>OMCM01000922.1_pt1 | contig 16851 bp, 9 predicted proteins | sample 1645021 | NCBI WGS metagenome assembly OMCM01 (sample SAMEA103958142, study PRJEB25191) | human gut metagenome | biome: human-associated habitat [ENVO:00009003]; feature: intestine environment [ENVO:2100002]; material: feces | place: Germany | collected 2013/2015
GCGAACAGTTAGTTGATGAGGAAATTGCCCACGCAGGAAAGGCTGTGCAAATTTTTGAAATAGAAGTGGAGTACCTCAGCGGCAAGGAAATACAGGAACGATAAATTCTGATTCGCACCACCCAAATATTTCACCCGTTATTAGCGGTTATAAACGACCGTCAAAATCGGCGCAAAGCATTGAAATTACTGGATTTATTGAGAAGTCAAAACCATCCCAAATTATCTTCCTTTATACGCTGTTACCCTTGACCGCGTGAGCTGATAAGGGCAAAATCAAGGGAAAACCCCGTGCGGGAAACACAATTATTTGACAAACGGCTGACAGTGATGTGTTAAGTCAAACTGAATAAGAATCCACCGGCAGGTCCGGTTACGGTAAGGGAGCATTGCGTGTCAATGCTCCCTTTTACTATACCACAGACCGCCGTTGAGAGATAGATAAAATCTGTGGCAGAACGGAGGTGTCAGATATGCCGCAGGCGATCTTTGCGTACCATCTCGGCATGGACGCCGAACAATACGCCTTTTTCCGCATCCCCAAGCTCCTGATCACCGAGCCGTACTTTCGGCGGCTCTCCACCGACGCGAAGCTGCTGTACGGCCTCATGCTGGACCGCATGAGCCTGTCCATGAGAAACGGCTGGATGGATGATGACGGCCATGTGTATATCTACTTTACGCTGGAGGAGGCGTGCGAACAGCTCTGCTGCAAGACGGATAAGGCGGTCAAGCTATTTGCGGAGCTGGACAGCGCCAAAGGCGTGGGACTCATCAAGCGTGTCAAGCAAGGGCTGGGAAGACCGGCAAAGATCTATGTTCTCCGCTTCATGGGCATGGAGGACGAACCAGGCGAGGATACGCCGGAACCGGAGCCTCCGAGCTGCCGAAATCCAGACTTCGGAAAAACCGAAGTCAAGAGTTCTGAAAAACCGAAGTCTGGACCTCGGAAAATCAGAAGTCAAGACCTCGGAAAAACCGAGTGTAATAAGACTGATAAGAATAATACTGAGTTGAGTAATACTGATTCATCTATTCATCCGGGCGCGCAGCCGGAGGAGGTGATCGAGGGATACCGAAAAGAGATTCGGAAGAACATCGAGTATGACCACCTGCGCCGGCAGCATCCCTATGACGACATCGACGAGATCGCGGACCTCATGCTGGAGGTCCTCTGCACACAGGGCAACTTCATGCGGATCGGCGGAAAGCAGCTTTATACGGCGTTAGTGAAGGAGCGTTTTTTGAAGCTGGATTCCTCCCACATCGAGTATGTGCTGGACTGCCTGCGGGAGAGCACCGCGGACATTCACAACATCAAAGCCTATCTGCTGGAGATGCTGTTCAACGCCCCGGCTACCTGCGGCAGCTACTACCGCGCCAAAGTGAATCACGACTTCCATGACAGCGGATAGGCAGAGCGAACAACTCTGCTTTTTTTGAAACCCATTTTACGACTGAAAGGAGCATCGAACCCGTGAAAACAATCGCACTGGCAAATCAGAAGGGCGGCGTGGGTAAGACCACCACAGCTGCCAGCCTCGGCATTGGCCTTTCTCGGCAAGGTAAAAAAGTCCTGCTGATCGACGCCGATGCACAAGGCAATCTCACGCAGATGTTGGGCTGGCCGCAGCCTGACGAATTATCCCCCACGCTCTCCACCCTGATGGAGAAAATCATCGCGGAGCAGCCCATCGCCCCCGGTGAGGGCATCTTGCATCATCTGTCCGGCGTCCACCTTGTCCCCGCCAATATCGAGCTGTCGGCACTGGAGGTCACGCTGGTCAACACCATGAGCCGGGAAACGGTACTGCGGCAATATCTGTCCACAGTAGCAGATCGCTATGACTACGCGCTCATCGACTGTATGCCGTCCCTCGGTATGCTGACCATCAACGCCCTGACTGCGGCGGACAGCGTGATTATCCCTGTGCAGGCGCAGTATCTTCCAGCCAAAGGACTGGAACAGCTTTTGCGAACCATCACCCGCGTGAAACGGCAGCTCAACCCGAAGCTGGAGGTGGACGGCATTGTGCTGACCATGATGGACAGCCGTACCACATTGGCACGGGAGATCAACGCGCTCGTCCGTAAGACCTACGGCGGCCATGTGTTCGCAAGTGAAATTCCCCGTTCCATCAAGGCAGCGGAGATCAGCGTGGAAAACAAAAGCATTTACGACCACGACCGCAGCGGCAAGGCGGCGCTGGCGTATGAAAATCTGACGAGGGAGGTGTTGAGCCTTGGCAAGCAAATTAAGCGGCATCGAACTGACCCGGTACGATGACCTGTTCAAAACGGACGCAGAGCGTGAGGCCGACCGGCAGGAGCGGATTCAGATCGTTCCCGCAGCAGAGGTTTTCCCATACTCCCGCCAGCCGTACACCATCGACCGTCCTACACCCGATTTGGTGCGGCTCATGGACAGCATCGAGCATATCGGGATTGCCGAGCCGCTGATCGTCCGGCCCCGTGAGAGCGGCGGCTATGAGATCATTTCCGGCCACCGGCGCGATTACTGCGCGAAAGCGGTGGGGCTGGATACCCGCCCCGTCATTGTCCGCAATTACAGCGACGAGGAAGCGGACATCCTTGTGGTGGACTACAACATCAACCGCGAGGATCTGCTGCCCAGCGAGAAAGCCAAAGCCTACAAGCTGAAGCTGGATGCCATGAAACGGCAGGCTGGACGGCCTTCTAAAAATTCTCTCCAAGTTGGAGAGAATTTTCGTGGTAAATATTCAGTTCAAGTTCTTGCCGATCAAGTAGCCGACAACGCAACGGCAATCCAACGCTACATTCGCCTAAACAAGCTGATTCCGCCCCTGCTGGAAGCCGTGGACAGCGGCACAGTCAAATTTGTCCCTGCGGCGGATTTTCTCTCTCACCTGTCCGAAAAAGAACAGACCTACCTCTTGTTGGTCATGGAGCGCGATGAAGTGTCCCCGTCGCTTGGACAGGCCCAGCGGCTCAAGCAGCTCAGCGGTGAGGGCAAGCTGGAAAACAACATCATCGACCTCATCATGCGAGAGGAAAAGCCGCTGGAGCGCAAGGTCACCATTCGCAACGACCGCCTGCAAAAATACTTTCCCTCCAGCTACACCCCGAAGCAGATGGAGGATGTCATCATCAAGCTGCTGGAGGGTTGGCACCGCAAGCGGCAACAGGAGCAGGCGCGATGAGGAACGAACCGATGCGCAGGAATGACCTGCCGGAGACCTGTCTATCCATCCTCCCCTCCACCGGGCAGCTTATTATCATCCAACATGGTGAGCGCGGCTATTATCCCTCCGAGTGGGACACCGGGAAGCGCGAAGAAAACCGCGAGATCGCCAGCAGCCATAATGCGCGGCGCGGCATCACGGATATTCAGGAAGCGGCAATGCTGGCAGGCTCCATATTCGGCTGGAACACACCGGGCGCAAACCCGCAATGGTATCTGGACAACGCAAGATATGTGAATTCCAACATCGTCCAAGGCCATATCAAAGACCCAATCATGAGCGTGTACTATCCCGTCAGCAGTTTCCTGCTGCGCTATGAGATCATGGGTAAGCAGCACTTTTACCTGCCTATGGACAAACTGCCGCAGGAGCTGATGGGCCAAAGGTCGCAGTTCATCATGCTGCCGGATCTGGTGCGTGGAGTGCCGGCCATGACGGTGACAGCGACCTTTGCACAAAACGGGAGCAGCACCGTCCAGTTAGAACACGGCAGCTATGTAGTGGGGAAAATGGTCAATCAGGAATACCACATCACCGCCCGCGTCCGCGTCGGCAGTGCCGAGTTTGTCATGGGTGAATGTGAAAAAGCCCCCGCCCCCTTTGTCACATGGCAGCGCAACTGCAAAAACGACGGGGATGGCCCACCCAATTTCTTTTGGGGGCATTACCGCTCTGACCGTTCTTCCTGCATCGAGGATTTCTGTGAACGGGTCGGAAATGAATACAAAAAGCAACAAAATCGCACGGCGCAGCAAGAACAAAATCGCACCACGCCGAAAAAAGAAAGAGGTGAATCACGATGAGTGACCGTGAACCGGTAAACATTATGGGCGTGTTCGCATTTCCAAATCCCGACAAAGACAAACGTGATATTCGCTTCATCGACAGCGAATACCACACGCTCTTTACCATCAAGGACGGGGAAAGCATCGTTATCACCCGCTTTGACGGTGAAAAGATGATCCTGTCCTGCACCTACATTGACGATTACCATGTCTGCGTCGGCAACTCCACCTATCATATTTGCGAGTTTGCCGAGATGCAGGAACGCAACGGCAACACTTATGTTCCCAGAACGCCGAAAATCAGCGACGAGATCGGCACCTATGAAATTTATCAGATCCCCGCAACCGCTGACGCAGATTACTGCTTCCGGTCTTATGAAGTGGCGAAGGGAAAACTCCAGAACGCTGATTATCAGCGTTCTTACGCCGGTATGTACGCAAAGGAAAATTCGCTGGAGCATCTTTGGGCAAAGCACAACAGCGACCACCGCCCCTTTGCCCATCGGATGCGTTCCATGTCTGTAAGCGACATCGTGGTACTGACGCAAGGTGGAAGGAAAACCGCCTACTACACGGATAGCGTTGGTTTCAAGGAAGTGCCGGAGTTTTTGATGCAGCAGAGGACACAAAAGAAACACAAAGAACGAGGTGAAGCCAGATGAGCTATGACGCGCGGAAGGTGACCTATCAGGAGGTCACGATTTTTGACCGACCGGCATTATTTACAGAATGCCGCGTTGACCGAGCCACCGTGCCGGAGGGTGTATATCGCTACGAGCTGCGCCACGGGGATGAGGATTGGGGAGAACCGAGAGAACTGTCCCGAAGCCTTATGGTCAACTTCTATGGCACCGTCCTCACCCGCGAGCCGTTCCAGCTTCCCATTGATGGGTGGATTCCACTGGAAAGCGGCAGTCTTTCCTTTCAGGATGGCGGATGCCGTACCCTTGCGGAATTTCAGGAGAAATATCCCGCCAGCGATAAGGATGTCATTGACTTTTACAGCGTCAATGAGCCTGCACTGCACGCTCTCTATTTCTCTCGCAGTGAGGAACAGGACAAGACCGTAGGTTGCGTGGGACACCTGCGGGGTGATTTTGGCAGCGGCAAGCAGTTTTATACAACATGGTGGCCCCACCAGCAGGATGCGCTGAACACGCCGGAGTTTAAGGCCGACATTGACCGTACCGTAAACTGGCTGCGGGAGCAGCCGGGCTCCCCGCTGCGGGACTTTGACAGCATGAAACGCTACTGCAACCGGTATGAGCAGATCTGCGCCATCAAGGGTGCGTTGCTTCCCTCTTGCGGATTCATGGCGAAAACACAGCGGTATGTGTATATGCTTCGCTGTACGCCAGTTAAAGGTGATTACCAGTTTTATATTTATTGCTATCAGCGGAAGCCATTTGAAAAGGCCCAAAAAGAACAGCAAAAGAATGACCGGCTTGCAGTAAAAAAGCGGGCGGAGCCGGAGAGATAGGAGGTGCCAACTTGCCTACAAAATTTCAGCTTATTACGGAGCTATATGACCAGACTGTGCAGAGCGTCACCGGCAGCTATCAAAGCTGGACGGGCTTTCTCCGCGCGGCCTGCTATAACTACAAATGTCCCTTCGATGAGCAGCTTCTGATCTATGCCCAGCGGCCGGATGCCACCGCAGTCCTTGAAATGGAGCGCTGGAACCGTCAGTTTGGCCGCTGGGTCAACCGTGGAGCCAAGAGCATCGCCGTATTTGGCGATGACGGTCAAAACTGCCTGAAGCTCTATTTTGATGTTTCGGACACCCATGCGTCCCGTTTTGCCCGTCCACTGCCCATCTGGACGATGCACCCGGCCTTTGAACCGGAGGTCATCGAAACGCTGGAGGCCACCTTCGGCAACCTTGCCGAAAAAGAAAATCTGGCGGATGCGGTGCGTTCCGCCTGCCACAATGCCGTGGCGGACAACTTCACGGACTACCTGCAAGACCTGCGGGAGTGTCGGGAGGACAGCCTGCTGGAGGAACTGGACGACCTCAATTTAGAGGTGTTCTACCGGGACGCGCTGGAGGTCAGCGTGGCATATATGCTGATGACACGGCTGGGCCTGCGGGCAGACGATTATTTTTCGCCCGATGAGTTTGCCCACGTTTATGAATTCAACACGCCCCCCACCATCAACGCCCTGGGCATCGCCACCAGCGACATCGCGGAGATGGGGCTGCGGGAGATCAGCCGAACGGTCATGCAGGCCCAGCGGGAACAATTATTTGCAAATGCCGAAAAGAGCGGATATGATAACAGCACAGAACACGAAACAACAGAACACGAAAGGAGCGAACATCATGGAAGTGACCTATCGGATGCAGGACGACTATCAGGTGCCGAACCTGCTGATGCCGCAGACGCCGGAGGCACATCTGGGCAAGTACGCGGAGCTGCGTCGGCAGTACCTGATGAAGCGCCGCAGAGTGCTTTACACCAACCTGAAAACCAGTGGCAAGCTGACGGAGCATCTCTCGGAGATCGAGCAGACCGCGCGGAAGATGGTGGAACAGACCGTAGCGCAGATGGCACAAGCCGAGGGCGTGACGGAGGAGCTGAAAGCAACCGATCCCCTGCACTGGACGGGCCTGATGAACAATCTCCGGCACAGCGCGGAGGAACTGGTGCTGAACGATCTGATTTACGCCTGACAACCGAAGAACCCACAGAGGCAGGAAGTGATGAGCTTCCTGCCTCTGCTGTTATAGATGCGGCACAACCAACCATAAAAGAACTGTTCGAGCAGTACAAGCAAACGGTTGCTGCTGCATTGGTAAAAGACACAGCATTTGTCAATGCCTGCCGCAATTCAGATCGTGAAAATGCCATTATGGAAGGGGCAGACGCAATCCGGCGCATTGTCAACGAAAGCGGCGATTTGCAACTTGCAAAGCTCTACTTTGATCTGCCAGCCTTCCATAACCGGCTGCATCAGGAGCTTTTAGAGGAAACTTATCCGAAGCTGGTAAACGCAGCAGACCATAGCCCGTTCAAGCCCTATCAGGTTGCAGCCTATCACCATATTGAAAACGGCTTTGACGATAAGCTGGACTATCAAACGCTGGAAGAAGCGGAGGCCGCAGCGCAGGGCTATGTTGCCGGTACGATGGAGGAAGACGGTTTTGCATACGACGGCGCTGCCGTCTATGATGCTGAAACACACAAGTGCCTCCGTGTCTACGGTGATTACCCGGACGAAAAGGCGCAGGAACAGGCAGCAGCCTTTGCACTGGAGCATGACACCGCGCAGCAAAATACCGCAGAGCTGCCCGCCTTTCTGGATATGCACCTCATTGAAGCGAATCTGCTGGATGACGGTGGGCGCAAGCACAAGCGGCAGGAGATCTTTGAATACTTTCAGGCGCACAAGAATCTTGCAGAACGGACGGAATTTCTCAAAAACAGCTACAACGACATATGGGTGGAAGTCCTGACCGACGGTGTTCGGACAGGCTACCATGCCGAGAAAGACGGACTTTTGATGTGGGAGGGCAGCTATCTCTCCCGCACCTCGGAGTCCGTTTTTTCATGGTCGGTCATCACCGAGATGACCGAGGGCCTGATCGAGCGTGGCGAGTACAAAATTAAGCTGGGCCTGCAAAATGCTCCAATCGTCGTGGAGCAGCTTGCCCTATTCGACATGGGCGGCGACGCCCCGGTGTACGAGGCTCCGGCAGATGCGCCCTCCGGCATTCTGGCCCCGGCCCGCACGGTGCCGCAGGAGGTCATTGATCTGGCGCTCTGCACGGGAGGAAACGAACCCAACAGCGCGGAGCGCATCGCAGTGTTCTATATGCGGGAGCGGCCAGAGCAGGAAAATGAAGAGTTCCTGCGCCGGGAGTTCGGTAGGGCGAACGGGCGCGGCATCGAATACGAAGGCCGCAAGTACGCCGTGTGGTTTCTGGAGGACGGCATCCACCTCGCCCAAGGTGACAGCGTCCGCACCGGGTACAGCAAAACCGTGGTCTCATGGGAGCAGGCATCGACGCGCATCCTGGAGCTGCTGGATGCGGGGACTTATCTCTCCGCATCCGAACTGGCGCAGGCCCCGGACAAGGTACTGCACGAAGCGATGGACGCACTTCTGATGACTGCCCGTGACCTGAACGAAGAAGGCCGCGCGCAGGGCCTTTTCCCACAGACATTGGCGATCCATGATCAGCACAAGGGCTACCCGGAACTGGATAAGGATATGGTGGCCTTTGCAAAGACGGGGGGTGGTCTGCAAACGCTGGCGCAGGAATATCATGCTTTTCTGGACGCTTATGCCCAAGGTAACGACATTATGCATTGGAGATTATCCGCTTACAACACCCACCGGATCGGCGTTGTGCTGGATGGCCTCTCCTACCCGGAGCGGCACTTTACCGCACAGCCGAACTTCCTGCGGCAATGCAAAATGTTCATCACACAGGATGAAATCGACCAGTTCTTCCTAAGAGACAGTGTTGATAGACGACTGGCGGTGTACTCCCATTTCTGTTATCCCCACACGCCGGAGGAACACCAGAAATTCATCAAGAACCAGTTTGGTGAGTACAGCGGTGGCGGATGTGCGGGTTACAATCACAGCAAGACCCATAAGGGATTGGAATATGTGCGGGACTACGGATTCAAAAAATATGATACCGTCCATCTGACCATCCCCAATGTGGTCAAGGAATATCAAAAACTCATTACGCAGAAGCGTTTTCCCGGCGAGGACGCTATCGACAAAATCCCGGAATATGAGCGTGGGCAGTTGGCTCGAACCGTCTATAACGGTTTTTACAATGCGCCGGACGATGTTCCGCGTCCCTATCCCAAGGGTGCGGATTATTACGATGCGCTTCCCATGATCGAGGAGCAGCTGCAAGATAAGGGCAAGACTGCGGAAATATTGGCGGCGTTGACCTCCCGGCTGGATGGGACGGACGAGAGTGACCGTTTCTATGATTCCGTCCGCCGCGCAAAGGATCGGCTTTCGGAGTATGTGGACGGCACTTTCAGCCTGTTCAACCACCGGCATGATGCTCCTCAGCAGGAACGCAGCTTTGTGGAGCAGGTCGCAGAGGATGCAGCACGGCTTGCCGCAGAGCAGCCGCCCGCCTATGAGCGGTTCAGCGTGATCGAAACGGACGACGGCTACGCCATCTGGGACGATATTCGGGACGAAATTTATGTTGACAGCGAGGGCGTCCGTGAGACCTTCCCCAGCGAGTGGCAGGCCGAGGATTATCTGGAGCAGGTCAGAAAGGCGGTCAGCGAAAAGGAAGCGGCGGAATGGCTCTATGTGGAGCGCACCAAAGACACCGCCGCAGAGCAGCCGGTCGAGCCTGCCACGCAGTCAGCAATCACCGACGCAGAATTTGCGGCACAAAATCTTGTTCCCGGTGAAACGGTATTTGAGATCGACGGCAGGACCTTCCTTGTGGATCGCGTGGATACTGCGCACGGCGTTGTCAACTTTCAGGACATTACCTTTGTCCAAAAGGTCGGCTTTCCCATCTTCCGCACGGAACCGATCTCCTTTGTTCGGAAAATTGTGGAGCAGGCGGACCCCGCTACGCTGGCCCCGCCGCAGCCGCAGACGGACAAGCCGCCTGCGGCGCTTACCTCGCCGAAAAAGGAAAAGCAAAACGCGCTTGCCTATCCGCTGGACCCGAACGGCAGCAACTACCGCATCACCGATGACCACATCGGAGAGGGCGCACCGCTGGAGCGTTTTCAGCGCAATCTGGACGCGATCCGTACCCTGAAAACCGTGGAGGCGGAGAACCGCGCCGCCACAGCAGAGGAACAGGCGGTGCTGGCACAGTATGTGGGCTGGGGCGGACTGGCGGACTTCTTTGACGAGAAAAATCCTCGTTACGCTGAACTGAAAGAACTGCTTACCGACGCCGAATACACCGCCGCCCGCGAATCCACGCTCACGGCGTTCTACACGCCGCCTGTGGTTATCCGCGGCATCTATGCCGCCCTGGGGCAGATGGGCTTCACGCAGGGCAACATTCTGGAGCCAGCCTGCGGTATCGGCAATTTTCTCGGTATGCTGCCGGAAAACATGAGCGGCAGCAAGCTCTATGGCGTGGAGCTGGACGATCTCTCTGGCCGCATCGCCCGCCAACTTTATCAGAAAAGCAGTATTGCGGTGCAGGGCTATGAGAAAACTGCCTTCCCGGATAACTTTTTTGATGTTGCTATCGGCAATGTTCCCTTCGGTCAGTTCCATGTGCCGGACAAACGCTATGACCGGCTGAATTTCCCCATCCATGAGTATTTCATCGCCAAAGCGCTGGATCAGGTCAGACCGGGCGGCGTTATCGCCGTTGTGACCTCCAGCTACACCATGGACAAGCGCACCGCCAGCGCGCGAAAATACATCGCGCAGCGCTCGGAGCTGCTGGGGGCCATCAGGCTGCCCAACAATGCGTTCAAGGCCGCGGCGGGCACGGAGGTGGTTTCAGACATTCTGTTTTTGCAGAAGCGGGAACGAATGGTGGATATAGAACCCGAATGGGTACACCTTGCCACCAACGAGGACGGCATCCAGATGAACAGTTATTTCATCGACCGCCCGGATATGATCTTGGGCGAGATGAAGATGGTGTCCGGGCCGTTCGGCCCCACGCCTACCTGCGAGCCGTACCCGGAGCAGCCGCTGGAAGCGCTGCTGGCGGAAGCTGTTCAGAACGTCCACGGCGAGATCGCCGCCTATGACCGGGAGGAGGAGCTGGAGGGGGAGGATCATTCCATTGAGGCCGACCCGGCTGTCCGTAATTTTTCCTATACACTGGTGAACGGGCAAATCTACTACCGTGAAAACAGCCGGATGAACCCCGTGGAGGTATCCAAGACGGCAGAGAGCAGAATCCGCGGCATGATCGAGCTGCGGGACTGTGTGCGGACGCTGTTGGAATACCAGACCGAGGACTATCCCGATGAAGAAATCAAGGCGCAGCAAGCCAAGCTGAATACCCTCTACGATGCTTTCACCAGAAAATACGGACTCATCAACTCTCGCGGCAATGCCATTGCCTTTGACCAGGACAGTTCTTACTTCCTGCTGTGTTCACTGGAAATTCTGGACGAGGACCGGAACCTGAAAAGAAAGGCGGACCTGTTCACCAAGCGCACCATCCGCAGCCACAAACCCGCTGAAAAGGTAGACACGGCGGTGGAGGCGCTGGCGCTGTCCATTGGGGAAAAGGCTCATGTGGATATGGACTATATGGGCAGGCTCACCGGCAAGGACGAGGAGACGCTGTTTTCTGAACTGGCCGGCGTGGTGTTCCTGAACCCTGCTTACACCGGCGAAAACGATGGGCATGAGAAATACCTGCCTGCGGACGAATATCTTTCCGGCAATGTGCGTCAGAAATTGGCGGTTGCTCAAGGCAAGGCAGAGCAGGACCCGCAGTATCAGATCAACGCCGAGGCATTGGCGCGGGTGCAACCCACCGACCTCACCGCCAGCGAGATCTCCGTCCGGCTGGGCGCTACATGGCTGGACACCGAATATGTCCGCCGGTTTATCTTTGAAACGCTGGGGACACCCCGCAGCGCGCAATGGAGCATGAAGATCCACTATTCCGGCATCACCGGCGAGTGGCGCATTGAAGGTAAAAGCACGGATCGCGGCAATGTCAAGGCCATCAGCACCTACGGCACCAAGCGCATCAACGCCTATGAGATCATCGAAACGACACTTAACCTGAAGGATGTCCGCATTTTTGATTACCAATACGATGAGGAAGGGCGCAGAATTGCCGTTCTGAACAAGAAAGAGACGGCCATCGCCCAGAGTAAGCAGGAACTCATTAAAGACGCTTTTGCCGAGTGGATCTGGAAAGACCCTGACCGACGTGAAGCTATCTGCAAGACCTATAATATTCTGTTCAACAGCAACCGCCCCCGCGAGTATGATGGCAGCCATATCAATTTCAGCGGCATGAACCCGGAGATCACGCTCCGCAAGCACCAGGTCAACGCCATCGCCCACATTCTCTACGGTGGAAATACGCTGTTGGCACACGTTGTCGGTGCCGGCAAGACATTTGAAATGGTCGCGGCGGCGATGGAGTCAAAGCGGCTGGGCCTGTGTCAGAAATCTCTTTTTGTGGTGCCAAACCACCTGACAGAGCAGTGGGCCACTGAGTTTTTGCAGCTCTATCCGGCGGCAAATATCCTCGTTGCCACCCGTAAGGATTTTGAAACCAAAAACCGCAAGAAATTCTGTGGTAGGATCGCCACCGGCGACTACGATGCCATTATTATCGGCCATAGCCAGTTTGAGAAGATCCCCATGAGCGTAGAGCGCCAGCGGGCCATTCTGGAACAGCAGATCGACGAGATCATGATGGGCATTTCCGAAGCCAAGCGAGAAAAAGCGGAGAACTTCACCATCAAACAGATGGAGAAAACCAAGAAGGGCCTGCAAGCCAAGATCGACAAGCTGAACGACCAGAGCCGCAAGGACGATGTGGTCACCTTTGAGGAATTGGGTGTTGACCGTATCTTCATTGATGAGAGCCATTATTTCAAAAATCTCTTTCTTTACACGAAGATGCGCAATGTGGGAGGTATTGCCCAGACCGAAGCGCAGAAATCCAGCGATTTATTTATGAAGTGCCGCTACCTCGACGAGATCACCGGAGGGCGCGGCATTGTCTTTGCCACCGGCACCCCCATTTCCAACAGTATGGTGGAGCTTTACACTATCCAGCGGTATTTGCAGATGTCGGCATTGGAGGAGCAGGGCTTACAGCACTTCGACGCATGGGCGGCCAACTACGGGGAAACCGTCACCGCCATCGAGTTGTCCCCGGAAGGCACCGGCTATCGCGCCAAGACGCGATTCGCCAAGTTTTATAACCTGCCGGAGTTGATGAGCGTATTCAAAAATGTGGCGGACATTCAGACGGCGGATATGCTCAAGCTCCCCGTGCCGGAGGCACATTACCACAATATCGCCCTGAAACCATCGGAGTACCAGAAAGAGATCGTGGCGTCGCTGGCGGAGCGCGCTGAGAAAGTCCGCAACCGCGAGGTGGACAGCAGCGTGGACAATATGCTGATGATAACCAACGATGGCCGCAAGCTGGCGCTGGATCAGCGGCTGGTCAACCCCATGCTTCCCAGCGATCCCAACAGCAAAGCCGCCAAGTGCGCCGAAAATGTGTTTGAGATCTGGCAGCGCACCGCGGACAAGCGTTCCACCCAAATGATCTTTTGCGACCTCAGCACACCGAAGGATGACGGCACTTTCAGCGTTTATGATGATATTCACGCAAAATTGCTGGAATTGGGTATTCCCGAAAACGAGATCGCCTTCATCCACAACGCCAAGAGCGAGGTACAGAAGAAAGACCTGTTCGGCAAAGTGCGGAGCGGTCAGGTGCGTATCCTGCTGGGCAGCACCCAGCGCATGGGCGCTGGCACCAACTGCCAGCAAAAGCTCATCGCCCTGCACCATCTGGATTGTCCGTGGCGTCCCTCTGACCTCCAACAGCGAGAGGGACGCATCATCCGCCAGGGCAATGAGAACCCCGAAGTGGACATTTACAGCTATGTCACCGAGGGCACCTTCGACGCCTACCTTTACCAGCTTGTGGAGAGCAAGCAGAAATTTATATCGCAAATTATGACCAGCAAATCGCCTGTCCGTTCTGCCGAAGATGTAGACGAACAGGCGCTTTCTTATGCCGAGATCAAGGCGCTGGCCAGCGGCAACCCCATGATTAAAGAAAAGATGGATCTGGACATTGAGGTGTCCAAGCTGAAACTGCTGAAAGCCAACCACCTTTCTCAGAAATACGCGCTGGAGGACGCCATCAGTAAGGATTTCCCGAAGCAAATCGCAGAAACGCAGGCACGGATCGCCGGGTATGGCGCGGATATTGCCACGGTCAAGGAGAATACCCATCCCAATGAGGACGGCTTCTCTCCGCTTACACTGGCGGGCGTCACCCATGCCGACAAGAAGGAGGCGGGCGCGGCGCTGCTGACCATGTGCCAAACGATGCTCTCCCCGGCGGCGACACAGATCGGCAGCTATCGCGGCCTGACGCTGGAGCTGGCCTTTGATACCTTTGCGCGGGAGTACTGCCTGACCATGATCGGACAGCTCCGCCATACCGTTACGCTGGGAACCGATGTGTTCGGCAATTTGCAGCGCATGGACAATGCGCTGGAGGGACTGCCCATCAAGGAGCAGGCTTGCCGGGAGCAGCTTTCCAACCTGCAAACGCAGCTGGAAACCGCAAAGGCAGAGGTACAAAAGCCGTTTCCCCGCGAGACGGAGCTGAACACCAAAACGGCACGGCTGGAGGAACTGAATTCCCTGCTGAATTTAGACCACAAGGAGCCTGAGATCGTAGACACCGAGCCGGACGAGGATCAAAGGCCGCCGGAGCGCCGCAGACCGCAGTTGGAGCGGTAAAACCAATAGAAAATGGAGGATATTATGGGTTATCAGGAAAGCTGGCTCTACATCGAGCCGCAGCACAAATTCAAGAAATTGATCCAGGCATACGAAAAGGCGGAGCAGTCCGGCTACTATGAGGTGGCCGGTGCGGAACCACATTCCGTTATTGTTTTGAAGCAGCCATTTGGAGATATTCCCGCAGGAAAGAAGCTGCTGTGGGTGTGCGGCGACCGGGGATTCCACTGTGCCGCAGGGGTATTCGGCGGGGAGCTGAAATGCTCCGGCAGACTCCGCGTCATTCCGGTGGAGGCGGTGCTGAACGGCACCGACGATCCCCGCATGAAGGGGCTGGACTTTGACAGTCCGGCCCCCAGCGAAAACGCCTATATGAAACGATACAGCGTCGCCAATTATGCCCACCGGATGCGGGCGGGATTGGCAAGATGAAGGGAGGTTTACCATGACAAAGGAACAGTTGGAAAATAAACTCTATGAGCGTATGTCCGCGGAAAACGAGACGTTTCTGACCGATCTGAAAGCAAAGCCTGTGGATGAGATCATTTCTCATGCCTATGAAATTGCCTGCCGGGACAACCTGCTGATGCTTTTTGAGGATGAAACAAGTCTCTCCGAGCGGCAGCTTACGGTGCTGAACGAGTTTGAGCATCCCCTGTCACAGCTTTATACAGACTGGCTCTCCCGCGATACGGATGAGATGGACGCCTTTCGAGACAGCATTGCGTGCTGTGCGGATGATATTCTTCGGAAAAGAGTCGAAGAAAAATATCGAGATCCCGCGCAGCCCATATACCCTAACACCCGTTCGGAAGCCATGGCTCGCGGAGAGGTCTTTGAGTGGATGGCCAGCCGGGATCGGACGCTGACCTGTGCGGGAGCCTTTGAGAAGGACGCGACCAACGCCTACAACGATGGAACGCTGTCTGTCTTTTTGAAGGATTGGACAACCACCTACGGCAAGGACCGCTGTATGTTCGTGCTGGCCTGCACCATGGCGCAGCGCACAGGCGATGAGCGGTTTTACCCACCGGCGCGTCAGGCCGCAGGCCACTTTGCGGCGCTCCAAAAGCAGATGGGCGGGCATACAGATGTTTACGCTGTGGACAATCACTCGTGCGTGATCAATGCCGCAATGGAGCAGCTTGCCAAGCCGGAGCGCAGTGTGGAGCGAAAGGCGGCGAAAAAGGACGCGCCGGAGAGGTAAAATCGTTTTTGAAATAAGGCAAAGGAACAAATGGCTTTATTTCAAAAAGTGATTGTCTTTTTGAAATAAAGCAGGTATAGTAGAGAGTATATTTCAACTTCTTTCAAAAGGAGGCGCATGAACAGATGAACCGAGCAGGTAAATTTGTCAATAATATGCCGGGAGATACTTCATATCAGTCATTTTGTCCTAATCCACTTCCACCAGTTCCGGGACTTGAATTCGATGAGGATATGCTTCAAATTCTGGTCAAGGCAAGCCGCAGTTTGAAGCAGTTGGATGTTTCTGCCCAATTGATTCCAAACGCCGAGCTGTTTATATCTATGTATGTCCGCAAAGAGGCGCTCATGTCCTCGCAGATGGAAGGAACACAATGTACCTTGGACGACATCCTTGACCCTGAGCTTGATACCAACGCAAACTTGGATACAGCAGATGTCGTGAACTATGTAAAGGCAACTCAATATGCCCTTACAAGGCTTCATGAACTTCCTATTTGTAACCGTCTTTTCCGTGAAGCTCATGCTATTTTGTTGGAAGGCGTCCGTGGGCAGGAAAAGAACCCCGGAGAATTTCGACGCTCACAGAACTGGATTGGCCCTGCCGGTTGCGGCTTGAAGGATGCGCGATATATTCCGCCAAATCCGGAAGATATGCTAACAGCCATGTCCGACCTCGAAAAATATATCAATAGTGATGATCCTCTTGACCCGTTGATTCAGGCCGCTTTGATCCACTATCAGTTTGAAACCACGCACCCCTTCCTTGACGGTAATGGACGTGTTGGACGACTTCTTATTACGCTCTTCTTAATGGAAAAAGGCATTCTGTCTACTCCAGCACTTTATATTTCTTATTACCTCAAGATGAACCGTATCGAATACTATGACCGTATGACACAGGTACGACGTACTGGTGATTATGAACAGTGGATTTCATTTTTCCTTCAGGCATTTGCAGATTCTGCGGAGGATGCAATCCATACAATCGACCGTCTTACTGCGTTACACGATAAAAGCACAAAATTATTTGACTCTCTTACAAAAAGGCAGCGAACCAGCGTTCTTAAAGTGTTTTCCTATTTGGAATCCAATCCGATTATAGATATACAGAAGACCGCTACAACTCTTGAAATGTCATATAACACTGTGTCAAAGGTAGTCTCTATCCTGATTGAAGATGGAATCCTGAAG
>OMCM01000929.1_pt1 | contig 16776 bp, 9 predicted proteins | sample 1645021 | NCBI WGS metagenome assembly OMCM01 (sample SAMEA103958142, study PRJEB25191) | human gut metagenome | biome: human-associated habitat [ENVO:00009003]; feature: intestine environment [ENVO:2100002]; material: feces | place: Germany | collected 2013/2015
AAACTTCTTTGGAGGACATTCTCTTCTGATCGTCATAGGTAAAATCATATTTCATGTGGCGATAGAGAGAACCATCGAGTCTGTAAATCACTTTCGATACTACAAGATCATCTACTTTTTCTTCATTAGTAATGAAGTTATTACCCTGTGCCTTCACTGTTGTATTAGCGATTCCTGCAAATACCATAGCAACTAAAACGATCATTCTGAATAATACTGTAGTCTTCATAATTGTATATTTTTTATTTGTTCAACATTCTGTTTTTGTTCTTCTGTTTATTAGACGGATCAAGCGTCTCAAACGGTTGCAACATTCTGAAGTTTTTTTCATTTTTCTTCGTTGTCCGCTTGCGACTATAGAGATGCAACGAGCGTGCCAAAACGATAACTAACTAATAATCAAGGAAATCATAAAACAGAACGGTGTACGAAAACGAACAGTTGTACGCTTAAAAGCGAACAACTAACCATTTTTTTCGCATTTTCTTCTTTCTACTGATGAATATAACTCTAAAAATGGGAAAATACTCCGCTTGTTGCCCGAATTATTATCTACCTTTGCAGCGATTATCATATCAAGAAAAAGAAGATGGAAACGTCCTGCAAAAAAAGAATTATCATTCTATCGGCTACCGGTATCTTGCTTACCAGCCTTATTTGTCTCTTTGCATTCCGCAATGTCATTTTATGTTATATCGTTGACAAACGAGCTACACGTGCCGAACAAACATACGGTCTACAAATTCATTATCAGGAGTTACGAATGAAAGGCTGCAATGAAGTGGCTTTACAAGGACTTTCTATTGTTCCCAACCAACGGGATACCCTCCTGACATTACAATCCGTCAATGTAAAACTAAGTTTTTGGGAATTGCTAAAAGGAGAAATAGAAGTACGGAATATGCTTATGAATGGCCTGGCAATCAACTTCATCAAGCATGATAGCATAGCTAACTACGATTTCTTGTTCTTTAAACGGCAACAAGAAGCAGAACCCCAACCTGTCATAGAAAGTGACTATGCCAACCGTATTGACCGGATATTAAACCTCATTTACGGTTTCCTGCCTGAAAACGGGCAACTCAGTCAAATCAATATAACCGAACGTAAAGATAGTAATTTCGTTGCAGTCAACATTCCTTCTTTTATTATTGAGAACAATCATTTCCAATCAACCATTCAGATAAAAGAAGATACACTTCCTCAACAACTATGGGAAGCCACCGGCGAACTAAACAGAAGAGACTATACATTAAAAGCATCTGTCTTTGCCCCGGAAAAAAGAAAAATCTCACTACCTTATATTACCCGCCGTTTTGGAGCAGAAGTCACTTTCGACACCCTATCTTATAATATGACTAAAGATAAGCATGCATCCAATCAACTGCTCCTCAAAGGAAAAGCGAGAGTGAACGGACTTGACGTATTTCATAAAGCCCTCTCTCCTGAAGTAATTCATCTCGATCGTGGACAACTCTGTTACGAGATGAACATAAGCGGGCACTCACTCGAACTGGATAGCACGACCATTGTTGATTTCAACAAACTCCAGTTTCATCCTTATTTGCGAGCCGAGAAAGAGAAAGGAAACTGGCATTTCACTGTCGCGGTCAACAAATCTTGGTTTCCGGCAGATGATCTGTTCAGCTCTCTCCCCAAAGGATTATTCAGCAATCTGGAAGGCATAAAAACAAGTGGCGAGTTGGCCTATCATTTTCTATTAGATATTGATTTTGCACAACTAGATAGTCTCAAACTGGAATCCGAACTGAAAGAGAAAGACTTCCGCATCACAAGCTATGGAGCCACTTCACTCTCCAAAATGTCCGGCGAGTTCATTTATACAGCTTATGAGAATGGAATACCGGTGCGGACCTTTCCTATTGGCCCCTCGTGCAAACACTTTACACCATTGGATAGCATTTCACCCATCCTAAGAATGTCCGTTATGCAAAGTGAAGATGGAGCATTCTTTTACCATCGCGGTTTCCTGCCCGATGCCCTACGGGAAGCATTGATTTACGACCTGCAAGTGAAACGCTTTGCACGTGGAGGAAGCACGATCACCATGCAACTCGTAAAGAATGTATTCCTGAACCGTAATAAGAACTTTGCACGTAAATTGGAAGAGGCATTGATTGTATGGCTAATAGAAAATGAAAGATTAACTTCTAAAGAACGCATGTACGAAGTATACCTGAACATTGTTGAATGGGGACCGCTCGTTTATGGCATTCAGGAAGCTTCTGCTTATTATTTCAATAAACGCCCTTCACAACTGAACACGGAAGAAAGTATTTTCCTGGCTTCCATTATCCCGAAGCCCAAGCATTTCCGCAGCTCTTTTGCTGAAGGCGGACAGTTAAAGGAGAATATGGAAGGCTATTATAAGTTGATAGCCAAGCGGCTTGCACAGAAAGGAGTAATAAGTGAAATCGAGGCGGATAGTATCCGCCCCGATATCCAAGTTACGGGCGCTGCCCGGAATAGTCTAGCCGGTGAAAACCCGGAGTCTAGTTCTCCTGCCGCTGAGGAGTAATGAGATTGATATAAATAATAAAGGAATAGGTTATCTTCTTGAACTGCTGCTGTTTCTTTCAGAGGAACGGGAAGAGCTTTGAGTGCTATTGCTTCTCGTACTTCCGGAAGAAGAACGTCTTTCTGTTTGTCCACTAGAAACATTGCTCCGGGTAGAGCTACCACCGCTTCGAGTAGAGCTCGAGCTACCGCTACTCCGGTTAGAAGTGGTACTGCTGCTACGACTGGTAGTACTACCGCTACTGCGACCAGAATCACTGCGACTGGAACTACTACGATTAGAACTACTATGATTGGAACTACCGCGACTGGAACCGGAAGAGCTATTATTTCTCTCGGAACTGTTATTTCTATTATAGGAACCACTATCGTTTCGTCTACTTGAACTTTCTCTCGAACTGCTACTTGTTTTTCCACTTTCACGATTGGAGGAACTGGAACCAGTTGAACTTCCGCTTGTTGGTCTGCGATTAGAGCTTGAAGAACCGGAACCTGTTTCCGGACGACGACCAGAATTACGATCACTTTCTACTCTATTCGTATTCCCATTTTTATCAGGAGCAACATTGTTACTAGGTCTTCCACTTCCGGACGGTGTAGATGGTCTGACAGAAGTCGAAGGCCGATCTCCTCCAGATTCCGGACGGGGACGTGTTGACGTACCAGGTCTTGTTGTCGTTCCGGGACGAGTAGAAGCATCAGGACGAGTAGAAGTACCTGGACGAGACGTACCAGAACGCGTTGTCGATGAACCCGGACGGGAAGAATTACCCGGACGTGTCGGTGCATTATGCGGACGAGTGGAAGTATTCGGACGGAACCGGACAGAACCGAAATCCGAACGACGATAAGAGTGGAATACTCGCTGATCTCTCACCCGATGCGGTGCAGAATAATGGTTGAAATTAGTATATCTGCCCCGATAATAACTCACATGGTGAAAGTGTGGACGATAATGTGCTCCACAATAAGTACGGTAATGGTAAGGCACACCAAAATAAAACAAACTACGATTCGGGTAATTAACATAAACCCTGAAGCTCCATTTCCCTCCGGTTACATAGATTGGCCGATAGAAATACTCGGCACCGAGGAACCGGCGATACTGTGCATCACTCAATACCCAGCGAAGATCGTCATTACGGATATCCAGCGCTTCATAATAATCATCCAATGCCCATTCGTAACCACGTGCTACGTAATCCATGATATTACGGACAGAATAAATAAAGTCGTAATTAATTTCATACGCATCATTATATTGCTGTGTACTCAAGCTCAATTCATATGCCATCTTATCGGTAAGAAAACGCGTCTCCTTACGTACCTTGCTAGTGCTCATTCCAGCCATTACGGTCATATTGGCAGTCAGACCGACAGCAAAGAGTAAAAACAGTATTCGTTTCATAATTCAATCTCCTATCATTTATTATTCTGATGATATTCCTCAATAAACTTACGCATCTCATCTTTATATGCATTAGAAAATAAAATATCGATCACCTTATTAAAATTTCTCTTATCCCTTACATAAGGATACAGCTTCTTCATCATCTCCACCTGGTCAGGAGTATAAGAAATCTCCTTCACTATTTTCACACATTGATTTGAAGTGACATCATACGTTCTCAACATCCGATCGACAAGCTTCTTCTGGTCTTCATTCATAACCGTTATTTTGAGCTTATTGATAAATTCATCAAACTCCGAATCAGTCATTAAACGAGCTTCTTCCACCTGTTCATGATTAGGAAAAACTTCAACGGTAGTGTTCACTGCAGGCGGCACTACAACGGAATGCATCGGTGCAGGTCTGCCATAACCTTTGAACGTATCCATACTAACCACCTCTCTATTTACAAACTGAACGATTATCGTCACAGGTTCCGAAGTAAGTACAGGCGTACCGTTATCACGATGGAATTCCCATTCTTCCATATCACCGTCAAAACGCCGGAAATCAGGTTTTCCTAAAACGGACTCTACCTGCGATCGAGTCATTCCCTGATATATACCCATCATCTGTTTGGTAGATACATAGCTGGTAAAACAGCCACTGACCAATATTCCCAATGCCAAACACAGCATAATATGTATCTTTTTCATAACCGTATCGTTTTTAGTTAATAGTATCAACGTTTACCGTACCCTATGATAAAATCCTTCATCTTTTCCTTGCTGGAGCTAAATGTCAGGGTATTAATCACCGTAAAGAAAGCTTCCTTATCTACAATCCGGGGATACATGATCTTCATAATCTCCATCCGGTCATCATCGAATGTATACAGTTTGGTCAGTTGGAGACATTGGGCAGATGTGAAATCAGAACCAGCCAATGCAGCATTGAGCAACTTCATACGGTCATCTTTAAAAGGCTCATTCTTCATCTCTTTATAAAACGTTTGGAAGAGCTGATCGTTCATCACCCTGTTGTAGCCATATCCCGGACGATGTTCTCCCTGTTCGGGACGGCCGGGTCTTTCCGGGCGCATGTTATCACGTCCGTCTACCCATATTTCTGTCACTCCTCTCCCATCAAAATAAACGAAATCTTTATATAATTTTTCTCCTTTCCATACTCGCTCTCCCGCACGGGTAAAGCGGGTGGCAAACACTTCAACAGTATAATGTCCGGGATTTAAATTGGCTATAAAGCAGGTAGTAGTAGGTAAACATATCTGGTTCCCTCCCAGGTAAACAAGAATCGGAGTATTCCCGCCATCGATACGGATTCCGTTAACAGACTGCGCTTGTAAGGAGAGGGCAGCGAACAGGATGCAGAAACTTATTATAATCTTACGCATAGCTTATCTAGTTTTTATTATTTATATTTTTAATCTGATAGCACAAAAATAGGGTGAGGAAACTCCCCACCCCAATGATTCTCTCTATTCGTATGTAGGGAAATCCCTATTCTGTTTAGGAATCCGCCAAAGCAATGCCATCCTCATGCAAGGTAATCAGACGTTTCTTATACAAGTCGCCCACTCCTTTCTTAAAGGTTTTCTTGCTAACACCAAACGTGTCATAAATATCTTCCGCAGGACTTTTATCATTTAAGTTGATCCGTCCTCCATGCGCTTTGATATAGTCGAGCAGTGTTTTCGAAAAATCGTCAATCTTTTCAAAACCGGGTTTCTGAAGAATCAGGTCTACCTTACCATCTTCACGCACCTGTTTCACAAAAGCTTTCATCTCCATTCCTGTTTCCAACGGACAGAATATTTCATTTTCATACAGCAAACCGCTATACTTATTATCTATAATCGCTTTAAAGCCCAAATCCGTCTTCTGCCAGATAAGGATATTCACTTCTGCTTCCGGAGTATATTCCGGCTTTTCTTTCGACAGATAACGTTCCACCTTTGCTGAAGCCACAATACGATAACTCTCTTCATCCAAATGCGCATGGACCACATATTTCCGCCCAACCTGCATTTTCATCTTCTGCTCACTGAACGGAACGAACAGGTCTTTCATCAATCCCCAGTTCAGGAAAGCTCCGTATTGATTCACCCAGGAGACTTCCAGACAGGCAAACTGACCTACCTGCACCAACGGAGTCAGCGTCGTAGCAATCAGTCTTTCATCCATATCCAGATAAAGAAACACGTTCAAAAAATCTCCTATCTTACAGTCTTCGGGCACATAGCGGGTAGGCAACAAAATCTCACCTTCTTCCCCACCATCGAGATATACGCCGAAATCTACTTCTTTCACGACTTCAAGCTGATTGAACTTTCCTAATTCGATGCTCATATTCTTATCTATTATATTAATACTTTCAAGGTTTATTACAAAAGTAGTGATTTACTTGAAATACTGCATGTCATTGGGGAAAAATATAAGACGGAACACATAAATACAGAAACTATGAACATTTTTTCTAATGGAGAAACATGAAAGAGACGTAATTTAGCCACCGTTCTCTATATCCCAAGATAACTTTAAATACTCAACCTAATACAAAATGGAAATGAACAGAAAAAACATCTATCTGGCAATTTTGCCTACATTACCCTGGATTCTGACCAATTGTTGCCAAGCTCAAACAACAGACAATCGTCCGAACATCATCCTTATTTTGGCGGATGATATGGGATACTCGGACATCGGTTGTTATGGTGGAGAGATACAAACGCCGAATTTAGATAAATTAGCGAGCGAGGGATTACGTTATCGACAGTTTTATAACGGAGCCAGAAGTTGCCCGACACGTGCCAGTCTATTAACTGGTCTTTACGCACACCAAGCAGGAATGGGCTGGATGACTACTGCCGACATGCAACGTCCTTCCTACCGGGGATGCCTCAACAACGAATGTGTAACCATTGCTGAAGTTTTAAAAAGTGCAGGTTACAGTACGTATATGAGCGGTAAATGGCACGTCAGTAGCGAAAGAAAAAATTCCGGAGGCGTTCAGGAACATTGGCCCAACCAACGGGGATTTGATGAATTTTATGGTATCGTAGGAGGAGCAGCCAACTATTTCAATATGAAGTACAACCGGAACAATCAACAGTTTCATTCCCCTAAAGACGGCACATTCTATTTTACGCATGCAATCAGTGACAGTGCCACAGTATTCATCAAACAGCATTCATTCGAAGAAAAACCTTTGTTTCTTTATCTGGCATATACTGCACCACACTGGCCACTTCAAGCTCTACAAAAAGATATAGACAAATATGTGGATGTCTACAAAGCAGGATGGGATCAACTACGTGAGGCTCGTTTCCAACGCCAAAAAAAAATGGGACTCTTTTCTCCAGATGTGCAAATGTCTCCACGCGATGAAGCTGTTCCAGCCTGGGATAGCCTTTCAAAGGAAGAACAAAAAGAATTTGCCATGCGCATGGCTATTTATGCAGCCCAAATTGATGCAATGGATCAAGGAGTGGGACGTGTTGTAGAAGAATTGCGTAAAAAGGGGCAACTGGACAATACAATTATTATGTTCCTGAGTGATAATGGAGCCTGTGCCGAATTTATCAGTAGCGGAAAACGAAAGGCAGTAGATGGTAAGGAAGATACTTTCGAAAGTTACCGCAGAAATTGGGCGAATGTAAGCAGCACGCCTTACAAAGAATATAAACACCATACCAATGAGGGTGGAATCGCTACCCCTCTAATCGTTCATTATCCGAAAGGAATCTCCCAAAAGCTCGATAACTCATTCGTCAATGAATACGGACATATCACAGATATCATGGCCACATGCGTAGATTTCGGTAAAGCATCCTATCCTACTACATATAAAGGACGTACCATTGTTCCGATGCAAGGAGTCAGTCTCCGACCGAATTTCATCGGAGAAAACACCAAACGCGGGAAAACATTCTGGGAGCATGAAGCCAATATTGCTGTAAGAGAGGGAAAATGGAAGATAGTCACCAAAGTGATCGAAGGGCAATCATTTGACGAAAACGCCATTCACTTATATGACATGAACGCGGATCCGACAGAGCTAAATGATCTTGCGACCACCTATCCTCAAAAAAAGAATGAATTATACGCAGCCTGGAAAGAATGGGCCGACAAAGTGGAGGCACTCCCGCTGGATACACGTTCTTATGGAGAACGTCGACGTGATTACAAACGTCGGTGTATAAACGGACAATTCGATGATAACTTTGGAGACTGGAAGTATGGTGTAACTAACACAGCAGAAATCTATTTTTCTATAGACAGCGCCCACACAATCAGTGGAGACAAAACAGCTCGTATCAATATCAAAAAAAGTGGAGACAAACCGGCAAATGGCTTCCTAAAATGGATATTTAATGCCAAAGCCGGAGAAAAGGTCTCCATCAGATTCAAAGTACAAGCAGAGAAAAAGACCCCAATTATGTTCCGATTGGAGAGAGAGCAGAACCTGGCTACAAAGCTCATTGATGCCCCCCTTTCCCTTACTACTGATATCCGTACTTTCGAATTCAAAGATATTCCAATCAAGGAGAATGGAAATTATCAGCTAGTATTTTATGTAGGAAAATCAGATGGAGTAATCTGGGTAGATGATGTTGAACTAGACATAAAATAAAAGTAGAATACGGCTATATAAGGTCTGTGGACAGGTGAAAACACATAATTCCTATTTTTAGATAGATTTTTTCTACTTGTTATTTACGCCAAAACCTATCTTTGGAAAATAAAATGACCAGACATATAAATCAATAAAATATGAAAAACTATTTAGTAAGCCTTGCACTGGCGACTGGATGCACAGCCAGCATGTATGCACAACAAACGGAGAAACCGAACTTGGTATTATTTATAGCCGATGACTGTTCGTTTTATGATCTCGGATGTTATGGAAGCCCGGATTCCAAAACACCAAACATCGACCGCTTTGCAACACAAGGAATACGCCTCACGAAAACATACCAGGCTGTTCCAATGTCTTCTCCCACTCGTCACAACTTATATACAGGCGTATGGCCTGTAAGAAGTGGGGCATTTCCCAACCATACCCGTGCCGATGAAGGAACTTTGAGTGTGGTTCAACAACTTCATCCCCAAGGTTACAAAGTAGCTTTAGTAGGAAAATCACATGTAGCTCCCGACTCGGTATTTCCATTCGATCTTTACGCACCGACACTGCAAGGAGGGGATATTGATTTCGACGCCATCCGCAAATTCATCTCCGAGTGCAAAGAGAAACATGAACCATACTGCTTATTAGTAGCTTCTCGTCAACCCCATACTCCCTGGAATAAAGGAGACGCTTCCCAATTTGACGCAGACAAGCTAACCGTTCCGCCAATGTATGTAGATATTCCTGAAACACGCAGAATGTTAACACACTATCTGGCTGAAATCAATTATATGGATAATGAATTCGGAACTTTACTATCCATTCTTGATGAGCAGAAAGAGACAGACAAATCCGTAGTAGTATATTTAAGTGAACAGGGAAATAGCCTGCCATTTGCCAAATGGACCTGTTATGATGCAGGTGTACATTCTGCCTGTATCGTTCGCTGGCCCGGTGTAATAAAACCTCATTCAGAAAGTGACGCATTGGTAGAATATGTGGATATAGTTCCCACTTTCATTGATATCGCAGGAGGAAAACCGATTGCTCCGGTAGATGGAAAAAGTTTCAAAAACGTATTGACTGGCAAAGAAAAGACACACAAACAATATACTTTCTCGCTGCAGACAACCAGAGGTATTTACAAAGGTTCTCCGTTTTATGGCATCCGCTCCGTATCAGACGGACGATACCGCTACATCGTGAATCTTACTCCGGAAGCTAAATTCCAGAATACAGAAGTCTTTTCTCCTTTATTCAAACAATGGGAAACGAAAGGAGAGACTGATAAACATGCTCGGGAAATGACACACAAATATCAATATCGTCCGGCTATCGAATTATATGATGTGGAGAAAGATCCCTATTGTATGAAGAACCTGGCAGATCATCCCAACTATAAAACAAAAATCAACGAACTGGATAAACAGCTGAAAGGCTGGATGAAATATTGTGGAGATAAAGGGCAAGAGACGGAAATGGATGCATTGAACCATTTAGCTAGCAATCTACAAAAGGATACTACAACCAAAGAGAAGAAAAACAATCAATCAACCAAAGGCAAGAAAAAAAGAAACAAAAAGCATTAATATCAGAATATAGCATAAGACAATGATTGTTACCAGGTAACATACCATTGCTTTCACCATTCGCAATGGTATGCATAAGCCTATACATTATCTCATTTACAAATAAACAACCCAATAAAATAATACTATATGGAAAAATCATTAATTAGCCTGTGTTTATTAAGCGGTTTGTCAATAGGCAATAGTTTTGCTCAAACACCCTCCAAACCCAATATTTTATTAATAGTAGCTGATGACTGTGCGTACTATGATATTGGATGTTTTGGAGCTGTAAACAATAAGACACCTAACATAGATGCATTAGCCCGTCAGGGAATTAAATTTAACTGTGCATATAATTCTGTATCAATGAGTACACCAACCCGCCACTGCCTTTATACAGGGATGTATCCGATGCATCATGGTGGTTACGCAAACCATAGCCGCGTAAATGACAACGTGAAATCTCTTCCAAGTTATTTGGAAGAACTAGGTTATCGAGTAGGTTTGGCAGGAAAATGGCACATTAACCCTTTAGCTAATTTTCCATTCGAAGAGGTGCCAGGATTTCCGAAAGGATGTACAAGTCCCAAAACAGATTATACTACCGATGGAATTAAAGAATTTATGGGACGTGAAACCTCCCAGCCTTTCTGTCTGGTTTTAGCTTCTATTAATCCTCATGTCCCTTGGACAGGTGGCGACGCCTCCGTTTTTGACCGGAAGAAGCTCCAACTACCTCCACATTTTGTGGATACCGAAGCAACACGCGAATATTACGCTAGATATTTAGCAGAAATCGGACTGCTCGATCAACAAGTAGGAGATGCCATGCAGATTTTGAGAGATAAAGACTTGCTTAAAAATACTCTTATCATCTTCATATCTGAACAAGGACCACAATTCGCCGGTGCCAAATGGACTAACTGGAGTGCAGGCGTAAAGTCAGCGATGCTTGCTTCTTGGAAAGGAGTTATCCGACCGGGAACGGAAACTTCTGCAATCGTGCAATATGAGGATATTCTTCCCACCTTCATTGAAGTTGCAGGAGGCAGCGTACCTGATGTTATAGACGGAAAAAGCCTCGTAAATATATTACAAGGCAAAACAGAAAAACATCATAAATATGCTTATCATGTTCACAATAATATCCCGGAAGGTCCAGCTTATCCTATCCGCTCCATTTCAGATGGGAAATATCGTTTAATCTGGAACTTAACTCCAGAAGCAACATACATAGAGAAGCATATTGAAAAGAATGAATGGCATGTCTCCTGGAAAACTCAAGACACAGAACAAGCCCGGAGAATATTGAAGCGTTACCAACATCGCCCCGAATATGAATTGTATGATATAACGAAAGATCCATTTGAACTTGATAATCTTGCAGATAAAAAAGAGTACAAACAGAAAAAAGCGGAACTCATTCGAGAATTAGAAAGCTGGATGAAACAACAAAAAGATACAGGAATAGACAAAGATGTGCCACGTACACCTAATAAAAAGAAAGCCCAGAATCCCTCTGCCGCTTAACTAAAGCTGTATCTAAATAATCACACAGCAAAATTTATTCTTAATAAATAATTAGTACGGATGGATGCAAAATGTATTCATCCGTTAGAAATCCTTTGATTAATTTGTTAACTATATCCTTAATATCATGAACAACATTAAGTTTAAACGATGTCTATGGTTTGTAATCATATTCTTATTATGTCAGTCAGGATATGCACAGCAAGCTATAACAGTACGAGCCAAAGTTGTAGACAGTAGTGACAACCGTCCTTTAATTGGGGCCACTATCAGTGTCAAAGGGACTTCCCAAGGTGTAATAACTGATCTTGACGGATTCTTCCAGTTAAAAGTTCTTCCTCATCACAAATTAGTTATATCCTATGTAGGGTACAGGAAACTGATTATTGATGCCAAAGAAGCTAAAAAAGCAGGTACAATAGTCTTGTCGAGTGACAGTGAAGAGTTAGACGAAATTATTGTTGTGGGTTATGGTGTCCAGAAAAAAGCATCCACAGTAGCATCTATCTCAACAACTAAAGGAGACGACTTATTGCAAGGAGGAAGCCTCAACAGTGTATCAGAGGCTTTGCAAGGAAAACTAAACGGTGTAGTAGCAATCAATTCCAGCGGAATGCCCGGAGAAAATTCCGCCAGCATCTTCATCCGCGGTAAAGCATCCTGGAACGGAACCTCTCCTCTCGTATTGGTAGATGGAATCGAACGTAACATGAATGATGTAGACTTCAATGAAATCGAATCCATTTCCGTTTTAAAAGATGCGTCTGCAACCGCTGTATATGGTGTCAGAGGAGCTAACGGAGTTATCTTACTGACCACCAAACGCGGTTCCAAACAAAAGGCTAAGATAACCTTCACAGCAAACCTTGGATTCAAGCAGATGACAACCAAGTTGGATTGGGCAGATTACATCACCTCCATGAAAACATATAACGAAGCACTGGCCAATGATAACAATTGGGACAAACAAATTCCAACTTCGACCATCCAGGCATGGGAACAAGCATACGCCACAGGCAATTATGGCCCATACAATGATGCTTTTCCAGAAGTGGATTGGTTTGATGAGATAACTAAAGATTTCGGTTTTTCTCAAAACTATAATGTCAACGTCCAAGGGGGAATGGAAAAAATGGATTATTTTATCTCATTAGGTTATCAATATGATGGAGGTAACTATAATATAGACAAACAAGCTGATTTTGATCCACGTTATTACTACCGCCGTTATAACTGGCGCGCGAATTTCGACTTTAAGCTGACAAACACCACCACTTTCTCTGCTAATGTAGCAGGTAATATGGGATACCGGAACAAACCGAGCGGAGGAACCAACTTCGCAAAAACATTTCAGGCCCCCAATAATACATTTCCTATTAAATACAGTGACGGATATTGGGGAGATATTTCAGAATCAGGCTATAATCTTATAGCCAATATGAACACCAAAGGGCAGAATATGCTTAAAAAATTTCAAGGATGGTACGATTTTATATTGAAACAAGATTTATCTTTCGTCACGAAAGGATTATCAGCCAAAGCACGTGTATCTTATAATCAATTCATGAGTACAGAATCAAAAATCATAGTAGGGTTAGTCCAAGGAATAAACGGTGCATTTGCAGAAAAGAACTCCTCTATAAGATATTATCGTGAATATGATTATGCGAATCCTATTTATAACGAAGACGGAAGCATCTCCTATCCACTAAAACAAAACAAGCGGTTTCCAAGTGAATATCAAGATGATGAAAGATATCCTGTTAATTCGAATTACGATGCATTGAATGATGTAGGAAGGCGTTTATATTACGAATTTGCATTAGAATACAATCGCCAGTTCGGGGCACATAAGATATCAGCACTGGCCTTAATGAACAGGCAGATCATAGAAAACAAAGGAAAAGAAAATGTAATGCAGTTTCCCTCCTATACGGAAGACTGGGTGGGTCGCGTCACTTACAACTGGAAAGAACGCTATCTGGGCGAAGTAAATATGGCCTACACCGGATCTGAAAAGTTTGCTCCCGGTCATCGTTTTGGCTTCTTCCCTTCTTTCTCTCTGGGATGGAGAATTTCGGAAGAACCGTTTATCAAGAAAAAATTCGGAAGTGTACTTACCAATATGAAAGTCAGATATTCTTATGGCCAGGTAGGTAGCGACGCAGGCGCTCCTCGTTTCAATTACATTCAGATCTATAATCAAGCTAATAACGTCCAGTTCGGAGATTCACAAAATGTTGGTTTCGGTCCAACTTTCAAAGAAGGCACGATGGCAGACCCATTATCCACATGGGAAGTTGCCACCAAGCAAAACTTAGGGCTAGAACTTAGCCTATGGAATAAGCTATCCATGAGTATAGACTTGTTTAATGAGCGTCGTACCGGAATTTTAATGGCCCCTCGCACCACACTGGCATGGTATGGTATCGGTCTGCCTTCTTTGAATATGGGAGAAACAAAAAATCATGGATTCGAACTGGATTTAGGATGGCATGATAAAATTGGTAAAAATTGGCGTTATTCCATGAATTACAGCTTATCAATAAATGAAAACCGCATTGTGTTTAGAGATGACCCTTCAGACTTGGAAAGTCATCTGAAGGAAGCCGGCAAACCCATCGACTGGCAAGCCCGCTTTCTGGCAGTCGGCAATTATGAAACAATCGATGATGTGTTTAATCATGCACAAACGGCAATAGGACAAGCTTCTCCTCAAAAAGTAATTCCAGGAGATCTAGTTTACATTGATTACAATGGTGACGGAATACTCAATATAAACGACAAAGCCGCTGTTTCACAAATGAATTATCCACAGACTACCATGTCACTTAATTTAGGACTGGAATACAAAGGCTGGGGGTTGAATGCTATGATTTACGCTCCTCTAGGTGTTTATAAATTGCAATTCGACCAATATTTATGGGACTTTCCCGAAAGTAACATCAAAGCACAACCGGATGTATTAAACCATTGGACTCCGGAAAAAGCAAATACCAATAAAGTTATGCGCCCCGCACTTCATCTGGACAGAGGACATAATTCGGTACAAAGTACTTACTCTTATGCTAATCACTCATATGTCAGATTGAAACATCTGGAATTAAGTTACAAATTCCCCAAAAAACTATTGAAACCATTAAGTATAACAGCATGCCAGTTCTATATCAAGGGGAATAACTTACTTACATTTTCTAACGTAGATAATCGCGTAGATCCTGAAACAGGAGGTGCGGATACTTATCCGATCGTACGCACTTATACCGTAGGAACACGCATCACATTCTAATATTCAATAAAACTAGTTAACCATGAAACGATTCAAAATATTCCTTATATCAATCGTATTGCTGACAATCGGAAGTTCTTGTGAAGATTTCCTGGATAAATCACCGGATATGGGGTTGTCTGACAAAGACGTATATAAAAGTTATGAGACGATCAGAGGATTTCTGGATATTTGTTTTACAGAATTAGAACAAATATTCGGAGATGACAATAGCTCAGACGGTTGCCCGCATGTCGGATGCTTTTCGGACGAAATGGTAATGATATTCAATAAATCAACAGTATTAACGCTAAATTCCGGAAACTGGTTAAGAGCAAAACAAGATGAAACATTCGAACTTGGAGTAAAAGGCGCAACTGGTATTCATTCGGCGTATAAAGCCATTCGAATTGCCAATCTGGTACTCGCAAACTACACAAAAGTTCCAGGAATGACCGAAGAACAAACGAACGAGATCTTGGGACAGGCACACTTTTATAGAGCATGGTTCTATTTTCAGTTACTCAAACGTTACGGAGGTATGCCTATCTTCGACCATCCATTTCTGGAGAATGGAGAGGAAAAAATCCCTCGCGTCACTTACCACGAATCTCACCAATGGATGATGGAAGATATTGAAGCTGCCATATCCATGCTACCGGAAACATGGGACGACAGCAATACCGGACGTCCTTCCAGAATAGCTGCCATGGCTTTCAAATCAATGGCACAACTATATGATGCCAGTCCGCTCATGCAGAATGATTTAAATTCTACTGAAATAAGAGAATATGATAAAGAAAGAGCTAAATTGGCGGCCCAATCAGCCATGAAAGTAATAACCTATATCAATACGCACCCGGATCAATATCGTCTGATGGATCAAAGTGAATATAAGGATATATTTTATTTTACCTTTCCACCAAGTCACCAACCCGAACACATTTGGTATAACCGCGCCCCTATGGCAGGAGGACTCACCACTGTAAAATCATTATGGCTCTATGCAGATCTGGCAGGAGGAACACAAGTGGCAGCCTCTACATATAACGCCCCTACACAGAACATGGTAGACTTATTCGAGAAAAAAGGAAAGGACGGAAATTATTATCCGATTGAAGATTCAAGGGCAGCCTATGACAATCAAAAGCCATGGACAGACCGCGATCCCAGATTAAAGAATAATATTTTAGTACCCGGTGAAGAATGGGGAAAGAATAGCAGTAGCAAACCTCTGTACATCACAACATTTGAAGGAGGAAAAGCTTCTGAAGACATGAAAACTTTGAAAAACATCAACAACCGTCAACAAACAGGATACTTATGTAAGAAGTTTCTATGGCCTGAAGCAAATCGTTATACAGCCCAATGGGATAAATATCGTGTCATCACACCATATATCCGTGTAGCGCAAGTCTATCTGGATTTTGCCGAAGCCTCATTTGAAGCAACAGGAAGTGCGACACAAAAAGTGGAAGAATGCGACTTATCTGCTGAAGATGCATTAAATATTGTTCGCAAACGTGCCGGCATCACAGCTCTTACACAAGACCGGGTTACTGCTCCTGACGTATTCAGAGAAGCACTACGCAAAGAGAGGGCTGTCGAATTAATGTTTGAGAATCATCGTTGGTGGGATATCAGACGTTGGATGATCGCCCATGAGCTGTTCAACCAAACGTATCCGATTAAAGGAATCAAAGCGACTCCCGTCGATCCCAAAGTTGCCATAAATAAAATGAAGTTCACCTATATAGTAGTAGATGTAACTCCTGAAGTCAGAAATTTTGCGATGCGCAACTATTGGTATCCATTCCCCAAAACAGATGTGG
>OMCM01000932.1_pt1 | contig 16736 bp, 9 predicted proteins | sample 1645021 | NCBI WGS metagenome assembly OMCM01 (sample SAMEA103958142, study PRJEB25191) | human gut metagenome | biome: human-associated habitat [ENVO:00009003]; feature: intestine environment [ENVO:2100002]; material: feces | place: Germany | collected 2013/2015
TAGGAGTGCTTTCGGGTGCTTCGACCAATCCGCCGGCGCTGGCCTACTCGACCGAGCAGACGACCTCCGACGCCCCGTCGGTGGGCTATGCCACGGTCTATCCGCTGTCGATGTTCCTGCGGGTGTTGGCGGCCCAGCTTTTGATTTTGATTTTCGGATAACCCCCAAAAGGCGCGGTATGACATGAGACCCGTTACTGCCATAACAAGTCATTGTACAGAGATTAGTAGTCGGCCGCGCCTTTTTCTAAAATAACAGTTATGAATATCTTACTGTATGGAGTTCCGGCCGCGACGGCCGATGAAATCGCCGGACGATACGGCCTGAAAGTGGTGAATTCACCCGACAAGTTCGACGTGTCGGGCACGATGATGCTGGTTCCGCCGATCGATGCTCCGCGCTACCTTCTGGCTTTCTACAACGCCATGCTGCGCCACGAAGAGGATGTCGATGCGGTCATTATCTGCGGTGCGGAATCCTGTGCCGTCGTCAGTACGGTGCAGTATTGCACCCCGCAGGGGAAATTCTTTACCATATGCGGCGATCTCGACGGAGAGGAGCTGGCGTCGGAACTCTGTGGGCTTCTCGATTCGCTTTTCGCCGAAGGCAACCGTATCAATTTTTAGCTGTGGAAAGCAGAGGTATTACACGCAAGGTATCCTATCGCGTGATGGAATCGACCGTTGATTATTCGAGACGCCGGTAGTAATATAATGCCCGGTCGCCTGATGGTCTGTTACTTCGGGATGCAGGATTGCAATCAGGTTGTGCAGAACGATGTCGGGACGTACTGCACCCGATTCTCAGTAGTCATTGTCTTCAGCCGGGTTCATCCGTTTGTTGCAGTTGTAGACCGCACTGCTCGGAACGGTATTTTATATTTGCTTGCGGGAGCCGGAGGTAAATCGTTGTATGGCGGACAACGGTAAACTAATCTCTAAAATCTCCGGTTCCCGCAAACAAATTATAAAGAACGGCGGCGGAATTAATTACAGGAAAGTTTGCAATGGTTCACCGTGATTAAATGTTCCGCCGCCGCATGTCGTTATTTCCGGTCGCCCCATTTGGGTCTTATCTCAAGGAAAAGTTCGAAGTTGATGCCCGGCATCGGACGCTGGAGTACCGATTGATACTCCTCGTCGAAGATGTTTTTGACAAGCGCCTTGGCCGAAAAGTTCGCCCAATGGGCTTCGAAGCGTTTTTCCAGCGTAACATCGCTCATAAAATAGGGCGATATCCGGTAGATTTTGGTTTTGGTCTCGTTGCTCGATGTGGTGAAACGTTCGCTGTAATGGCACCATTTGTAGCCCAGCGACCATGTCTTCCAGTCTAATTGTGCATTGACTGCGGCCGAAAATTTCGGAACGTAAACGAGTTGTTTGCCGATGGAAGCGTCGCCCCAACTGACCGGATCGCCGTGGTTGATGGAGGGAGTCCACGAGAAATTCCCGTTCAGCAGTAAGTGCCAGTCGGTCGCTACGAGCCAATCGAGACTGCCTTTCAGTTCGATGCCGTAAGCGTGCACCCGTTTGATGTTGGACGGCGACCAAAACCCTTTGAAAGTCGGCAGCCAAACGATCCAGTCGTCGATATAGGAGTCGAACCAAGTGGCTTCGCCGTGCAGCGAGTAGCTGTTTTTCCGTCCGACGGTGAATTCTACGCCGCCGTCATAGGTGAATCCGTGTTCTTTTTTCAGATTGATATTGCCGCCGGGAAGAAAATAGAGGTCGTTGAGCGTCGGGAAGCGATAGTTGCGCGAGATGGATGCCTTGGCGATGACATTCCCCTTTTTCGAGAGGACGACATCGGCGAAAAATGCCGGAATGACAGGTGTCCATTTCGATCCGTACATCTGTTCACGCAGCGTGAGCGCCAGCCCCAGCCGCTCCCACGGCCGCCATTTGACCGACACGCAGCCTTCCAGTTCGATACGCCCTTCGTCGTAACCTACTGCTGCGAGTTTGACGTCGCCTCCTTCCGCCGGGGGCATCTGTCCGAGGTGCTGGGCACTCAGAGAGTCGAGCACATTCTTGTCTTTCGTGTGCACCAGATGCTGATGCGCGGAAAGAGTTGCCGTGACGAGCAGTTTGCGTCCGATTGAGTATTCGCCTTCGGCCTGTGCATAAAAGGTGTTTATCCTGCTGCGCGAACGGATCATCTTCTCCCATTCCCCATTACCTTTGTCTTTTTCGTAGTCGTAGGCCATCCATGTATGAATATATCCGGCCTTGACTCCCATTTTCCAGTTTTTACGCACGTGATCCCACGACAGAACACCGCGCAGGGTCTGTTCGCGCTGTTTGTTGGAGTATCCGGCATTTTCTCGGTAATCCACATCCAGCATGGGCAGTCCCCGGTCCGAGTTGAGATACCAGACGTTCAGTCCGAACCGGTTGCCGTCGCCGCGGTTGTAATACACCTCTTGCAACAGATGCAGGTCGCTGAAATCGCCGCTTTTGTTGCGTTCCACGGGGTTGTACTGGCCGACGATGTTGTGGTCATCGTCGTATATGTTCAGTTTCTTGTGGTAATTCTTGTATTTGAAATCGTTGGGCGACGAAGAGAAAACGATGCGGGTCGACGATTGCCAGTGCTCGTCGCCGTAGGTGAACCGAAGGTATTCGTCGAAAGTCCTGAACATGCCGACGCCCTGAACGAATTGCAGATTACATCCTTGTGCGTCTGCCGGTTTGGTCGAGAGCAGCACGGCTCCGCCCAAACCTCCGCCCGTGATATTTACCGACGACGTTCCGTGCAATAGCGATGCATCGTCGATAAAATAGGACGGGATCATCGAAAAATCGACCATGCCGAGCATCGGAGAATTGATTTTCATGCCGTTCCACGTCACCTGCGTATGCGAAGGCGAGGTGCCGCGGAAAGAGACGGTCGAGAGCGTTGCGCGACCATACTCCTTCACATAGATCGACGTTCCGAATTTCAGGGCGTCGGCCATCTGCGAAGCGATGTTGTCGTGCAGGACGCGCGTTGCGATGGTCGTTTCCTGCGTACCGATCTTTTTCATTGGACGCGTACCGACCACATCGACCTGTTCGATGCCGATTTTCCAGCCGTAGCGGCGTGTCGAGTCGCGTACGATCCGGTTTTGCGATATTCCTTCGAGTGTTGCCGGTATGAACCAGCAGAGCAGGAAAAGGAGCTTTGCAAGTCGGCCTGTCCTCATTGCTTGGTATATTTACCGTCGTTCATATCTTGCCATGTCGGGTTGTACCCGCAGCCCGTCACGTTCCACATGTCTTCGGGAAGCTGCGGAATGACGGCGGCGAACTTCGAAAAATCTTTCAGCGCAGCAAGGTTCCCGATGCGTACGGAGCGAGCTTGTCGTAGCTGGCTGAAATCGAGAGTTGTGGTTGCAGAGGTCTTGTAGGAGGTGTTCGTGTGGCCGATTTCCAGATTTCCCGTTACGGATGTGAGTGCGGGGCAGGCGATGCCCGGCACTTTCGTCGTGGCGGCCGTCCACGTCGAAAAGAGAGCGTTGCCGTCTACCGTTTTGAGTTGCGGCAGCGAAAAGCCGTCCGTACATCCCGTAGGCATAAGCATCAGCGCATAATCGTCCGCCGCGCTTTCCGCAACGGGTTCGCCGTTTCCGACCTTTTCCAATACCGGCAGGCCGATAACTGAAAGGTTCCCGGCATTGGTGTATATGGCGAGTTGCCTGCCAACGTTTCTGAGTTTCGGAAAACTTACGGCCGAACCGCTGTCCATGCGGCCAAGATTTTTGCAGAGCAGCATTCTTCGGACTTCGGTCAGAACGGGCATTTCCAGACGCAGGCCGGAACTGCTGCCGCAGCTCTCCAATGTGAGATCGTCGCAGGTCTCGATCGGCAGGGATAGCTCCGTCAGGGCGGAAAATCCGGTGATATGAAAGGAGCGAATTGATTTGAACCCGGAGAATGCGAAGGGGAGTGTTTTCGGCGAAGGCGTGAATCCCGTTCCGTTGATGAGGAGTCCGGCTTCGAAATTATCCGGTCCGGCAATCGTTTCGAGGTTGCAGAGCGTCGCTGCCTGAAGGGTTACGACGCTTTCCGGTCCGAACGTGTAGACACTGAGGTCAAGCGTACCTTCGAACGCCGAAAGATTGCTCATATAGAGGTCTCCGTCGATGCGGACAAGTTTTGGAAAGGCGGCTTGCAACCCGGTGAGCGCAATCAGCCGGTCCAGATGGAGCGTCCCGGCCAACGAGACGAGTTCCGGACATTCGAATTTGCGGATCAGCGTGGTCCCCGTGAACCGAACCGATCCGGCGGACGTCAGTTTCGGCAACGACATTTCGGTCATCGCCGAACATGAAACGAGGGATATGTCGCCGAGGGTTTCGGCTTCCGGAAGTGTGAATGCGTTGGCTCTGGACAGGGCCTCGTAAGTGATGTTTCCGGCTGCGGCAAGCACAGGGAAAATAATTCCCGTATTGGACAGATTGTCGAAATAACTCAGCGACAGGTTGCCTGAGACGGTTTTTAGTTCCGGAAAGTAAAAATAGTCGCACGGAGCCGCTGCCGTTTTCGAGGTCGAACCCGAAAGTATCATGTCGCCGTCGATTTGTGTGAGCAGGTCGGCTGTCATGAGGATCAATGCATTGGAACGGACTTCCAGCGTGCCGCCGACACGTTTGAGAACAGGCATTTCGACGGTTTCGAGCGCCTTGTTCACAAGGGTTATGTCGCCTGTCGCGGATTTGAGCGATGGCAAGGAAAATCCTTTCAGCGAAGCGTTCTGTTCCGAAAGAGTGATGTTTCCGCGGACCTCTTTCAGGTTCGACAGTCCGGTTCCTTTCCCGGTCAGCGTCTCACCGGCATAGGCGGCTCCGATCGTTAGATTGTTGCCTACCGCAACGAGGCGCTCCAGTCCGTCGAGGGTTTTCACGGGATCATCGCTCCGCCGTGTTCCGACGGCCAGATTGCCGTCGATGACGCTGATACCCGTCTGCCCGAAATTTGTCACCTCCCGCTGGGTGTTCAGGGTGACGTTTCCGGCCGAAACGACATCCGCATATTCGACCGAATAAAGATAAGCCCGATCCGTCTTGTTGTAGGAGGTGACCAGAAACTGCCGCTCCGATTCCCAATCCGTAACGGTCGCGGGTGCGGGTTGTATCGCAGCGTTCTCGGACAATTCATAGGTAGCGGTGGCTCCTGCGAGCGATACGTTGTAGGGAACGGTCACCGTGATTCGGTTCTGCGAAATCACGGCATCGTAGGTCACGCCGTCCTTGGTCAGCGCGAACGAGGCGATATGGTTGTCTTTGCCTGAGAATATTTCGGAGGCGGAATCCTCATTGCAGCCCGTTGCGGCTAAGGCCGCCAAGAGCAGCAGGCATAATTTCTTCATCGGTGTCATTTTTTGCCCTGATTGATGTTTTCGTCCGTAAATCCGAATACTTCGGTCGAGTTCTCGCCCAGCCAGCCGGCCTTGACGTTCACCCCGGTCTGAACCTTGATGAAGTCGATGTACTTCAGATCGGCCGGCGTGCCGTCAGCTTTTACGGCGTTCGATATCTTGAAATAGGTTTTGCAGGCTCCGGCTCCGGCGTTCTCGTCGTTCGAGAGCCTGTCCTCGCCGAAATTGTCGACATACCCCCAGTCATATGAGTCGTTGACCCAATAGGAACCGTTGCCCGACTGGTCGTAAGTGCGGCTTTTGAGACAGGTGCCGTAAAGTACATAGTCGTCGGCGTCGACCCAGTTGGGATAATAGCAGGACTGCGTATGGAACTGCGCCAGATAGTCGATGCAGCCTTTGGCTCCGCGGTTGTCCTTCCACTGAACGTCTGCTCCCGGATAGGCTGGCCGGTAATAGGTCACGGCGTAATCCTGAATAGTCTCTTCCTTTCCGTATTCCGAACCTTTGAGTTCGTACCATTCGTCGTCGGGCAACGTGTTGCCGTTGGTGTCCTGCATCACCCAGACGATGCCGGGTTCGGACGAGCCCTTGAACTGATTGCCCTGAATCGAAAAGTTGTAACCGTCCCGGTAGCCTTCGTCGGAATTTTCGATGCTGTGGTCGAAACCTACGACGATGTAGCCTCCCCAGCCACCCCGAAAATCCGCCCGTCGCAAGTTCGTTGATGAACTGTCCGGGCGCCGGCGTGTACTCGAACACCTTCGTCCAGTTTACGCTGCTCGAAGCCGTTGCCGGACGCTTGTAGGTTCCCTCTTCCTTGTGGCATTCGACCGTAAATTCCAGCGTCGCCTGCTGGCGGCCAGTGCTGGCGACATGCCGGCTGACTCCGGCTTCCGATTCGTCGGAGGTATCCGATACGGTGAATACGATCTTTTTCGTGCCCTCTTCTGTCGGCGTATAGATATACATAAGATCGGTTCCCACCTCTTTCCCGTCTATCGTCCATGAATAGGTCGGGCGGATGGCATTCCAGATGTAAGGCCGAAGCGGGAGCGTTCTGCCGAGCGCCACTGTGCGTTTCGTTCCGTCATAAACGTTACCGATGGGTGCGACCGTTGCCGAAATCGCAAGGGCGTTTACGACCTCGATATCGACTGTTTTCCGGTCCGAACCGTCCTCGTTTTTCGTCGAGAGCGTCAATTCGTAGTGGCCCAACTCCTCTGCACAGAATACGTACGTCGGTGCCGTTCCCACGATATGGGCCTCGGCTTCGCCCTCGGCACGAAGAGTCCATTCGAATTCGGAAATATCCTTAGCCTGAACGTCGGGCGTAAATTCGTATTCATGTTTTCTGACGACTTCTACCTGTTCGTCGATCCGGATTGTCGGAGGGGTCAATTCCAATACCTGAACCAGCAGTTCTTCGGTCGATGTGCCGTTGCGGTTGGTGACTTCGAGCGTGAGATAATAGCCCGCTTCGTCCGTCTCGTTGACGCTGGCGAAGGTATATTCCAGCGTCGGTTCCGTCGAGATGATCCGACCCGTGGTCTGGAGCCGCCATGAATACACGGCATTCTCCACATACCGATAGGTTGGCGCGATGGTCAGCTGCCTGCCTACTTTTGTCGTATAGATCCCGTATTCGTCCGGGTCGGAGTCGAGCGTAATTTGCGGAGCCATCGGATTTTGTTGCGTAACGACTTCGTCCTTGTTACAACCGGACGCCATGACTGCCGCTAGAAAAACGGGGAACAGAAATTTTTTCATAATGATCATTTTTGTCAGCGCCAGCAGAATGCCCCCGGAATGATGCCGACCCGGAACGAATCGAGCAATTCGCCCTTGGCCGAGTAACGATACACGATTCCCGGCTGGACATAATCAATGGCGTCCGCTATGTAAACATCCGAATTGACCGGATTGACCGTCAATCCGTAATAAAGCGTTCTGTTATATTTCAGGAACGGCTTGACCGGAAAGCGCTCCGACGTGACGGGCAATTGCCAAACTGCTTTGTTGATGAAGTAGAGCGTGTCGCGCGTACCGTTGAGCTGCACCTCCGAAGGCCAGTCCCCGAATTTGAATTTGAACTGCTTCTCGATTTTGCGGGTCTGCGCGTCGATGCAGTAGAGCGACGGGGCTTCATGTCCGTAAGGGCTTCCCTCGTAACCTCCGTCGGTTACGGTCCATATCTTATTGTACTTGTCCATGACAAGCGACGTGGGCTGGATACCGACGGTAATATGGTCGCAGACCGTATCCGTTTCGGTGTCGATCACCAAAATCCGGTTCTGGTACGACCAGCAGTTGGTGAAGACATACTTGTCGTACTGCACCATCTGTTCCGTGGAGCCGGTTTCGAAGTTCATGTCGGTCTCGATGTAACCCGTGATGCGGTACTCCTTGGGATTGATGATATAGATACGCGGGTCCCAGATCTGTGTTACGTAGGCTTTTTCGTCACTCAGGAAATGGATGTAGCGCGGAGAAGTGAAACCCGTAATTCGACCGACTTCTTTGAACGTGTTGATATCAATGGCAAAAATGACGCCCGAATTATTAACGACGATCCAGCCGATGCCGTTGCGAATAACCATCGACTGCGCAACGTCGCCCAACAGCATGCCGTTCGCCCGCACGAATACTTCGTTTTCGACGTGTCTGTTCACCGGATCGTAATAGGACAGCGAGGCGTTTCCATACATGAAATTGCCCTCGTTGGTGATGAACAGCCCTTTGCCGGTTACCCCGTCCGCTTCGCCGTCAATGCTCATGTCGAACTCCGTCGTTTCGAGCGGACCGTAGTCCTCCATGCACGACATGCCGAAGACGAACAGAAACAGGGCTGCAACTGCTTTTTCGACCAGTTTCAGTCTCATTGCCCACAGCTATTTATTGATCCACTCCTCCGAGAATCGATATGCGAAATCTACGCCTGCCGGACTGGCTTTCCGCTGGTAGAAACTGCCGATTTCGGCTGCATCGCTACGCGAAACGTCGTATACATGAATGCCGCTCTGCGTGTAGGTCGACTTACCGACCCATAGCTGTTCGGTAGTCGGGTGTACGCCCATATAGCCGTAGATGATGTCTCCGCCCGAACGATCGGTATCCAGATCCGCGGTGATGTAATCCCAGTTCACATGCCCCGTCTGGTAGTTGTAGCGCATGGCCTTCGTTTCGCTGAACGCCTCCGTCCCGATAAAATAGAGATAGGGCTGCGTAAAGCTCGCGCACATCTGAATGGTCGGTGATGCCGTACCAGTACGGAGTTTTACGATTTCGGGCAGGTCCTGCTCGCCGGCGATTTCGCCGTCGGGACCTATTATCACGACCTTGGCCGGGGTTGTGAACGCGGTGCTGCCCGTCATGCCCGAATTTCCTTCGAATTCGCCCGTGAAAACGGCATAGATATTTCCGTCGGCGGCTTTGGCAAGGTCTTTCACCTGCCGGTTCTCGTAGGTGTGGGTTTTGACGACCTCGTCGGTCCGGGGATTGATGACGATCACGGAATTTCCCCGCCCCGCAAACACCTTGCCCCGAGAGAAGACCATACGGGCCTTGGTAGCTCCGGTTTTGGTAAACAACCCGAACGTGCCGGGAATATCTTCCATTGCGATCGTATTTGTGTTCAGGTTAACGACACGTATTCCGGAATGCGATTCGTTGTTGGCGGTCGAATATTGAATATAGGCCTTTTCCGGACCCACGACCACGAGGTGCTGCGGCCAGCACAATGTCGATTTGGAACTTGCGGTAGCTCCCGTCGAAGTGTCGATTTCGGCATAAAACGGCATGTCGCGCTTAACCAACCGTTTCATTGTATGGGCATCGCAGACCACAAACCGGCCGTCGCCGTTGAACGTCGTACCCATGCTGCTCGTTTTGCCGTTCTGGGTGATGAAATAAATCTTTCCGTTGGCCATATACATATCCTGCAGCACATTGCCGACCTCGTTATCATTGACCTGCTCGTATACCTTCTCGTGATAACGGCCGTGTTGATCGAAATAGACGATTGAGCCGTTTTCGGAGGTCATATTTCCCTCCATCAGCACGAACGTTCCGGCCGGATGCGTAAAGTCGAGCACATAAACCGGATTCGACCAGAGTGTCGCACCATTCGCCTCGAACGTCACGACATTCTCCAGTTCCATCCCTTCCGCATATTCGGCGGGAGGAGCCACGGAGAGTTTGCGGACGCCGACGTTCAGTGCGACGTTCCATCCAGCCGGAGCCGATGCGGTCTTCACACCGGAAATCCAGCCTTCGGCGACCAGCGGGTATTGCAGGCTTTCGCCGTATTTCAGGCATAACGGCTCTCCGTCAGTCGCTTTTTCCGGCGCCGTTTCTGTCTCAATACGAAGCGTACCGCCGTAGCGTTTGGTGATTTCCGTCGTCAGCCGGTAGATCTTGCCTGCCGAGAACTCCCTGCCTGTTTTCGTTTCGGCATAGACGCTTCCATCGGCAAATCCATAGGTTACATAGACTTCCGATGCCGAACAGTCGGTCGGGAAGATAACAGTCGCGGCGAAAATCCGCGCATCGTCGACGGCTGTGGGAAGCGCAACGCCCTCTGCGCCGAATGAAAGAGTTACGGTGCTGCTGCCGGAGAAGTTTTCCAACCCGGTTCCTGAGAATGTCGCCGTGCCGGTCAGGGGTGTACCGTCGGCTGCGGTTAGCGTAATGGAGGTCAGTTTTTCGGTTACGTCCGACGACCATGGGGCGAACCAGACGTATGAGGTGGCGTGATTGAGCGAGAAGCGGTTCTCGCTTCCGACGGAAGCATACCCGAAATCACCGTTGCGTCCGAGTTCCGTCGCATAGGCTGCGGTCTGTTGCTGCCGTTCGGGTATTAGGGCCGATGCTCCCTCGCCGGTCATGTTGTAATAGATCGTATAGGGAGGTGTGGCTGCGAGGTTTGTAAAGCCGAATTCCGCGGTCGGTCCGGCGTCGGAGGTGTCGGAGCTTTTAGTGTTCCCGACCCAGATATAATCGCCCGGACTCCATTGAAACCCGACGTCAGCGCCGTCCACGGGACCGAACTGCGTACGGGTCGAAACGCCCGATACTCCGATCAGGGTCACCGAGCCTCTGTCCGGAAGTTGAACGGCCTCTTCATTGATTCCCGACGAGCATCCTGCCAGCAGGATACCGCATATAATGGGTAAAAATCGTTTCATGTCGCATTTGTTTGAAATACGGGGAAACGCCGGAGCCGTTTTTCAGGCCCGGGCGTCTCCAGCGTACTAGGAATTATCTTTTGTCCTATTCCACATCGTAAACGAATTGGAAGCCGTAGGAAGTGGTTCCCAACTCCGTCCATTGGGAGTCGGCATAAGCTCCGGTACCGGTTGCGGGATCGGTCGAAACCGGCAGATGCAGGATACGGGACGGAGCGTCCTTGCCCGCATGGTCGTACCACGATCCGCCGAACGGACCTGTGCCGTAGTCGTCTTTCAGGGTCGGCGGAGTCGTCGAACGGCAGGTAATGTCTCCCAGCAGCGGGCATGCTCCACCCATGTAGGATGTGCCGGTGAAACTGTATGCCTCGATGGTTTTCATGCCCTTGCCGAACGATACTTTTGCCAATTTGACGCATCCTGCGAAGCAATTCTGGCCGATTGACTCCGTAGCGTCGGGGAAGTAAATTTCGGTCAATTCGCTGCATTTCTGGAATGCGTAACTCGCGATGGTTACGACCCCTTCGCCGAGATCGATTGTCGTCAGCGGGCAGCCTGTGAAAGCATAGCTGCCGATTTCCCGAACGGCATCGGGCAGCGCGACATGTGTGAGTTTGGTATTCTGGAACATATTGTTCGGGATGACCGTCACGCCTTCATCGAATGTTACCGAAGTCAGCGATGCGCATCCGTTGAAGGCATTCGTGCCGTAGGCGATGTCGGCCCGAATATGTATCGACGTAAATCCGGTACCCTTGAATGCGTTGTTGGCGACGGCCGTAACATTTGCGGGCAGCACGATTCCGCATAGATTCGCATTGCCGTTGAATGCGGCCGGGAACGTCGTGCTTTCGTACACAACTTCGCTCATGTCCACGGCAGCCCCAGCAGAGAGGGCCTTGACTGCGTTCGCTATGGCCGTGGCTTGTGCCGATGTCATCACCGTATTGTCGCCTGCGGTTTTTACGAAGAGCGAAGCGAACGCCGCGGGCAATTCCGTGCTCCACTTTTCAGCGGCAGAGGCACGGTAATAGACACCTTCGCTCAGGTAGTCGTCGCCGAGCGGTGCGAAGGTATATTGGCTGCAGGCCGATGTCCAACTGCCGTAAGCGGCGACGTCGGGAACATGTGCGGTCTTCTCTCCCTGTACCGAAGCGCCTGCCCCTGAGAAACTGTCCGAAGCGATTGCCGGAGCCGTTGTCGGTTCGGCATAGATATCGGCCAGCAGCACCGTGTTTGCAAAAGCTTTCGAACCGATCAATGCAAGCGAATTGCCGGAGATCGTCAGCGTATTGAGTTTCGACCAGTCGGCGAATGCCCCCGCTCCGATTTGCGTGACGGTTTTGGGAACGGTCAGCCGCTCTATCGTTGCATTGCCTGCGAAAGCGTTGTCACCGACGGCGGCAATGCCTGCGCCGAACGTAATCTTGGCGATGGCAGGGTTATTTCTGAATGCGCCGTTGCCCAGCGTCGTCAGTTGGTCGGGCAATACGAGCGACGTCAGTGCGCAATTGGCGAAGGCCGAAGCACCGAGACTCTTTACGCCGGTACCGAGCGTTGCCGAAGCCAGTGCGGAGCATCCGTCGAATGCGTTGGCGCCGATCTCCGTAACCGAGTTCGGAATGGTCATGGCTGCCAGTTTCACGCATCCGGCGAAACATCCGGCCGGAATGGAAGTCATCTTGCTAAGCGATGCGGAGGTCAGGGAAACGCAGTTGCTGAAAGCCCGTTCGCCGAGCGTCTCGGCCGAAACGGATGCCTGCGCAAGACCGCTACCGGCGAAAGCTTCGGTCCCGATCGTTTTCACGCTGTTCAAGGCGATCTCCGTCAATGCCGTACAGCCATTGAATGCCTTCGCGCCGACTGCCGTCACGCTGGAAGGAATGTTTACGGCGGCCAGAGCCGTACAGCCCTCGAATGTTTCCGCACCTATTTCGGCGACTCCGGTCGGAATAACGGTCTCGGTCAATGCGGGACAACCTTTGAAAGCGCCCGCAGCGACGGCGGCCGTGTTGTCGAAGAATTTGATGGCACCGAGTTTGGCATTTCCGGCCAGCACGGCGGGGAACTCTGTCTCGGCGTATCGGGCTGAACGCAGGTCGAGCGTTACGGGCGTTTGCTGTGCCGAAATCTTGGCAACGATTTCGGCAAACGCTTCTGCGGAGATAATGGTGTTTTCGCCCACCGTACGAACATAAAGCGCCGGGAATGACTGCGGCATCGAGGTCGACCACTCCTCCTCGCGCGATGCGCGGTACCAGACGCCGTCGGTCAATTCCTGATTGCTGATATCTTCGAAAATATAGCCGTTCGTATTGGTGAGTACCGCCCACTCCTTTTCATAGGCGTCGAACGATTCGGCAGGAACATACACGTATTTTTTGCCTGCGACGGTACCGCCGACGCTTCCGAAAGCGGAGGAGCCGAGCACAGGCGGCGTGGCCGCATGGCAGGTGATCGACGCCACGGCATTGCCGCCGTTGGAGATGAAGGCATTACGGCCGATGGATTTGACTTTGTCGCCCAACTCGATCGCAGTCAGTCCCGTGCAGTTCCAGAATGAGTATTCGTGAATGTCTTCGATGTTTATCGAGATTTTGGTGAAGGAATTGCATCCCCCGAACGTACGCGCTCCGATTGTTTCGAGTGATGCGGGGAACGTCACGTCTTCGAGTAGAACGCATTGATAAAATACATCGTCCTGCAACGAAACCAGTCCTTCGGAGAACGTGGCCGTCTTCAGATTGGCGCATTGATAGAACGCGTGGTTTTCGATCGTGGTTACCTTGCTCGGGATGGCTATGCTTTCGAGAGCCTTGCAACCGCTGAATGCATATGCTCCGATAGCGGTCAGACCATCGGGGAGCGTTACATCTTTCAGCGCGGCGCAATTCTGGAACGAATAACCGACAATCGTCGTTACAGTCGAGGGAATGTCGACCGACGCAAGTGCGGAGCATCCGTAGAATGCGTGTTGCGGAATCTCCGTCACTCCTTCGGGCAGGGCGGCGTGGGTCAGAGCCTTGCAATTATAGAAAGCACTGCGACCGATCCGTGCAACGGTCGACGGAATATGGAGCTGCTCCAGTTTCGAGCAACCGTAAAAAGCGTTCTCCGTAAGCGCAGTCAGACCTTCGGGCAGTGCGATCTTTTTCAGGTTCGAGCAATTGTAGAAAGCCGACGAATAGCTGCCGCTCGAAGCAAGTGTTTTGATGTTGTACGGCAGAACGATTCCTTCCAACGAAGTGTTGCGCTTGAACACCTCCGGGAACTCGGTCGTTGCGAACCGGGCTTCACCCAGATCGACGACGCCGTTGTTTTGCAATTTGCCTGCGATCGTCTGGATATCATCCGGCGAAAGCGTTGCATCGCCCAGCGTTATTGCCTTGACCGTTTTGAACGATGCCGGAAGCTCGGTGCTCCACCCTTCCTGCGTGAAATAGTATACGCCGTCGCTAACGCAGTCAGCCGCTGCGATGGCATTGGTCAGCCGCAGGGTCGTACCGGGCTTAAGTGCCTTGCCTGCCTTGCTCGTCAGATAACTACTGCCGTCGGCGAAGGTGTAGACGACCGAAACAGAGGTTTCCGACAGATCGGCCGGGTAGACGACCATCGCCGCGAAGAGATGCCGGTCGTCGCTTTGGGGCGGAAGGCTTATGCCCTCGTTGCCGAAAGAGAGGACGATGGACGACGCTCCGCTGCATGCGCCGAGTTGTTCGCCGTCGAAAGTGGCTTCGCCTGCGATCGTCGTGCCGTCGGCCGTGCTGACCGTGATCGAAACGAGTTTCGACCGGACGTCGGCTGAATAGGCGTTGAACCAGATATACGACGTTTGATGTTGCAGTGCGAAATTGCCGTCAGCATCTGTTTCCGCATAGCCGAAATCGCCGTTTTCACCGAGATTCATGACGCCAGCTGCAGCCTGATTCTGCACGGCGGGAATTACGGCGGTCGAGGCGGTCGAGGCGGTCCTGTTATAGTATACCCGATAAGGCGTAACGCCAGAGAGCGATTCGAACGTGAAGGTCGCTTTGTTTCCGCTCTCCGTTATCGCGGCGCTCTTCGTGTCGTTCACCCAAATGTAATCGCCCGCGCTCCATATGAACGGAATGGAATTCCCGTCCGTCTCGTCGAATCCGGTGCGTGTGACAGCGGCGTTCGATACGCCGGTCAGCACGACTTGCCGCTCTGAATCCGGAATGGCTGGCTTGATGTCATTTTCAATTCCCGAATCCTTGCTGCATCCTGCCGCGGCAAAAACGGCGGACAGAATCATGCCGAATAAATATAGCTTTTTCATTTATTTAGCGTTATTTTCGATTCCACCTTGTTCTACCACTCTTCCCAATTGCTGTCGCCCGCACCGGAATCTTCGAGTATGGCGTCGGAAGCCGTTACTTCGACTATGGCTATGACGGTGGCCGTAGCACCTACAGCCACTACCGATACCTTGCCTTCCCGTTCGGCATAGGTGTTTTCCTTCACGGGAGCCGTGATCGTCAGCACATCGCCGTCGAGTGTCGCACGCCATCCGTCGGGTTTGGCAATCGAATGATTCAATACACCGTGCTGAGTGACGGCGAGCGTTTTGCTCATACCGTATTTCAGAACGAGGCTCGTCTTTTCAATTACGAAATTAATCTCTTTGGCTTTGGGAATGCGGATTTCCGTATTGTCATTGTCGGACAGTATGAAGATCACTTCGTCGTCAGTTTCCCGGACTTCCTTGAAGAAAGAATCGCCCTTGGCTCCGGTTGCTTTTACGGGCTTGCCGTCGGCTCCGGTGATTCGCTTGCCGTCTACGGTCCAGTAACCTTCCGCATCGACATCCAGTTCGGGCGAAATCCCGTCTTCACCCGCTACGGGAATCTTATTTCCCGATGCGTCGGTAAGCCATTTGCCCTTACCACCGATCGTCCAATAGTAGACGCCTTCGAAAAGGTCGATGCCGATAACCGGAGCGTCCGCACCTTTCTCACCGTTTTCGATCGTGATGGTATCGCCACCACTGAATGTAATGGTGTACCCGTTGTCGGTTTTTGTGATTTTCGTGATGAATTTATCCGTATCGACGGCATTGATGATGGTTTGTAACGAACTGATCTGCGATTTGATTTGCGCCAGTTCCTGCTTCAGATTTTCGATCTCCCTACGAAGTTCCGAGTCGTCGTAATCATCCGAACAGCTCCAGTTTGCAGTGGCCAGACAAGCCGTGAAAGCCAGCAATGTAAAAAGTTTCTTCATGTTTGATTATTTTTGAGTTAATATTGTTGCAGAAAAAAGCGTCCGCCGACGGATTTGCTCCGTAAGCGAACGCTTGAATTGGACAAGGTATTTCGATGCCGATTCAAAGGCCGAATCAGTCCTTCTCCTTATATGTCCGATATGTTCTTTTGCCATGATCTCCTGTCATTTTCCGTTTGCAGAACTACACGGGCGGACAGGAATATAGAAATCGACAGAAAATAGTATGTAAAAACTACCTTGTGTGACTCCGACCCGTAACCCGCGGGTGTAAATCATCGTTAAGGCAGGTCTTCTGACTCGTCCCGTTTATTGCGCCTTCCCAGTCTAAACCAGTGGCAAAGAGTGCAATAAACAACTTCTCCCGAAGGAGGGGACTTACAGCAGCGAGTACTGTTCCGGATTTTCACCGGATTCCCTTTTCATCCTGTTCGGTATGCCGAACAAGAACCATAACGGCGCAAAGGTAATCATTTTTTTTGATTGTTATACGAATCACATAAAAATATTCAACCGATTCGGGAATAGAAGCCTGTTATCCGAGGTCGTTTTTTGAGAACAGTACTCCTTCATAAATCCATATCTGGTCTTATCCGGTTTGCGCCCCCCCACATCGTCTTTTCTCTGTGTAAGTTATAGTTCATGTTTCTTTATCAGTTTCCGATAGACTTTAACACTCCGGATTCTCAATATTTTGATTTAAAATGGTCTGTTTGTCATTCCCGATTCGGTTGTCGACAGGTTGATAATGCGGACGTGAGGTCGGTTGAGATAGTAACCATAAGTAAGATACTGCATATACGGTGATGCTCTACTCCTATGCAATTTCACAGTGCAGTTTATTGACCAGTTTCACCTCTGGCGAAAGGTTTAGAGAAACACGGAAGGGCTTATTAATCATTCTTCGTGAGCCCAACCTTATATTCGCAACCATTCCTTAGCTTGTTT
>OMCM01000938.1_pt1 | contig 16673 bp, 10 predicted proteins | sample 1645021 | NCBI WGS metagenome assembly OMCM01 (sample SAMEA103958142, study PRJEB25191) | human gut metagenome | biome: human-associated habitat [ENVO:00009003]; feature: intestine environment [ENVO:2100002]; material: feces | place: Germany | collected 2013/2015
TCGCGGCGGTAGAGATTCGTCTCGCTCTCCCGCCGGGCCGCCTGCGCCGTCTCGCGCTCCTGCTTCTTCTCCAGATAATAGGAGTAGTTACCCGCGTAGTGGTATAGCTGCCGGTCCTCGATTTCGAGGATGTCGCTGCACACCTTGTCCAGAAAGTAGCGGTCGTGCGTCACCATCAGCAGCCCCGCGCCGCTTGCCGCCAGATACTCTTCGAGCCACTCGGTCATATCGGTGTCGAGGTGGTTGGTCGGCTCGTCGAGGATCAGCAGGTCCGACTCGCTTATCAGCGCGTTGGCCAGCGCCACGCGCTTGAGCTGTCCGCCCGAAAGGGTCCCGACCCGCTGTCCGAAGTCGCGGATCTTCAGCCGCGACAGAATCCGCTTGGCCCGCTGTTCGTAATCCCACGCTTCGAGCGCGTCCATGCGGGCCATGGCCTCCTGCAATCCTTCGCCCGACGGCTCTTCGATCGCCCGTTCGTATTCGGCGATGGCCTTCAGCGCCGGATTCTCCGAGTGGAAGCAGGCTTCCAGCACGGTCATCTCCGCCGGGTATTCCGGACTCTGTTCGAGGTAGGCGATCCTCAGATCGCGGCGGGGTACGACCTCCCCGCCGTCGTGATCCTCACGCCCCGCTATGATGTTCAGGAGCGTGGTTTTCCCGGTGCCGTTCTTGGCGACGAGGGCCACGCGCCGCCCGTCCTCGATCGCAAACGATATATTTTCGAAGAGTACCAGATCGCCGAACGATTTGGTCAGGTTCTCCACCTGAAGACAACAAGCCATAATGCGTTTTTTTGTGTATGCAAAGCTACGCAAAAATACCGAACCGACAACCGCCGCCCCGAAACCGGATCGCCGGCCGCCGGCTTTCCGGAGTATGGAAACGTGCTATTTCGGTACGTTCCCGCGGCCGCGGTTGCATATCTCTTCTTTTTTTGTATCTTTGCAAAGATCATTTAGCGAAACAGAGCCGAAATGGAGTTATCGAAAGAGCGTCTCGAACGCCTGCGGGAACTGCTTGCCCCCGCCCATCAGCAGATCGTGATCGTGTCGCACACCAATCCCGACGGCGACGCCGTGGGATCGTCGCTGGCATGGGCCGAGGCGCTGCGGTCGATGGGACATGAGGTGACGTGCGTCGTTCCGAACAAATACCCCTATTTTCTCGACTGGATGCAGGGCATCGAGGAGGTCGTGGTCTTCAAGAACGACACCGAAGGCCGCGCCGCCCGCGCCATCGCCGGAGCCGACATCCTCTTCTGTCTCGATTTCAACGCCGTTTCGCGGCTCGAAATCCTCAGCGAGACCATCGGCGCCAATACGACGGCCCGCCGCGTGCTGATCGACCACCACCTTTCGCCCGACGAGGGTTTCGACCTCTCGTTCTCGCATCCCGATTCGTCGAGCACCTGCTTTCTGGTCTACTCCATCGTCGAAGCGCTGTTCGGCGCGCAGGCCGTTACGCGCCGCATGGCCGAAGCGCTCTATGTGGGCATCATGACCGACACGGGCAATTTCGCCTATTCGTTCCTCACGCCTGAGCTGTTCCGCGCCGTGGCCGTGCTGGTCGGGACGGGCATCAGCATTCCCGACATTCACAACAACGTCTACAACGCCTATACCGAGGGCCGCGCCCGGCTGTTCGGCTATGCCATCAACCGCAAGATGGAGATTATTCAGGACGGCACGGTAGCCTACATGTCGCTGCTGGAGAACGAGATGCGCCGCTTCCAGTTCCAGCAGGGGGACAGCGAGGGCTTCGTGAACTACGCCCTGACGGTCAAGAAGATGAAGATGTCGGCCATGTTTCTGGCCCACCGCAAGTTCATCCGCGTCAGCTTGCGTTCGCGCGGAGATGTCGACGTCAATCTCTTCGCCCGCAAGTACTTCAATGGCGGCGGCCATAAGAACGCTGCCGGAGGTAAATCGTTCGTTTCGATGCAGGAGACTATCGCACACTATATCAAGTCGGTAAAGGAGTTCGCCGACGAGGGCCATCTCGGCTGATCCGCCGGAGCGGCCGCGCTGCGGCGGTTTCCGGCAGTTCTCTGCGGCCGGATTTCCGGTTGTCAATGGTTTCGGCAGACCGGTTGCCGGCTGTCAATCGTCTTGCAGCGACTTTGCCCGCCCGGTTTCCGGTTGTCAACTGTCTTGCAGTGGTTTCTGCGCCGGATTTTTGGCTGTCGATCGCCTTTGCAGCGACTTTTGTTCGTCCGGTTTTTGGTGGTCAATCGTTTTGCGGCGGTTTCTGCACCGGATTTTTGGCTGCCGATCGCCTTTGCTGTGGCTTTTGCCTGTCCGGTTTTCGGCTGTCAACTGTCTTGCGGTGGGTTCCGCACCGAATTTTGGTTGCCGATTGCCTTTTTGGCGATTTCCGCCGCCCGATTTTGGCTGCATGGCTTCCGGGGCCTGCCGTATCGTTTCTGCCGGACCCCTGCGGCCGCTGCGGTTCCGGTGCGCTCGCGGCAGCCGCGTGCGGTTCCCGGTTTTCGGGCTGTCGTGCACCCGAATTCCGGCCGCGTATTTTTCGCCGATTGCCGCAAAAGATGCTGTCTCATTAATTTGGAACGTTATGGACGATTTCCGACTCAAAGTCTTCATTACGGCGGCCCGGACGCTCAGCTTCACCCGGACGGCCGAACGGCTTTTCATCTCGCAGCCCGCCGTCAGCAAACACATCGGCGAGCTGGAATCCCAATATAAGGTACAGCTTTTCGTGCGCCGCGGCAGCCGTCTCGAACTGACCGGGGCCGGGGAGACCCTGCTCGCCTGCGCCGAACGGCTGGCCGACGACTACCGCCGCATGCAGTATGAAATGAGTCTCTGCGCCGACGCTCCCGTGGGCGAATTGCGGCTGGGGGCCAGCACGACCATCGCCCAATACCTTCTGCCGCCGATTCTGGCCAGATTCACGACGCGCTTTCCGGGCGTTCGGGTCGCGATGATGTCGGGCAACAGCGATCAGGTCGAGCAGGCGCTCGGCGGGCACGGCATCGACTTGGGAATGGTCGAGAGCCTGAGCCGCCGTCAGGGGCTGCACTATACGGTTTTCGCTCCCGACGAGCTGGTGCTGGTGGCCCGCACGGGCGGTCCCTATTCGCGGACCGAGTCGATAACGGCCGATGAGCTGCGCGAAATTCCGCTCGTGCTGCGCGAGGGCGGATCGGGGACGCTCGAAGTCATCAAGGCGGCGCTGGGGCGCGCGGGCATCCGCATTCCGCAGCTCAACGTGGTCATGCGGCTAGGCTCGACCGAGGGGATCAAGGCTTTCGTCCGCAACAGCGACGCCATGGCCATCGTTTCGGTGATCTCGGTCGTGGACGAGCTGCGCAGCGGCGTGCTGCGGATCATCGACCTCGAAGACCTTCCCCTGCGGCGCGATTTCGCGTTCGTGCACGTCGAAACCGAGCCGTCGGCTCTCGTCCGGCAGTTCATCGAATTCGCAAGGGCCGACTGCTGATCGGACGGACTTTCTGGCGCAGCCTCGACGAGCGTATTTGTTGCAGTTTTAGTGGCGGTTTCAGCGTTGCGGTTCCAATCGTGGTTTTCAGAGGAGGTTCCAGTTTCGGGTTTTGGTTCCGGTTCTGCTCCCTGTCCCGGTTTCCGTTGCAGTTTCCGTGACACTTCCTGCCGCCGTCCCCGCCGCCGTTTCTGCTGTCATTTCTGCCGCGATTCCGCAGCCGCTGTTTCCACCGCGATCCTGCCGCGTTCCGGTCGTGCTCGCGTTGCGGTTCCGGATTCTGTTTTCTCCCTTCTTCCTGCCGCCGCTTCCGGAGACGATCCGCCCGTTTGCTCTTTGGTATAACTTTTTGTTATGGTGTATAATGATTTCTTGTTTCATATTCCGTTAAAAGATGCGACCTTTGCCGGCGGAATAAAGAAAAAGTTATAGTGACCATTAAAAAAATACAAGCATATGTTGGAAAAAGGTAACAGGGCGAACACCCTGCACGGAATTCTGCTGATCGCGCTGTTTTCGTTCGCGGCCTTCTACATCGCCGGCTTTCCCATCGTAAAAAGATTGTCGTTCAGTCCGCTGATCGTGGGTATCGTGCTGGGTATGCTCTACGCCAACAGCCTTCGCAACAAACTGCCCGAAACGTGGGTCCCCGGCATCAAGTTCTGCACCAAGCAGCTGCTGCGCTGGGGCATCGTCCTGTACGGATTCCGCCTGACGCTGACCGAAGTGGCGGCTGTCGGCATTCCGGCCGTCGCCGTCGATCTGGTCATCGTGACGGTCACCATTTTCGGGGGAGTCCTGCTGGGCCGTCTCTTGAAGATAGACCGCGACACGGCGCTGATGACCTCGACGGGCAGCGCCATCTGCGGCGCGGCCGCCGTGCTGGGCGCCGAACCGGTCGTGAAGTGCGAGGGTTACAAGACCGCCATCGCCGTCTCCACGGTCGTGATTTTCGGAACCCTCTCGATGTTCCTCTATCCGCTGATGTACCGGATGGGGCTGCTCGATGGACTTACGGACACGGGCATGGCCGTCTACACGGGCAGTACGCTGCATGAAGTGGCTCATGTGGCCGGAGCCGGCAATGCGATGGACCCGACCGATGCGTTGGGAATCGCGGGAACGGCCACGATTACCAAGATGATCCGCGTGATGATGCTCGCGCCGGTACTGGTCGTCATGGGCTTCGTGCTGGGCCGCCGGAAGAGTTCCGGAGCCTGCAGGGAGAAGAGCAAGATCGCCGTGCCGTGGTTCGCCTTCGGATTTATCGGGATCATCTGCCTCAATTCGCTGCTGCAATACCTGTTCGGCGCGGAGAGCGTCCGCGAGATTCCGCTCAACGGCGCGATCGAATACGCCGATACCTTCCTGCTGACGATGGCCATGACGGCGCTGGGTACCGAGACGAGTATCGACAAGTTCCGGCAGGCCGGGGCGAAACCCTTCGTCTTGGCGGGCCTGCTGTACGTCTGGCTGGTGGCGGGCGGTTATTTCGTCACCAAATATCTGGTCGGAATCTTGTAAACAGGTCTGCCCGGAGCCTCCGTTTTACGGTAATTTCGGCAGCGTGGGGGCTTCGTGCTCCGAATAGCCGAGCACCGTCTCCCGTACGAAGTCCGCGAAGCCGCGGGCTTCGTCGTATGTCAGGGGGCCGGGATAGCTCATCAGGATCAGCTGATGGGGCGTGAAGGGTTTGCGGAACGAAGGGTGGATGTACTCGTAGGGGTTGGCGACGAAGCCCAGCCGTTCGTAGAAGTGACGGCGGCGGATCGAGATGTCGTCCACCGGCGGGTCGATCTCCAGAATGACGCGGCCGACCTTCCGGCAGAATGCCGTAAGTGCCTTCGAACCCATGTTCTGACCGCGCAAGGCGGGCGAAACGGCGAGATGCTCGACGTAGCGGTACGCTCCGGCGTTCCAGTGGAACAGGATGCCGATGAACTCTTCGCCGCGCCAGATGCCGTCGGCTTCGAAGCGCGGATCGCCGAACGCCCGGTCGTACCCTTGCGCGTTCCAGCGTTCGCAGCGGGGGAACGACTCTTCGTAAAGGTCCCACGCTTCGGTCCAGCCTTTGTCCGAACGGGATTCGAAAGGTATGAATTGCAGCTCCTGTGTCATTGTCGTCGTAATTTTGCGCAAGATAGTGCAAATTCCGCGCATTGCCAACTCCTGCGGCTCTCTGCGGCTCTCTGCGGGCGTTCCGGACGGCCGGGACGACGAAAAAGGGACGCCCGGTCCGGACATCCCTTCCGGCGCGAACTTTTTATTTTCTTTATTCTTCTGTTTTTCCGCCGGTTACCTCGTCCGGAATGCCGTCGCAGCGCACGAAGACCTGTACGTCCGAGCGGTCGTCCTTGGCTGTCCAGACCATCGAGGTCTCGGTGAAGTCGGTCACGATGTAGCGGTGCGCCCAGTCGCCTGCGCCGTAGTCGTAGCTGCCGCGGATGACCGCACCCAGCTCCGCGTCGTTGTCGATGACGAAACGGCCCGTCAGCTTGCGGGTGCCGAAGCTGTCGAGGTTCTGGTACATGACGTACTTGGCGTCCTTGCGGATGAATTCGATGTAGACGAAGCTGCCTTCGGCGAGCGGCGCGCCGTTCCATTCGGCCAGCTGCCACGTACCCGCGATGTTGTTGTTGGTCACCTCCAGCGGAGTTACGTACATATCGTCGTCGCAGGCGCCGAGCAGCGCAAGGGCCGACAAAAGGGCCGCAAATCTCAAAAATCTTTTCATATGACTTGTTTTTATCCTGTTTCTTATTCTGTTTCCCCGAACTCGATCCACAGCATGCGCTGACTCGGCGGTACGTCCGGTCCCCCGACCGGCAGGGGAGTCCGCCGGAGCGGCTGCGGGGCTTTGGCCGGGTCGAAGCGGACGACCAGATCGCCTTTTGCGCCGGGTGCCAGTGTCGCCGGTTCGCAGGCGAAGCTCAGGCCGGTCGCCGCGAACCCCTCGTCGCAAGCCGGGGTCAGCGGTTTGTCGCCCGCGTTCAGGCACTCGATACGCTCGCTCTGCACCTTGTCCGTGCGGCCGAAGCGGACGGTCCGCTGCTTGAGCCGCAGCGCGCCCATCGCATGGGGATAGTCGTCGTCCGTGCGCACCGAGGCCGTGACTGCGCCCCGGAGGCTGAGGATCGCCGTTGGCTCCTTGTCCGAGAGCTGGGTGTAGACGAAAATCCGCCGGTCGAAAACCCCCGGATGTCCCTTGGGACGGTAGGTCACCGTCACGGCGCCTTCGCCGCCCGGTGCGACGGGCTTTTTGTCCCAACTCGCCGCGGCGCAGCCGCAGGTGGTCTGCACGCGGGTGACGACCAGCGGCTTGCCGCCCGTATTCCGCCACCGGAAGGTGTAGACCGGCGGGAGGTCGTCCTCGCCGATATGCCCGGCGTCGATCTGCGTGCGTTCGAAACGCATAGCTTCGGCTCCTCCCGCGGCCGTGGCCGGGTGGGCCAGACTGTCGAGTTTGGCGCGCGGGACGATGCGGATCTGGGCGCGGAGCGGCGGGGCGGAGAGAGCCGCCCACAACGCTCCGCAGCAGAGAAGCATGCGTGTTATCGTCGCTGTTTTGCGCATCGTTGCGGGTTTAGAGCCAGCCGTTGCCGTTCGCGACCTTGCGCACCGTGATGTTGAAGGTGTGCGTCTCGTTGCCGCTCGACGTGATGCTGGCCTTGGTCGTGCCGCTCCTGAGTCCCTTGACCGTCAGTTTCCTGCCCTCGACGGAGGCCGTTGCGACCGTCGTGTCGGAGATCGAGACCGTATAGGTCATGGTCTCGCCGCCGAGGAAATAGTTGGCCGGTATGGCCGTCACTTCGCCGCCGAGGTTGATGTAGAGGTTGGGGAACGACACCTGCGTGCCGTTGCCGGCAACGGCGTTGAGCAGTTTGGCGGCGTTCGCCTGACCGGCGCCCATCTGTCCGCGGTAATTGGATTTGTTGAGCTGCATGGGCTGGTTCAGCCCCACGTCGGCCACGTAGCGGTAGTAGAGTTTCATGCCGCTCATGTAGTCGTCGATCGGCGTCGCGGTCTCATGCAGCAGGGCCTTGAATTCGTCGGCCGTGAAGTGGCGGCGCAGTTTGGCCGCGTAGGAGAGTCCCAGCGCCGCGACGCCCGAAACGTGGGGGCAGGCCATCGAGGTGCCCTCCATGTATCCGTAGCCGCTTTCGCTGACGTTGTAGGGCAGCGTCGAGAGGACGCAGCCGATCTCGCCGCGCTTGTGGTCGTCGTCGAAGTATTCGTAATAGTAGTCCTGATCGCCGCCCGGAGCCGCTATCGTGATGCCCGGACCGTAATTGCTATAGACGGCGGGGGTGTAGTCGGCGGCCGTCGCGGAGACCGAGATGCAGTAGTCTGCGGCGCCGGGGAATCCGGCCATGGGGGCGTTTTCGTTGCCGCCGGCGAAGATCGCCAGACCTCCCTCGATCGGGCCGTTGGGCGACCCTGCGTTGTGTATGAAGTACTCCAGCGCCTCCTTTTCGAGCGGGCAGGCCTGCTCCCACTCTTCCTGCGTCTTGAAGCCCTGATCGCCCCATTCGTAGCTGTTGGCCAGTCCGGAGACGTAGCCCCAGCTGCACTGCAGGACCACGGCGCCGTTGTCGGCGGCGTATTTGATGGCCTTGACCGTGGAGAGGGCGTTGCCGGCGGCGTCGCCGGAGAATATCTGGCACGACATGATCTTCACGCCGGGGATGCTGCCCCGGCCTCCGGCGATCGAGCTGATGCCGATGCCGTTGTCGTTCTGCGCGGCGATTACGCCCGCCACATGCGTGCCGTGGCCGGTGTCGCTGACGTCGTCCCACGAGATGACGCCCGTGTTCTTGACGAAGTTGTAGCCGTAGACGTCGCCCTGATAGCCGTTGCCGTCGTTGTCCTTGTGCGAGCGGTAGATTTCGTTCTCGTTGACCCACATGTTGTTCTTCAGGTCGGGGTGCTCGATCATCACGCCCTCGTCGAGGACGGCCACGACGATCGACTCGTCGCCCGTCGAGAGTTTCCACGCCTGCTCGCACTGCACGTCGGCGTCCACGATGGATTTCCCGCCGAACATGTTGCCGCGGTTCACGAGGTGCCACTGCTGCGGGAGCAGCACGTCGTCGAAAGGATAGGCCGAGGCTTCGCCCGTCCGGGTCGCGCGCTGCTGCTGGATGGCTTCCAGCGTCTTGCGGGAGAGGGGCGCCGCCTTTTTGCCGGCGTTGTAGGCGCGGTGGATGGTGCGGTTGACGCTGACGTGCTGCACCTCGCCCAGCGCCGAGAATCTCTCGGCGACCTCGGCGGCGGTATACTCCTCGCCGAAGCGGACCACGTACCACAGGTGCAGTTCCGATTCGCGGGTGCGCTCCTCGTTGCGCGGGTCCACCGGGAAGACGCGCTCGATCTCGTAACCGCCGACGATGTCCAGAATCTCATCGACGGAGAGAATGCCCGAACGGGTCGCGGGGCCGCCGCTGCGGGTGATGCCCTCCCGGTCGAGGATGTCGCTTACGTAAGGTGCGAATTTCACCAGCACCTCCCCCGAACGGTATTCGGCCGGAACGTCCGGTGCCGGAGCCGGCTCCGGGGCGGACAGCTCCTCTTTGGTGCATGCGGTAAATGCCAGTAAAGCGGTGGCAAGAATGCCGTATAGATAGTTTTTCATCGTCATAATTATTTGGTCGTCTCCTCCTCTTCTTCTTCCGTGCCGGGGTCTTTCTTGTATCCCTCGTAGAATTCGTAGTAGTAGTTCATGTTGGCGGGTTCGTTGGTGAATCCGGCCAGCGTGCCGCTCGCATCCTTGCCCTCCTGCGTGAAGACCAGCACGCTGGGGACCCACCAGTCGAGCGCCGGGTGGTAGAGCAGCCAGTCGGGCAGCTCGCCGGTCAGTCGGTTGAGGTTGATGGCGAACCGCTTGGTGTGCGGCATCACCTTCGGGGTGCCGATCAGCGCGCGGGGCAGCGTGTCGGCGTCGATGATGTCCTGCTCGGTGTATTTCTCCCAGTCATCCATCTTGGGCAGCGGTCCCTGCAGGTAGTTGACCGAGAGCACCAGCGTGTCGAGGTCCCATTCGATCATGCGGCGCGGGAATCCCTGTTCTTCGACAAGGCCGCCGTAGTTGGTTTCGACGGTGTTGCTCAGGTCGTAGATGTTCTTGCGCGTGTTGGCGCCCATGTTCAGCGTCCGGAGCTTGGGGAAGTTCGTCGGATTGATCTCTTCGGGAATCTTCTGGAAGTTGTTGCTGCTCAGGTCGAGGTATTCGAGGTTCTTGAGCGCCGTGAAGTTCTTGTCCAGCGATACCAGACCGTAGGCCGAGATGGTGAGCCGGCGCAGCTGCGTGAGTTTGGTGATGTACTCTCCCGTGGTGAGGTCCTTGAGGAAGGCGTTGACGTTGCTGTAGAAGCTCAGCTCGTCGGCGGCCGTCAGGTACTGCACCTCGAAAGGCAGCTCCTCCTTGGTGTTGAACATGAAGAACCGGGCGTATTTCACGCGGCCCTTCTTTTCGGGCGTGTAACCCTCCATGCCCTCTTCCCAGAGGATCACGTTGTCCCAGTTGTCCATGCGTTCGCCGTTTTCCCAGCTTACGTTGGTTTCGAGCGTGCGGGCGATGGCCAGCAGGGCGATCGAGTCGCCGCCGCGGGTGTTCTCCTCGATCGGTTCGGCAGCCTCTTGCGTGACGACCAGATTGTCGTGGCGTACGAGTTCGACCTCCTTCTTGGAGGCGAAGGTGACGTCGGCGATGCGCGGATTGGGCTGCGAGTTGATGTTCCAGTTGAAACGCACGGTCACTTCGCGCGGACGGATGCCGCGGTCGAATTCGACCGCCGGCTTCTCGAACTTGAGCCAGTTTTCGGCCGATTCGGGAACCTTGACGTCGAAATCCACGTTGGTCTTTATCTTGACGTCGAAGTGGCGCGTGCCGTACGCCGCGTAGTTGGCGACGGTGACCTCCTTGTCGTCGATGCCGATGAGGTAGTCGAAGCCTTTCTGCGAGACGGCGATCTCCTTCTTGACCCAAGTGTTCTGCTCCATGATGCGGATCACGCCGCTGCGGGGCTGGTCGGTCAGGGCCGAGTCGATGAGTACGCGGCATTCGGTCGTGCCGCGGCCGTTGGCGGGCGAGACGGTGATCCACGGCTCGTCGGTGGTGGCGACCCACTCTTTCTCCGCCGACACCCTGACGGTGTGGGTTCCTCCCGTGGCGGGGGCTTCGATGGCGTCGCTGTCGGTGCCGAATCCGACGGTTTTGGCGGCGTCGGAGCAGCCGCACAATGCGATCGAGCAGAGGATAACCGGTATGTAATTCGTTATTTTCATTGTCATTTCTCCTTAGTGGTTATTCGAGCATTTTATCGCAGTTCAGGATATTCTGGGTCTTGTCGTAAATCAGGTTGTAGGCGCCCTGCTGCCAGTAGTAGCAGATCGCCGAGGCATCGAACGTGATGTTGGGGTTGTCGCTGATGTCGAGGTGGTAGATCAGGTAGGAGATCGTGTCGTCGATCTTGCGCAGGTCGTTCGAACCGATGTAGAATCCGCGCAGGCCGGTGTGCTGGTAGAGTCCCGTGGGCCATTCGCGCAGGCAGCGGTTGCCCTGAGCGTCGCGCTGGCCGCGGATGGCGTAGACCGTCAGGCCCGCGCAGTTGAGCGGCGACCACGGGAACTTGTCGAACGAGTTGAACGAGACGTCCAGCCCGTAGAGGTAGGGCAGCTGCTCGGCCGTGAAATCCTTCGGCAGCTTGCTGAGCTTGTTGTAGGTCAGGTCGAGCGAGGTCATCGAAGTCGAGTACTTGCCGGAGAACGATCCTTCGGGGATTTCGTCGATCATGTTGCCGCGCAGGATGATGTACGCGACGAGCGATCCCGTCGTGCCGAGGCATTTGGGGAACTTCGTGAACTTGTTCGCCGCGAGCGAGAGCTGTTCGATGTTCAGGCCCCGGAAGGTGCCGTCCTCCTCGCCTTCGAAGCCGTCGATCTCGTTGTAGGAGAAATCGACCTCCCCGATGGTGAACTTGCTCTTGGCCGAGAAGATGTTGGGGAACTTCGTGAATTTGTTGTAGGTCGCCGAGAAGGTCTCGATGTCGTCCATGGTGCAGAAAAGCCCGTTTCCGTCGGCGGGAAGCGACGTGAGCTTGTTGTTGTCGAAATAGAGCTTCACGGGAGCCACCTCCTTGCCCAGCGGATGGATCGTCTCGATTTGGTTCTGGGCCAAGTCCAGCAGACCGATCTTCTTCAGGTTCCGGAACGATTCCGGCACTTCCCGGAGGTTGTTGTCGCGGACGTAGAGAATCTGTAGCTTCTCCTTCGCGGGACCGTTGGCGATGGCGTCCAGACCCTTGTAGACCTCTTCGGCCGACCACTGCGAGTTGTTGGAGATATTGAGCGATATCATCTCCGGGAGCTTGGCGAGCGCCATCGGGAACTGCGTCATCTTGGGGCAGTTGTATACCTCGACGTCGGTCAGCGACTTGAGGTTTGCCAGCTCGTCGGGCAGCGTTTCGATCTCGCCGTTGGCGATGAACAGGTATTCGAGGTTTTCGAGCTTGCCGATGGCCGGGTCGATCGACTTGAGTCCGTTGGTCAGCTTGCCGTGCACCACGTCGTAGGGGCGGATGCGCTTCTGAAGTCCGGTTTTGCGGTCGATGATCTCGTCCTCGGTGTAGTTCTCCTCGTAGAGCGAGATGCCCGGAATGGTCAGGTCGTGCTCCTTGAGCGCGCGGGCGATCGGCTCGGTGGTTTGCGTCGGCGTGTGGATCAGGCGGAGGAACTCCTTGTTGCGCTCCATGCGGGTGCGGTTCCGCTCGCTCAGGCTCTTGTCGGGCGCGATCGAGGGATCGTATTCGAGCAGGTTGGCGTCGTTGTGCGAACCCAGATAAAGCTCGATCAGCTGCGTGAGCTGGCCGATGGCCGCGGGCAGGTGGCCCCGGAATCCGAAGTCGCTGAGCGTGATCTTCGCCACGCGGCCGTTGGAGTGCACCTCCACGCCGGGCTGGATGCCCCAGAGGTCGGGATCCTTGTTGAAGTCCCAGTTGGTGCCTGCGGGGTAGTTCTCGCCGGAGAAATACCAGTTGGGACCGTCGAGCGCCTTCCAGATTTCGTACAGCGCGTAGTAGTCGCGGATATACTCGTCGGCCTCGTAGAGCGTGACGCCGACCTCCGTTTCGGTGGTCTTGTTGTCCTCGATGGCGAAGTCGAGGTTCTTGGGCCGTTTGTTGGTCTCCAGCAGCAGCTTGTTCTTGTCGTAGGTCTCGTACCGCATCATTTTGTAGCTGCCGGCCTTGAGCGAAAGCAACGTGTCGCATTCGAGCGACGAGGTCTGGTAGCCGAACGTGTCGTCGTCCTCGTCGAAGTGGATCGAGAACTTCGTGGGCAGCATCTTGAAGGTCGTCTGTTCGTTGGTCTCGCCCTGTTTTACGGTGAGGCTGATGAAGGCGATCTCGTCGAAGGTATACTGCCTGTCTGCCGCACGGGTGACGGGCGTCTCGGTGAAGCCCGAGAGGTCCTTGCGGATGGTGAAGCGCACTTTTCCGCGCGGTTCGACATCGACCGTCAGGTCGTGGACCTGCAGGCCGCCGGCTTCGACGACGAGCCGGTCGTCGAGGGGCATGCCGTTGTATATCAGCTCGTCGTTCGCGTCGTAGAGCGAGAAGGTGATGATCTGGTACTGCCCGGTCAGCAGCCGCAGCTTCTCGCTGCGCAGGCCGAACTCGGCGCTCTCCTTGTCGGAGGCCGAGAGTGTCAGCGTCTGGGTGACGGTCGTGCCGTTGCAGCCGAGCGACACCTGCACCTTGGCGGCTTCGTAAAGGTAGTCGAGCTGGGGTTTCTGCGCCCGGCTGACGGCGTCGTAGGACGCCTCCTTGTAGAGTTTGAACTGGACGTATCCGTAGTCGAGATCGCGGTTGTCGATGCCGTCGTCGTCGGAACATCCGCCGGTGAGGGCCGCTGCCAGTGCGAGAATCGCCGCTACGAAAATTTTTAAAAGTTTCATATCTAAAAACCTGTTCTGTATATTCTCCATAAATTGTAGTCGTATAGAACGGGTCCCCGCCCCTTCGAACGGGGACCTGTCGTGTGGGTGGTGTTTAGAACGCGGGCGTACAGTAAACGATGCATTTCATGTTCCAGCTGCCGTCCATGAACTGCAGCATGCCGTAGGAAGCCTGCTCCGCTTCGGGTTTGGCCATGGAGACCAGAATCTGCGTGTCGGAGAGGGGTTCGTAGTCGAGCCACTCGGCGCCCGACATCGGCATGAGCATGATCTGCTGGTAGGGCGAGACTTCCAGTACGGCGTTCGAAGGTTCGGCCGAGGTGTAGGTCAGCATGTACTGCGGAACTCCCATGCCGAGGTTCTCGGCGAACGAGGCGAGCAGGGCCGTGTTGCCGCCTGCGACCGTTTCGTAGTTCTCCTTCGTGATCTCGACCAGCGTCGCGCCGCTCACCAGATCGGGCATGGCGAACTTCACTTCGAAGCCCTCGCCGCCACCGCCGATCGGGTAATTCTCGTCGTAGATGCACTGGATGAGCGCAAACCGTCCGTCGGTGTCGGTGAAGACAGCGAAACCGGTGTGGGCGATGCCCTCGTTCGCCATCGAGCTGCCGCCGCACTTGTCCTTGGCGGGGTCCATGTCGACGATGATGCCCTCCGCGGTCTTGCGTACCGAGAGCCAGCTCTCCTCGCCGCTCATGGGCTGCAGGTCGTAGTCGAAGAAGGCGACGCCGGTATATTCGCGGTCCACGGTCAGCGTCGATTCGGGATCGTTCGACCACTCCTTCGTATAGATGAGCTTGTAGCCGTCCCTGACGCCGAATTCGCCGATGTACCAGTCGTCGGCCGGCAGTTTCTCGAAGGCGGCGCCGATTTCGGTCATGCCTGCGGGGTTGTTCGCCGAGATGGAGCCGGGATTGGCCTCCTGATTGATGGTGGTGACGAGATATTGTTTGTATTCGTCGCGGATCTCCGCGTCGATGAGCTGATAGGGGTCGGAGATCGTTTCGGCGACCGCCGCAGGCAGCGCCAGCAGGTATGCCTTGCGGGCTTCGCCGCTGTTCTCGGTCACGCCCACGGTGAACTGGCGCGACTGTACGACGTCGCTGCCGGGCGTGCTGTCCCACGGCTCCTCGGTCAGCAGGATCCATGCGAGGTCTTCGGCTTCGGCGCTCAGGTAGGGGTCGCCCCACTGCTGCGGGACCTCCGCGAAGAGGTAGAACTTCGCGCCGTCGATGCTCTGGACGCTGCCCATCGCGCTGCCCGGAACCCAGTCGCCGTTCATGCTGTTGAAATATTCGGCCTTGGCGTTGAATTTGGTCTCGGCGCTCATGCCGCTGACGGAGAAGATGTCGCGGCAGGCCGGAATCGAGATCGGAATCTCGTAGCTCACTTCGGAGTTGTTCTTGTCGGTGAATACCAGCGTCTCCTCGGCTCCGTCGAGCGGGTAGCGCGAAGCGTCGCCCTGCAGGCGCAGTTCGAGCTGCGCGCCCGGTTCGCCGATGGTCTTGGCCGGAATCTCAAGCCACTCCGGCAGTTTGCCGAGCACCCATTCGAAGTTGGCCTCCACGAGTACCGGCATCGAAAATCCGGTGCGGCCTTCGGGCCACGTCAGGGCGATGTTTTCGGCCGGGTCGGTGCCGTAGAGGTAGGTAAGCCCGCTTTCGGTGCCGTCGGGGTTGTAGATGAAGTCGCCGTACTCGTCCAGCTGACAGGTGCGGAGCGTGAAGCCGCGTTCGAGCGTGCCGCGCGTGATCGTGGCGATGACCTTGCTCTGTCCGCCCATGGTCATGGTCACCTCGCAGACGCGGTTGTCGTCGAACTCTTCCAGTTCGGCGGCGGCGATGACGATCCGGGCCGGACCCGCGCCGCCGCGCAGGGTCCAGACCTTCTGCGTTCCGTCCTCGATCCAGAACCATGCGGCCGTTGCGGTCGGGATGCTTGCCTCCCAATCCTGATTGGGGTCGATTTCGATCGTGAAGGTCTCTCCGGCTCCGATGGTCGGGGAGACCGCTTCGGGGAAGTTGGGGCTGGGAGCCTTGACCTCCTTGTCCGAATCGGAACACGAAGCGGCCGCCAGACATGCTCCCGCGAGCAGTGACATCACCAAGTGTAAATAGTGCCTTTTCATATCTCTTGTCTTTTTCTGCTTTAATGGATTTAGCGCGCGTGCGGCGTGATGACTCCGCCCGGTTTCATGCCCTCTTCACGCTGGAGCCGGTCGGCCTCTTCGTCGCTGACCCACTCGATGATGTTGTAGAAGTGGCCTACCAGACCGACGTTCTCGCCCATGTTCTCTACGTGGACCTTGATCCAGAGCGTGACGTATTTCTGACACGAATTGAAGTAGGAGTCGTAGAGCGGGCTGTTGGTGACCAGAATCTTGTTGTCGCCGAGGATCTGTCCGAAGACCGAGCCTTCGTCTGCGAGTATCTGGTTCTTGTCCATGGTCACCAGCGGTTCGGCCGGATCGGCCGGGTCGAGGCGGATCGTCACGTCGTAGCCCGAAAAGAGCCAGTCGTGAAGGATGATCATGTTCTCCTCGGTGGGGTGCTTCTCGGTGCGGATAAGCCGCTGGAGCGAAGTGTTCTCGATGCCGGGATACTGGTTGAGGAAGAGCGAGGTCACGACGCACCAGCCCGTGAAGTCGTTGACGTCGTAGGGGCAGCTCTTCATCATCACGACCTTGGTCTGGTCGTGGTACAGATTCCAGTTGACCTGTTCGGGCATGACCAGCTTGAGGATGAAGCCCAGCGAGTCGGTCGGCTCGATGTTGTCGTACAGGCCGCGCACCTCTACGTTGGCGGCGCGCTGGCCGGCCTTTATGGTGATGGTGTTCGAACGCAGGGCGTAGTGCAGCCCTTCGATGGCGTTGCTGCCCTTGTCGATGATCTCCACGCCGAACGTACGGTCGTAATCGCACGCGACGGTCGAGGTGACGGGAACCGAGAAGTATTCCTTGTCCTGAAGCACCATGTAGGTCGCCGCAGTGTCGGCGAACATGACGAACTCCCGGTCCGAATAGGTCTTGTACTCCTCCTTGCAGCCGGTGAAGAGGGCGGCGAGGAGTCCCGTTGCAAATAAAACCGTGATAATTTGTTTCATTGTTTATGGTCTGTTCGTTGTTGCTATCGGTTGCTTTCGTTGGGCAGAATCTCCGAGCCGGGAGACTCCAGCTCGTGCTGGGGAATCGGCCATACGAAGAGCGGATTGTCCGGAGTGATCTTGAGCGAGCTGCCTTCGGGCTGCGAGCACGACTGCGGCG
>OMCM01000944.1_pt1 | contig 16623 bp, 24 predicted proteins | sample 1645021 | NCBI WGS metagenome assembly OMCM01 (sample SAMEA103958142, study PRJEB25191) | human gut metagenome | biome: human-associated habitat [ENVO:00009003]; feature: intestine environment [ENVO:2100002]; material: feces | place: Germany | collected 2013/2015
ATCACAATATTTTCTGTATAGCTTCTTCTGTCAACTTCTTAATTGCCATGCTCTCAAATCTAACACACCCGATTTTAAAAGCCTTGCTTAACCAAAGTATATGAGAATCTTTCATTTTTGTTAGCATAGTATTTTCTGTGTGGTCGTCCAAGGTAATAGCATATTTAAACGGACAACTCGGGTCTACATGGTCAGATATAACTACAACTCCCTGCTTAACATCATTATATACACCAAAACTCATTCCATTAGTTTCCAGAGTCATAATATAAATACTGTTTCCACTATGCTTGCCCAAGAAAGAAGTATTATCTTCAATATAATCACCCTCTTTAGCAAACTTCCCGTATTTTGTTCCTTCAATCATATTTAGAAATTTAGACCCTTGCTTTTTCTTCTTCAATTCATTATCGCTTACAGCCCATTGATAAAGTACATTCTCGCTTGTCCAGATTTCGCCTTTATGTACAGGTTGAACATTAAAAGCGGGGTGCATATGATACGGGTTGTAAAAGCTGGTGTTGTTACCTAAAAGAAAACATTTTACTCTATCTTCTTCCCTATCAACGGTATGATAAATGCTTAAAAATAGGTCTGGTTCATCCCATCCGCTAACATACTGGGAACGGCTCCCAGATTCTAGCATATATTCATCAAATATAATATAGTATACTAGCGGGAAACTTCTCTTTTTAATTTTATGTGATTCACTTAATGCAATGCAATGCCCTATTGTTTCACCTTCACAAGAACAAGTTTCAGTTGAAAACTTAAAAGAATAATTGGGAAATTCGTTAAGCAACACTTTTTCAAAACCCATGGCAAAAACTCCATTTTTCTTTTCTTCCTGTGTGCGTACAATATAAATGAATTGCTGGTGATTCTTTATACACCTATTAACCACCCATTTTTGGGTGGTATAAGTTTTGCCTATACTTCTTTCGCCGTTTATTAAATTGAAGTTGCGTTGATATGGCAATATTTTATTTATATCCCAGTACAATCTATACACCTCTATAAAAGTTTAGGCAAGAATCCCGTTGGGGTGTTGCGCCCGTCACGGCGTAGCCCCTGGGAGGGAATCAACCCTTGACACCCCAGTAAAGCCGAACACTACCCGAAAGTTTCGGAATCCTTGCCTTTTCTTTATTATACTATAAAAAGCGGGGGTTGTCAAGACCCAGGAAAAGGTGTATAATATAGGGGAAAGGAGGTGGCGCACTTGGTTTCAAATTTAGCAAAGATTCGCATTTTTAGAGGATACACTCAGGCAGAACTTGCCGACCGGGCGGGTGTGTCGTTACGTGTTTTGCAGAATTATGAACAGGGAGCAAATAATATTAATGGTGCGAAGTTGCGCAAGCTGTGCAAAATAGCGGATGCTTTGGGGTGTAGTGTGCTTGACATATTGCAACCTGAGAAAGATAACTTGATAGTAAATCATTTCAAAAATTTTGAAAAAGGGCTTGACAATCTCCCCTAAAAGCTGTATAATAATTACGTTGAAACGGAACAGGAACAGCAGACGGACAGTGTAGAAAGCTGGATTCAGTATCGTTTCACAAATATTAAATAAAGGAGTATCAGAAAATGAAAGTGAAAATCCCTGTGACCAACTCTATTATCGGAAAGCTGAATGGCGCAAACGTGGAGGAAGTACACACTGTAACAAATGTGGGCCACCTCTCCATTGCAAAGGTAGTCAAGGAAAACCCCGGTTTTACCGTCATTAAGCAGAGTAAAACCCATGCTGTGGCAAATATTCCCGATGAGATTATTTCCCAGTATGCTGTTTTTGAAAAAGCCTGGGGCAACTCGGAGCATTGCTGAATAAGAAAGGAGAAATGAACAATGGAAAATGGTCTGACTTTGTATAACGTAACTGCAAACGAAAGCGGAGTGCCTTATACCTCCCTTTTGGCAGAATCTGAGGATACCGCCTTGTTGCTCTATAAGGCTATGAATAACCCTGACGAAAGTCTTGGTGACCATATCAACGAGATTGTTACTATTCGTCACATTTTTATTCAGCCTGTAGAGTTGCCTAATCAGGAAACCGGGGAAGCGCAGGTCTGCCCCCGTATCGTCCTTATTTCTGATGATGGTACTACCTATGTCACCATTTCTAAAGGTGTGTATAATAGCCTTAAAAACCTTTGTGCTATTATTGGCACTCCCGAAACCTGGAAAGCCCCTGTAAAGGTTAAAGTAATTCAGCGTACCATTAAAGAAAGAAAAATGCTTTCTTTGGATGCTGTAGACTTTGGGGGCAACCTCAATCACGAGTAAAAGAATCTAGCATATATTCCCAAGAACGGGGGAGGGGCTAAACCCCTTCCCTTTTCTTGTCTTTATGGAGGTGTAATAAATGGCTAAATTACCATTTAAGACATGGACGCAAAAGGACGCAGACAAACTAAAGCAATTAGTAAAAGATTTCAATAGAAAACGCCGTGAATTTGAAAGCCCAGTAACGCCACAGCCCCCTAAAATCACCTACGGGGAATTAAAGAAAACAATTTCTAGTAGGAAAGAATATAATAGAGTTATGGGAGTTTATGGGCGATATTTAAAACCAGGTGCAGAACGTCCATATAAAAATAATTATGGGTTGCGTATTACACAATGGGAACGAAAGGAAGCTATCTATGCTAATAGGCGCATAAACGCAGACAGGGCAAGGGCATTAAAGAAACTAAATCCTTCCACAACTCGTGGAACCATGGGCACTGTGGAAGCAAATAATTTAGCGCCACGCACGGATTTTACCGCAACATATACGGGAGGGCGGGAAAATTATCTTAAATATTGGAAAAGCGCACAGAAACAAGCAAATGTAAATTACCGGGAAAACATGAACGCCGCATTAAAACAGAATTATTTAAAGGCAATGGCTAGAGAACTAAATGCCGCAACAAACTATAAGGAATTAAGAAAACTTGTCAATAGCTTAACGGTAGATGAACTAATGGAGGGTATGAGCGCAGACCCCGTATTAGGTATGGAGTTTGTATATAGACTTGACCTTTCCCCAAACGAACGTGTTGAATATATGCTAGATAAATGGGAGTATTTAAAAGACAATGGGTAAAAAATTGCTTAAATATGTAGCGGATTTTGAAACCACAACGCAAGAAGAAGATTGCAGAGTGTGGGCCGCTGGTATCTATTCCATGGAAAATGAAGAATTTTATTTAGGCAATGATATAGAATTTTTCTTGAATTTTGCTAATACCATGGGTAACGCAGTTTTTTATTTTCACAATTTAAAATTTGACGGTTCTTTTATAATTGACTGGCTATTTAGACACAATTTCAAGCACACAACTAATAGAAAGAAATTGAATCCAGGCGAGTTTAATACTTTAATATCGGACATGAACCAATTTTATAGTATTGAAATAAGTTTTAGAGAGGGCCAGAGAACTACAATTTATGATAGCCTTAAAATTATACCGTTTAAGGTTGCGGTTATTGCAAAAAGTTTCGGGCTAGAAGTAGAAAAGGGGGAAATTGATTATAGTTACCCCCGCCCTATTGGCTGGGAGATAACAAAAGAGGAACAAAGTTATATTTACCGTGACTGCAAAATAGTATCAGACGCATTAAAGGTGCTATTTAGTCAGAACCTAACCAGAATTACACAAGGTTCAAATGCTTTATACGATTTTAAGCAGACATTACCACGGAAATTTGAAAAAATCTTTCCCCCGCCAAAGTATGATAAAGATATAAGGCAAGCGTATAAGGGAGGTTTTACCTATTGTAACCCATTATACCAAGGAAAGAACATAAAAGAAGGAATTGTATTAGATAAAAATTCGATGTATCCTTCCGTAATGCGTTTTGAAAAATTGCCGTTTGGAGAGGGTATATTTTATGAGGGAAAATATATGCAAGATGATTTATACCCGCTATATATTCAAATGTTTGTTGCAAATTTTGAATTAAAAAAGAATCATTTACCAACACTGCAAATAAAAGGGGGCCGTTTTGGTTTTTTGCCTACTGAATATGTAACATCATCGAATGGGGATGAAATTTCTCTATGCTTGACCAGTGTTGACCTTGAATTATTTTTAGAACATTATGACGTGTTATCAATAGAATATATTAGCGGCTGGAAATTCTCTGCTAAAGTAGGGCTATTTGATGAATACATAGATAAATGGTACAAAGTAAAAGAGGAATCCACAAGAACAGGAAATAAAGGTATGAGAACGCTTGCGAAACTAATGCTTAATGCGTTATATGGGAAATTTGCTACAACACCAGAGTGCCAAAGTAAAATACCTTATTTTGATGAAGAATCAAAATTAGTGAAATATAAGCTAGGAGAAATCGAGGAAAGAAAACCGCTATATTTGCCTGTTGCGGCATTTATAACGGCATATGCAAGAGCGGACGTTATACGCAACGCACAAAAGAATTATAAACGGTTTATATATGCAGATACAGACAGCTTACACTTAATTGGTGAAGAAATGCCACAGGGAATAGATATAGATGATTATAGGTTAGGAGCCTGGAAAGTGGAAAGTCATTTTAAAAGGGCTAGATTTTTAAGGGCGAAAAGTTATATTGAATATATAAAAGAACCCTTACCCCATTTTACTACAAATCCAAGGCCAAAAGTAAAATATCACGTTTCACATGAAACATTTAAGGGGCGGCTTTATTATGCGCCTATGAAAGTCACGTGCGCCGGGATGCCCTCTAGCTGTCATAAATATGTAACCTGGGAAAATTTCGTACCTGGTTCAGAATTTCAGGGAAAACTTTTGGCGAGTGTAGTAGCTGGCGGGACAGTGCTAAAGGAAACCACCTTCACAATAAAAGGTTGACAAGGATTCAATAATAGTATAGAATAAAGATAGCAAAAGAGAAAGGAGAGAAGGGAGGTGAACACCGTGGACGCAAATGCAATTATTACTTTAATTCAGAGTGTGGGCTTCCCTATTGTTATGTGTGGTCTAATGGCTGCGTATGTAAAATACATTACGGATAAAAACCGGGAAGAAATCGCAGAAGAAAGAGAAGCGCATAAGCAGGAAATGAGCCAGGTTATTACAGCGATTAACAATAACACTATTGTTATTGAAAAGTTGATTGCTAAACTGGATGCAGAAAGCGAGGTGCGGACAAGTGCTTAATGGCGTAGATATTTCTAGTTATCAAAACAGAGTAGATTATAATAGTTATGATTTTGTTTTGATAAAGGCAAGCGAGGGCAATAATTGGAAAGACCCAGGACTTGACAGGCATTTAATTGGGCTTTTTGGAACGACTGACCCCACACCACAGGATACTAAAAATTATGGATTTTACCATTATGCAAGGCCAGAACTCGGGAATAGCCCAGAGCAAGAAGCGAAAAGTTTCTTGTCTTTTATTTCCGGGCAAGTTGGACACTGTGTAATGGCTCTTGACTGGGAGGGAACGGCCCTCAGCTATTCCCCGGACTGGGCTTTGAAGTGGCTTGAATATGTGTATAAACAAACTGGTGTTAAGCCGTTGCTTTATATCCAGGCAAGCCAGGCGAAACTTTCCAAGTATGCCCCTATTGCTAATGCTGATTTTGGCTTGTGGGTTGCACACTGGGGAGTGGAACAGCCGACTTATAGTAACTGGAAAAACTGGGCTATTTGGCAGTATCAGGGTAGCCCCCTTGACCTTGATTATTTTAACGGCGGCACAGCGCAATGGAAAAAATACTGCGGATTGGAGGAAAAAGACATGGATGAAGCAACCGTGCGCAAAATTGCAAAAGAGGAAGCAGACAAAGCAATTAAAAACTATTTTTCTAAATTGGAAAATGCACCGGCGGCAGACTGGGCATATATGGCTATTTCCTGGTGTATGTCTAACGGCGTGATGAACGGGGATGAGGAAGGGAACCCGAATAAATTCCGCCCTGCTGACCTGATTACCCGGCAGGAAGTGGCCCAGACGGTATACAACTATAACAGGATGATTAAAAACAAACTGTGAAGGTATAAGGTGTTTCACGTGAAACGCCTTTACCCTTATTTTATACTACATTAAAGGGGGTATAATAATGGCGTTACATGGGTGTGACGTTTCGACTTTCCAGGCCACAATGGATTTTTCTGGATATGATTTTGTAATTATAAAATCTAGTGAAGGTATAAATTATCAAGATGAGGGAATGGAAAGGCACGTACAAAGCGCTTTATCTACTAACACGCCTTTCGGGTTTTACCATTACGCAAGGCCAGATTTAGGCAATACAGGCGCACAAGAAGCCGCCAGTATGTTGCAATATATTTCGCCATATATTGGGCAATGTGTGATTGCGTTAGACTGGGAACAAAACAGCTTGTCCTACCCTATTTCTTGGATTGAGGAATTTTTAAATTATATTTTGGATAAGACAGGAGTACACGCTTTATTATATATCCAGGCTAACCAAGCAACGCAAAGCAAATATGCCCCTATTGCAAACGCCGGTTTTGGCCTATGGGTTGCGCATTGGGGAGTTGAGAAACCTAGTTTTAGTAACTGGAATACATGGTCTGTGTGGCAATATACGGATACCCCCATAGACCTTGACTATTTTAATGGCACTGTAGAGGATTGGAACGCCCTAGCAGGTGGCGGTGTACAACTAGAATGGATTTACGGTAACCGCTATTTGTCACAATCGGAGATGGAAAATAACGCCCGTTTAGTGTGGAATTATTTCGGCTCCCTTGGATGGACATTAAACGCTGTTGCGGGTATGCTGGGGAATATGCAAAGGGAATCAACTATAAACCCCGGTATTTGGCAAAACCTAGACCCCTCCCAGCCTAGTGTTTTGGGCTATGGGCTTGTAGGATGGACACCGGGCACACGTATTACAAATTGGTTAACCTCCCATGGATACGAATTAACTAGCGGTGAAGGGCAATGTGCTAAAATACAAGAAGAATGGCAACACCCGGAAATAGAAGTTGTATGGATTACAACAGATGAATACCCAGAAACTTTTAATGAATTTGTTTCAAGCCATGAAAGCCCGGAGTATTTAGCAAGCTGTTTCCTTTATAACTATGAAAGAGCCGGTGTAGCCGCAGAGGATGAGCGAAGGAAAAACGCTAGAAATTGGTATAATTTTTTATCATCATCCCAAATTTATGTCCCACGTTTAGACAGTGACGGAATAGAAGGCAACCCCATGTGGTATGATGAGAATCCCTTTTATCAATCTGGTTATGGTATGCCCAACTGCACCGCCTATTGTTGGGGCCGGTGGTATGAACTTTTAGGGGAACCGCCTAATTTGCCTTTGGGGGACGGTAATTCTTGGTTTCCCACGGCCCAGGAAATGGGGGTATACGAAACAGGAGCATACCCAGGGAGTGAACCTGAATTAGGTGCTATTATTTGTACCTATTATGACATAGGGGGCCATGTTGCTGTAGTTGAACAAATAAACGAGGACGGCAGTATAGTTACCTCTAACTCCGGTTGGAAATCTACCTATTTTTGGATAGAAACACTATACCCGGAAAATGGGTATGTTCCATCATGGGCAGACCCTGGCGCATATGTACAAGGTTTTATTTATTTGCCGATTTCTTACGGCCCAGGCCCAGGGCCAGAACCCCCGGAACCAGAGCCGCCAACTTATCCTTCATACCGTAATTTTATTTATTATTTGCGAAATCCCTGGTTGCATTTTCTACGCTGATATGATACAATAAAAATAGGAGGTGAAAGCCGTATGAAAACAGGAAAAGCCCTTAATGCGATTTTAGCTGATATTTGGGACAAAGCAGGCTTTGGCGAGGATATGGAAGAAAGCCTTGCCGTACTGCGTGACAATATCAGCGAAAGAGATGGGATTCTTCACGGTTACGGGGAACCCTGGGACGATGAAGCGGACGAATTCAATTTTACCGCCCTTCCACCCGTAACGCCCGACCCGGCCCCAGGCGAGGATTGGGAAGGGAAGTATAACGAATTGAAATCCCGTTATATTAGCCGGTTCTTTACTGGCGGTGAGGGTGACAACGGCGAAAGCGATACCAACGGGGAAACCACCCCGGAGCAGGTAAAAGCCGACCAGAACGAGGACATTAAAAACGATGATGAAGGGAAAACCATTGACGAGTTGTTTTCCTAAACTGATTTAAAGGAGGTAAAAATAATGCCTAGTATTCCTGAGAAGAAAAATTTGACTGCAAGCGCCGCAGATGTTGTAAACAGCATCCGAAGCGAGGTAGGCGGCACGTTTGCCGACCAGGTGCCCGCCGCCATTAACGAAGGGCAGGTACTTTCTGACGGTACTGTTGCAACCCGTGAAATGGCCCTGGGAACTCTGCGCCAGATTGGTGACGTTATTACTACCTTTCAGCCTTTGGCAAATGCTTTCCTTTCTGCCCTGGTAAACCGTATTGGGCGAGTTATTATTAACTCCAAGATGTACAGCAACCCATGGGCAGGGTTTAAGCGTGGCTTACTCGAATACGGTGAAACCATCGAAGAACTGTTTGTGAATATTGTACAGGCCCAGGATTTTGACCCGGAAACCGCAGAAAATGAGGTTTTCAAGCGTAAAATTCCCGATGTTCGTAGTGCTTTCCATACTATGAACTATCAGAAATTTTACAAGACTACGGTTAGCAATGACCAGTTGCGACAGGCGTTTCTATCCTTTGAGGGTATTTCGGATTTAATTGGAAAGATTACGGAAGCCCTTTACACGTCCGCTAACTATGACGAATACCTTGTAATGAAATATATGTTGTGCTATGCCATGGAACACGGCGCTTTCCACCCCGTGACCATTGCACAGCCTACCGCCGCCAATTCAAACAGCGTGGTTACTACCCTGAAAGCTACTTCTGAGAAGTTGCAGTTTTTGAGCGCTGATTATAACCAGGCGGGAGTTTATAACCACACTCCCAAAGGTGACCAGTATTTCATTATGACGGCTGATTTCTCTAGTATTGTAGACGTGGAAACCATGGCCCGTGCCTTTAATATTGATAAAGTTACCCTCATGGGGCATACTGTTATCATTGACCAGTTTACTTTTACCACAAGTGAAACTGCACGGTTGCAGGAACTGCTGGGAACTCAGTACACGGCCTTGACTACTTCCCTTTTTGCGGATGTGCCTTGTGTTTGTGTTGACCGAGATTTCTTTATGATTTTCGACAACTTCCAGAATATGACCGAGCAGTATAACGGCGAGGGCCTTTACTGGAATTACTGGCTTCATCAGTGGAAAACTTTTAGCACTTCCCCGTTTGCAAATGCCGTCATTTTTACGGATGAAACACCCGCCGTTTCTGCTGTGGCTGTTACTCCCTCTGCCCTGACCATGGGCAAAGGTACAAGCACCCAGTTTACCGCCAAGGTAACTAATACCGGTTTTGCGTCTACTGGGGTAACTTGGAGCATTTCGGGCCAGCAGAGCGCAAACACCCGCATTGACGGGCAGGGGCGGCTTTACATTGCACAGGATGAGAGCGCAACAACAATTACTGTAACTGCAACTAGTGTATTTGACACCGGTAAATCTAATACTGCTACCGTAACTGTAAGCGCATCTTAAACAAAGGAGGGGAATAGGTATGCCGGGAAGTTTTATAAACCCGCCCTATACCCCGCAAAATGAAGTTTATACTTTAAAGGGCATTGAACTTTCAAATAATTACCAGGACACCTATTTATTTGATAGTATCAATGCCCAAACTTCATTTTTCACGGGGAAATCAAACGAAAGTGTAGACCATTATACGAATGTAACACCGTTCAAAATTAGTGATGGCTTCATTTTGTTACCCAACACAATAGAGCATTTTAATAGCTATAACTATCTGATGATGAAAAATGCAGATATGTATAGCGGCAAATGGTACTATGCTTTTATAACTTCATGTGAAATGGTAAACCCAGGAGTAACACGCATAAATTTTGAATTGGATGTAATACAGACATATCAATTTAACTGGAACTTGCATCAGTGTTTCATTGAAAGGTGCCATGAATTAACAGACAGCCCAGGAAGCAATATTCTTGATGAAGGATTAGAACTAGGTGAGTATATTATAAATGACGCAAAACAAACAGATAAATTCGACGATTATACAATCTGCGTGGCCTGTACTATGAACAGCACATTAGTAGATACAACAGGAGGTTATTTCAACGGACAGTATAGCGGATTAAACATTATTTCTTTTGACAGTGCAAGCGAAGTAAACGACTTTATTTCATCCGCAACAGAAGCCAATAAACTAGACGGCATTGTTGCAATATTTCAAATGCCCTCTAATTTTGTGCGTAGTAAAAGTAATTCCCCTTCTACAAGCGGTGCGGCAGATGATGTATATACGTATAACGTAACAAGTTTAACCTTGGATGGATACACGCCCAAAAACAAAAAGCTATTGACATATCCTTATAAGTTTTTACACGTAACCAACTTTATGGGAAACAGTGCTGATTATCACTATGAATGGTTTTCAAGCCGCCCACTATACCCCACAACAAGCCCTAGGCAAGTAAAATTTGAAATACGTTGTTCTATGGAAATAAACCCCACTGTAAAAATTATTCCCACTAATTACAATGGTATGGACGGAACTTCAATAGGAACTTTAAACAATGTTGACTATGGCTTGACGTTGTCCGGTTTTCCTCAATGCTCTTGGGTATCCGATACCTATAAAGCCTGGGTTGCCCAGCAGGGCACAGTTTCGGCCTTTGGTATGGATTTTTCTGGGGTTGACCTTGGTTATATGTCCCAGGGCCTAGGAGTGCTGGGAAGTGCGTTATCTCTTAATGTTGGCGGTGTAGCAAATGGCATTTTAGGCATTGCCCAAACAATGGCAAAGCAAAACGCCACAAAAAGCCTACCGCCCCAGGCGCACGGCGAAAACGCCAACGGCGCACTTTTTCAGTTTGGCCTTAAAGATTTCGGTTTTCAAGATATGAGCATTAGGCAGAGTTACGCAAGGGCAATAGACGGATATTTCGATATGTTCGGCTATAGCCATAAGCGCACAGAATCCCCCGTGACCTATTTAAATAGTAGACCATTTTGGAATTACATTAAAACGCAGGGCATTTTAATTAGTGGCAATTTTAATAATGATGTAGCCCGGAAACTAGAAAGCATTTTTAATAATGGTGTTAGGTTTTGGCATGGTGATTATATCGGAAATTATACCCTAAATAATGCCCCGCAGGGAGGTTAAACAATGGGCAGGAAAAAACGCCCCGCCGGTCTGCCAGGTATGCCCCGGCGAATTTGGGCAAGCGCAGAATTAAACAACTATACATTTAATGATTTCTATTTCAGGTTAAAAGCTATCGCTCTATCCCGATTTGAATGGCTTAATATGCCCGATACTGTAGACATTCGCTTTCTCGAAAGGGCATTATTTGAGCGTGGGCAACTAACCTTTTTCAAGGATGAAACACTAGGTTATTTAGCCTTAAACTCTAACCTTGGAGGACAGTTAAATGTATATGACATACCTCTTGTACGCCAAGTATATACAAGCAATGGGACATATACCGCACAGTTAAGCCCTATAAACAGTGTAATAATCTGGAACAACTATTTACACACCCCAACAGAAATGACTACCCGCCTTTATGCGTCCCGCCTTTATGAAATTCAAAGGGCTATTGACGTAAATATTAAAGGCCAGAAAACACCTAAAGTAATTTTAACCCCACAAAGCCAGCGCCTTACCATGCAAAACCTTTTCATGCAGTATGATGGAAACGAGCCTTTTATTTATGGTGACCCGGATATGCTGACGGAATCTAAAATAAACGTGCTTGACACAACGGCCCCTTATGTAGCAGATAAATTAAATGTACTAAAACATGATTTAATGAACGAATACCTAACTTTCCTGGGAATCGAAAATAGTAACCAAGATAAAAAGGAAAGGCTAGTGGCTGATGAAGTAGCCAGTAATTACGGCGCAGTTGAAGCGCAAAGAAACGCTTTTCTTGACAGCAGAAAAGAAGCGTGTAAACAAATTAACTCTATTTTTGGGCTTAATGTAGATGTTCGCTTTAAATCTGATGTACAAACAACTGTAAATGCGCCAAACATGGAGGGAGGGGAAAACGATGGCGAAGTATACAACCCAACTGAGGACAATAATTGAATACAACAGCACACCAGGAAAACCAATTACAGACAGGATTAAGGAAGCCGCCCCTAAAATCTTTGACTTTGATTTTCCCATGTGGCTAGAAAGCTATCGTGAAACCCTGGAATATAAAATTTTATTGCATTACTTTTCAAATGAAATCGGTTTTGAAACGGTAGGGCTGTGGAAACTGTATTTAAATCAGCGCTTAAATGAAATCATGCCGTATTATAATGATGTGTACTTGACCACTACGGACAAATTTAGTAGTGCTTACGACATGGACGTAACAGAAACATTACAGCGCACTTTGACAGGAGCCGACAACACCAGTACAGAAGTAAACGGGGAAAGTACAGATACCACGACAACAACCGCAACGGACAACACACAGCAATTAAATAGCAATTATCCGCAAGCGCAAGTTGAAGGTAACCAAAATAACCTATTTTACGGAACTACCGGCACAAATGAGGATGCAACTAGCAACAGCAACACGCAAAATCAAGGCACTAATAACACCACCAGCAAAAGCCAGGGTAATTCCCAGACAACCGAACAGCACACGATACAAAGAAAAGGTATCACAGGAAGCCGTACCCCGTGGGAAATTGCGCAAAGTTACCGTAACAGCATTATAAATATTGATGTGCAAGTAATCAATGCTTTAAAAGATTTATTTATGATGATTTATTAAAGGAGGTTTATATCATGGGCTATAATAGTTGTAGCGATTTTCGTTTCTGGTGCCAAAAGGTGCTACCTCTTGTATATGATGAATCTTTGTCATATTATGAGGTTCTTTGCAAGTTGACAGAATATATAGTTAAAATGTTTGAAACGCAGGAATCTTTTCAAGAAAATCTAGATAAACTTGGATTGCGTCAAGAACAAGTTGAGCAAGATTTTTCTACACTGAAAGAAACTGTTACAGAACAACTTGACCAAATGCAAAACCTACTCAACGATATTAGGAACGGCAAATACGCAGACCTTTATATTGATAGTTTGAAAGCATACATTGAGCAGAACTTGCAAAACATGGTAAAGGGGATTGTGTCTTATGTTTCTTTCGGCTTAACTGCTAACGGGTATTTTTGCGCTTATATCCCTAATACCTGGGATTTTATAACCTTTTCAACCGTTGATTATGGGGAAGAATTGGAAGGGCATTTAGTATTGGAGTGGTGAAAATGAATATTTTTAATGTGCTTATAACCAAAAGTACAATAAAAGAACTTTATTATAATTTTCCTTATTCTTATCCTATTTGTTTTTTGCTTGATGGAAAATCAAGTGAAATAAAATTAATTAAATTCAGAAAGGGGTAAATCTATTATGAATCCGCAAAACATTTATATTGGTATGAGGTATGTTCCTAAATATATGGGGGCATGGAACGAAAATACAGAATATGAACCACTGTCTATTGTACTTGGAACAGATGGAAATGGGTATACTTCTAAAAAGCCCGTTCCTGCTGGTACACCTACTAGCAATACGGATTACTGGGCATTGACTGGAAGCGGTAATTCTGTTATTGATTCTGTATCAGAAAAAGTTAATTCAATTGAAACAAATGTAACACAAAATAGTCAAGATATTGAAACATTGAAAAATTTTGACAAGGGATATAAAACAAGCAAAGAAGTAGGATTGAACGGTGACGGCGCAACAGATAATAGCGACATTTTCTCAAGTCTTGATGCAAATACCCCTATTCTGCTCATGCCTGGTTCTTACTTGATTACAAAAACAATTACAATTCCACCCCTTGTAAAATTTAGCGAAAACGCCGAAATTAAATATAATGCCCCTAACCCCGGAACCGATTTTGTAAATGTAATTTTCTCTAATGGCTTCTATGCCACAAATGAACAAACAATTTTTCATGGATATATTGCGCCTAAAATTGGAACTAATTCCATTTCTATCGAACCTTATATTGACTGGTTTAAAATTGATAATAAAACTACAACCGATATTATCGGGTGGTTGGGTAGTAATGAATACAACGGAACAGGAGTTATCAAATTCAATCCTAAAGCCTATGAATTAGATAACTTGAATAGTGCTAGTCCCTTTGTACCCGATAAAGATTTAACTTTGCTTGGTAATGAGTGCATTTTTAATGGTGCAACCGGAAGCCCTATTTTAAGAAGTACAAGCGTTTTTAATGCCAGTTTCCCCCATGGTATTTGGATGGGGGGCAACAATAAAAGTCTTATTTGCAACTGTGATATTGATGGCAGCTATTATGTAAATAATAGCGAAGGCATTTTCATTGGCTGTAGCTTTAACATTAAAAATACACAAAACGGTGCCCCTACTTTTATAGGCTGCGATTTTATTTATGATGAAATTACAGAAATTTCTAGCGTAAATGGAAGATTTAACGGCTGTTATTTTGAAAATGCTAAATTTACTTATACTAGAAGCGGTGGAGACATTCTATTCAGTAATTGTTATTTTAGATGGTGCGGAACAGAGCCTATCATTGTCGAAAATACACAAGGCACAACTAGTTCTAATAGCAATATCTGTTTTAGCAACTGTATTATTTTTGTAACTAATGACACTGTGGAAGGAACTGACTTTATTACTCTGAGCAATGACGATTTCTGTAGTTTTACCGGTGTAACATTTACCAATTCTTATAGATTTAATAAGCACTTTAAAATTACAAACACTGAGGGAAGTTTCCTAACTTTGTGCAATGTAAGCGCCCAATTTTGTGACGTAAAATGTAGCTGCTGCACTGGCTCTAAACTCCATAGCCTAACTATTGAAGGTGGAGAAAACTATGTAAACGGTGAATTTATCAAAAATAAATCACTAATCGGATTTGCCCTTACTGGAAGTAATACAACAGTTTCTAAAGGAAGTAGTACACCTATGCAACTTGAACTTATAAAACTTTACAGCGATGGCACCTATGAAAGCGTTGGAGCGCCTACAGAAGCAAACGTAAGAGTTATTGGGAATAACTCGGAACAGACAATTTATAATGGAAGTGGCACACTCAGAATCGGAAGTGATGAAACAGCAAAAGCAATTATGCTTACTTATAGTGGAAGCGATTCAAATAACATGATTGCAAGTATGGTAATTACAATTACCTAACAACCCTTACTTGCAGAATTGGCTTCACACTTGCTATTGCGCCCCCCTAACCTGGAAAGTATCTACGTTGAACAAAACTGTTACTTATCGTCCGGGCCTGTGGGCTAACTACTAGAGTACAAGTATTCCTTAACTACCGATACGGAAAATCCGGTGGAAAATTTCAACCCTCCCGCCGGATTTTCCACTTGACAAAGTACAGCAAAAGGAGTATAATAGGGGTACAATAAAAGAAAGGGGTTGCGAAATGAGTACAGAATTTAAAACGGTAAACGAATATGTCATAAAATATGGAGGTGATATGGCAATCATGATAATGACGCAAAAGCACTATGGAAAGAATTTGCGGATTATTTGGGATTTAAAATTAAGGAGTGAATAAAATGAAACGTGCTTATGAGATTGCCAAAGAAATAAAAAATAGTAACGAATGGGACTTTGAATTGTGCGAAGAACTTTGCAAGCTAGCAGGGCTTGAAAAAGAATGGGAAGAAGCGGACGGAGAAACTTTCGAGCTAGTCCTTGAAAATGCCGCTGAAATTCTAGGCGTGGAAATTATTTAAGGAGGAAAAAGAAAATGAAAAATCAAGACTTTATGAGGATTATAGAAATTCATAAGGAACTGGGGCACTTCAAAAATAAATTTTTTGAAATCTTCAATGGATGCGAAGCAAGTATTGCTCTAGCTGTACTAGATACAGTAATAGACGATTTAATAGACCTGAAATCATTTATCGAAAAATCAATAGGAGGAAATAAAAATGGTTGAAATGATGATTTTTGCCGGGTGGCTGCTTGTGTTGGCTGGTATAGGTTTTATTGGAAATCATATCCCTGAAAAATTCTGGGATAAAATAGAAAGGATGTTTAAATTATGATTATTAAGTACAGCAGGAATGAAAAAGAAACCAGTACAGAGTTTTGGGCGGCTGTGGTTACGATGCTGTTAAAGGCTGATTGTGAGATTTTAGAGGTGAAAATTGATGGAAAGGAATAAGCAACTAAAGATTATACAGGCAATCAACAAGGAAATAGACACACTGGAAAGAGAAAGAAACGTGTATTTGAATTTACTTTGCGAAGATATTAGCGGAGATACGGAGGAATTTATATTAGCAAGTTTGAGAGAAATAAACGAAGATATTGTATATTTAGAAGGGCTACAGGAGGAAGTGTTAAATGGAAACGAAGATAATTCATAATAGAGAGGTTTATATAAATGAAGATGGTAAAGTAATATTTGATGTTGACGGAAAAGTGCCTTATAATAAGGTGTTTAACGTATGGTGGAATGTATCAGGATGGCACACCCCGGAATACATTAGAAAGCGTGAAAGGTTAGGAAGAATAGAATGGAGGGCTTAAACTA
>OMCM01000957.1_pt1 | contig 16466 bp, 10 predicted proteins | sample 1645021 | NCBI WGS metagenome assembly OMCM01 (sample SAMEA103958142, study PRJEB25191) | human gut metagenome | biome: human-associated habitat [ENVO:00009003]; feature: intestine environment [ENVO:2100002]; material: feces | place: Germany | collected 2013/2015
GACCCTTTTTTCGTCTGCCCGGCTTGGTCGCTTTTCCCCTACTCCGCTTTTATGCGGCTTTAGGCGCGCGCCATCGCCCCATCCAAAATCTCCAGCCCCTGTTCCTCCTGGAACTGATTCGTATACAGCTGATAATAATACCCCTGTTTCGCAATCAGCTGCTGATGCGTCCCATCTTCCGTAATCTTGCCATTCTGAATCACCAGAATCCGATCCGCCGAGCGAATCGTAGAGAGTCGATGCGCAATGATGAAGCTCGTCCGCCCCGCCAGCACCTTCTGAATCGCGTGCTGAATCAGCTGTTCCGTCTCTGTATCAACCGAGGACGTGGCTTCGTCCAGCACGAAAATAGACGGATTCGTCAGAATCGCGCGGGCAAAGGAAATCAGCTGCTTCTGCCCGGTGGAGAGGCGGTTGCCGCCCTCGCCGACGTCCGCCTGATAGCCATCCTTCATGTTGCGGATGAAGGGTTCCGCGCCGACCATGCGGGCGGCTTCCGCCACTTCCTCGTCGGTGGCATCGGGGCGGCCGTAGCGGATGTTATCCGCAACCGTGCCTGAGAAAAGGTGCGGCGACTGCAGGACGTAGCCGAGGTTGGACTGAAGCCACAGCTGACTGCGTGTGCGGTAATCCGCGCCGTCGATGAGGATTTTGCCCTCCGTCGGCTCATAGAAGCGGCAGACGAGGTTGACGATGGTGGACTTGCCGCTGCCGGTTTCGCCGACAAGGGCAATGGTCTGCCCGTGCTGGATGTGCAGGTTGAAGTGTTCCAGCACCTTTTCGCCCTCTTTGTAGCGGAAGGTGACGTCCTCGAAGTCAATATCGCCGATGAGCTTGGGCCAATTTTCGGTCTTGGGGTGGAAATTGTCGCCGTATTGCGCCACCACTTCGGGAGAATCCACAATATCGGGTTCCGTTTCCAGCAGGCTGATGACGCGCTCCGCCGCCGCCTGTGCGGATTGCAGTTCCGCGAAGATGCGGGCAATATCGCGCACGGGCTGGAAGAAGCTGACGGTGTAGTTGATGAACATGGTCAGCGTGCCGACGGTCATGGCGACGCCGAAAACGTGCGTGCCGCCGATGACGCTGTTGCCGCCCTGCCAGAGCGCATACGCCGTCGCCAAAGAACCAAGCGACACGACGATGGGCAGAAAGAGGTTCGACAGCGTCGCCGCGCGGATGGACGCGGAACGCATGGAGGCGGAAACCGTCTCGAATTCCTGGATGTTCAGTTCTTCGCGCACAAGGGTTTTCGTCGTCTTTGCGCCGTTGATGCCCTCATTGAAGCCCGAGGTAATCTGGCTGTTGTTCTTGCGCACCTGACGATACGCCGCGAGAATCGCCTTCTGGAACTTCCAGCTGATGACGGCCAGCGGCGGCAGCACCAGCATGACAATCAGCCCCAGCCGCCAGTTGATGGTCAGCATCCGCACGGCGCAGGCAACCAGATACACCGCGCCCCAGCACAAGTCCACCAGCGACCAGCCGATGGTGTCCGCGAGGCGCTGCGTGTCGTTGGTCAGGCGGGACATGAGGTATCCTACGGGCATCCGGTCGTAGTAGGAGAAGGGCAGTTCCTGCAGTTTCTGGAAACCGAGCTTGCGAATCAGGTAGCACGTTCCGGTTTCGACAATGCCGCACTGCCGCAGAAAGCCGAAAATCGTCGCCACTTGCACCGCCGTCAGCAGCGCATACGCCACGACGAACCCAACCAGCCCAGCCGTGCTGTGGTTGGCAATGAACACGTCAATCGCGTAGGCATTCATGTTCGGCATAATCACGTCGATGATTGCAGAAACCGCCATGAAAAGCACAACCGCAATCAGGTTCTTGTGGTACGGCTTTGCAACCTTGATGAGCTTGCGCCACAGGGAGAGGTCAAATCGTTTGGTATAATCCTGTTCCTGAAAGGACTGCATATCAGTTCACCCCTTCTGCCGCCTTGGCCTGCGTCAGTTCTTCCTCCAAGGCGTTCTGGATGCTGTTGATGCGCTGGTACAGGCCCGGCTGGCTGCACAACTCAGCGTGCGTGCCCTGCTGCGTAATCTGCCCGTTTTCCAGCACGAGGATGAGGTCAGCCTGCGAGAGCGTCGTCACGCGGTGGCTGATGATGAGGGTGGTCACGTCCTTCTGCTCGTGTCGGAGGGCAGCGCGAATCTGCGCGTCCGTCTCGGTATCCACGGCGGAAAGGGAGTCGTCGAAGATGAGGATGTTGTTGTCCTTAAGCAGCGTGCGCGCAATGGCGATTCGCTGCTTCTGTCCGCCGGAGAGTGTCACGCCGCGTTCGCCCACAACCGTCTCCCAGCCCTTATCCGCCTTGGCGATGAAGCCGGATGCGCTGGCGATATCCGCCGCGTGCTCAATGCGTTCCGCTTCCTGTTCCGGCGCGGTGATGCCCACGTTTTCCCGGATGGACTTGGAGTACAGGAACGGCTCCTGCAGAATCAGACCGACGTGTGCGCGCAGATATTTGCGGTCAATCTGCTGAATATCCACGCCGCCGATGGTGATTTTGCCGCTCGTGGGCGTATACAGCCGCTGCAGCAGGTACATCATGGTGGATTTGCCGCTGCCCGTGCCGCCCAGCACTGCCGCCGTCTTTCCAGCGGGGATGGTGAAGGACACGTCGCGCAGCACCGGCACGTTGTCATCCGGATAAGCGAAGGACACATGGTCAAACACAATATCGCCGTGCAGGTCGGGCTTCAGGGCGTTCGGCTCATCCGGCTCGGCTTCCTCGTGCAGAATCGCCTGCACGCGCTTCATAGATACCATTGCTTTGCCCGCGTCGGACAGGGTGCGGCCCAGCTGGCGAATCGGGAAGAGCAGCATCCCCAGCGTGGAGGTGAAAACAATCAGCGTACCGACGGTAATCCAGCCGTTACAGGCGTAGATGATGCAGACCACCAGCGTCAGCAGCGTCTGCGTCATGCTGATGGCGTCGCCGCCGCCCCAGTAGATGGCGAGCAGTTCATTCAGGCGGAGGTTCTTCTTGCGCAAATCGTTGTTCACACGGTCGAACTTCTCCACCTCGCGCTCCTGCTGTCCGAAGGCGCGCACGACACGGACGCCGGAGAGGTTCTCCTGCAAAACGGCGTTCAGCACACCGTCCGCTTCGTCCGCCACTTCGAAGGACTTATGCACCATCTTGAAGAACCACGTCGCGAAGCAGAACAAAGGCGGCACAAGAATCAGGCTGTAGAGCGTAATCGGCACGGAGCGCGGCAGCAGGATGCTCATGGCGATAACGACCATCAGCACCGTGTTGACGACTTCCATCACCTGAACCGCCAGAAAGCGGCGAATCGTATCCACGTCAGACGTGCAGCGCTGAATCAGCTCGCCTGCCTGCGCTTTAACGTGGTACGCAAACGGCAGATGCTGCAAGTGGCGATAGAGGTCATTGCGCAGTTTGCGGGCGATATTTTCACTCGCAATCGCGGAGGAACGACCTTTTATGAACGTGAACACGCCGTTGACGACGTTCATCAGGATGAGCGCCAGCGCGGGAATCCACAGATTTTGACGGAGGAAATCGCGCCCGCCGAGGTCGTTAATCGGGTTCATGAGGAAATCCGGCATTGTGAATGGCTCGCTGCCCAGTATGCTGTCCACGATTTCGGAGAGCAGCAGCGGCGTTAAAAAGCCGATGATGACCATCATGATGGTCGCAATGAGTGCCCAGAGGAAATGCGTCCAGTTCTGCCCGATGAGGGAGAGCATTGCGCCGAACGGGGTCTGTTTCTTCTTTGGTTTTGTTGTGGTGCGCTGCGTAGGAAATCACTCCTTTCAAGAGAGACAAAGTGGTTGATGACTCATAACTGCCCATTGTATGCTTTTTTCGAAAAGGGTACGAAAAAAGCACCATCCGTCTGAATGCAAACGGCTGGTGCTGCACACAAAACGCATGGTAACAGGAAAAGAGCGTGGAATTTTCCTATTACGGGCGCATATGGGCAGAAAGAGCCGTCGCAGTCAGTCCATTGGCACGGGATACAAGGGTTAAACTCATCATGGTCATTGCGAGGGCCTCCTTTCTGCATAATTTTGATTTTGTTGTGCTTCTCGCAAGCACGCAAGAAACAGTGTAGTCGAAAGTCAAGGTTTTGTCAAGGGGCAAATGGCGGTTTTTTCAAATATTCATCCCATCTTGCGCAGGATTCCCGTTTTCCCAGTCCCAAACCGCCTTTTCAATCAAGTCGGCAGCATTGGCGCAGCCGTGTTCATTGCGCAGGGCCTCCCCGATGCACGCCGCGTTGCGCGTGTATTCCGGGTTGCTGATGAGTGCGCGCAGCCCCTCCGCCAGATTCTCTGCCGTCAGCTTATCGCGCGGAATCGCTTTCGGCCCGCACCCGGCAGCGTACACCCGCTCCGCCCAGAACGGCTGATCGCCCCCAAACGGCACGACGAGCGTCGGCAGCGCATGGCGCAGGCTGGTTGCGGTCGTCCCCGCGCCGCCGTGATGCACCGCCCCTGCCATATGCGGGAACAGCCAGTCATGCGGCACACTTTTCACATAGAAGATGTTCGCATCTTTTGTCTTTGCTTCCTGCTGACCCCAGCCAAGTGCCACCACCGCCCGCACGCCGGACAATTTCACCGCCTGCCGGATGATTTCCGCCAGTTCACCCATGTCGCCCGACACCATCGACCCAAAGCCGATGTACACCCGCGCGCAGGAACTCCGCCAGCGCCGGGTCAGGCGTGTAGTCCACCGGGCGCTCATCCCACCAGAAACCGGACATGTGGATGTTGTCCGCCCAATCCTCCGGGCGCGGCACAAGCGTCGGGCTCATGGCGTAAATCACGGGCACTTGCTTGCCCTTCACGTCATAATCCGGTCTCAAGCGGACGCGGCGCTTTGCCATGTCGTTCTCCTTGCGCCAATCCGAGAGGTAGCGGTGCTCCAGCGCCGAAATCAGCAGATACCCGATGCGGTAGCTCAGCACATTCCACCACTTGCCGAGCTTGCGGAACGGCGCGGATGAAATCGGCATATCCTTGCACGGATCCATCGGGAAATACTGCGTCTGGATGCACGGAATATCGTACTTTTCCGCAATCGAATAGAACATCGTCCCGAAGAACGTGCAGACGATGGCTTCCGCGCCCTCCGCGCAGTGCAGCAAATCATCCAGCAGCATCGGCGCAATATCGCGGATACCCTTCTCAAACTCCTTCAAGTACCGCACGCCCACCGCGTCCGGCTGGAGCAGCCGCCCCATCATATCCACCACATCGCCAGAAATGGGATAGAAGGACATTCCCGCTTCCTCAATCATGCCCTGAAACGGCGCAAACGCCGCAATCGTCACCTCATGCCCCCGCTCGTGAAGCTCCCGTCCCAGCAGCATATACGGCCGCACGTCACCCGTCGAGCCGAGCGTTATCATTGTGATTTTCATCATTACCTCCAATGATTTCGAGATAAGTTAAAGGTATACAAACTAAAAACTAACAATAAAATTCAAGTATGGAGGTGTGCGCTGCGAAGGGGTCAAGGGGGCGACCGCAGACTTCGTCTGTTTCCATTGTCCCCTTGTCGCCTCCGCAGAGGCGACACCCCTGCAACAATAAAATTCAAGTATGTAGAAGAAACCAAAAGCGCCATCAAGCGCGCTTGCTTCCCGTCGCACACGGGTCGTGCCACCCCGCAGGAACTTTCACCCGAAAGCCCTCGAATGCACTTTCCGCATCCGCCTTCACCACGCAGTGCGGCGTATACACATGCCGCATCCCCTCCTGCATCCGTGCCATGCACCACTGCGCCAAGTCCACCGCCAGCGAATTCCCTTCCGCCAGCGGCACAAATGCATCCCGCCGCACCAAAAAGCACATTGGCGAAACCGCCGTGACATTGTAGCTGGTTCGGTTCATGCCGTGCCATCCACCCGCCGACACCGGCAAGCCGCGATTCCGTGACTGCACTGTGCCGTCCGGCAGAATGTCATATCCGGCATGAAGCACCCGATTGCGTGCATCCGCCACCAGCGGCATCACCGCGCACACATCCGGGCGCTGGGCGTACATCATCATCTCCCGCAAGCCGTCCGCATCAGGTGCCGCCGTGTCCCCCCACAGGAACAGCAGCATGTCTGCCGACGAATCCGCCGCCAAGCGGTTCACATCCGCAGCGGACGCATCCCGCGCCAGCCGCAGTGCCGCAACGGTAAAATCCCCCACATCATACCGCAGCCGCAGCACACCGTCCTCCACCCGGCACATTCCCGGAAACCCGTTGCGGCGCATACTCTCTTCCACCGCCCGCGCCGCCGCGTCCAGGCAAACCGCCAATTTCGTGTGGCTCATCGACCCCCGCAGCGTCCGCCAGTGGTACAGCACGCGCGGAATGTGGATAACGCCGTCCGCCCGTTCGCACGCGCGGAGCAGCAAATCGTGATCCTGCGACCCGTCGAATGCCGGTCGCAATCCACCGATGGCATCCAGCAGCGTCCGCCGAATCACCGACAAATGGCAGATATAGTTGCCGGAACGCAGATTGTCCGGACAGAAATCCGGCTTGCGGTGCGCATCAACATGAATCGCGCCGTGGGTGGTCAGCTTATCCTCATCGGTGTAGAGCACGTCTGGGTGGTGCGCGTCGATGGCTTCCGCAATCCGCCAGAGCGCATCCGGCGCAAGCACATCGTCGTGGTCGCACAGGGCGATATACTCCCCTGCCGCCATTTTAATCGCGCGGTTCGTGTTGCCGGATATGCCCGCGTTTTCCGCCCCAAACGCGATGCGGAATCGGCTGTCCCGCGCGGCAATTGCCTCCAGCGCCCTGCGCGTTTCGGCGGACGTGCTGCCGCCATCGTACAGGCAGGCTTCCCACGCGCCGTGCGTCTGGGCAAGCAGCGAATCCGCCAGCGCGCGGAGGAATTTCGGGCGCGTGTTGAACACGGGGACGACGACGCTGATGCGCACATCCGGGAAGGGGTGCGCGCGCTGGGTCGCCAGTTCGCGCTTGGATGCTTTCTCCCGCCGGAATCGCCATTCGTCCCGCAGCAGCACCCGTGCCGCCAGCATTTCGCCCGCGCGGTGCAGCGTGTACCCCGCGCCATGCATCCGCACATACGCCCGAACCCGTTCCGCCCACTGCACATGCGTCCCTCCCGCCGACTTTCCTGCCCTCATCATACCATGCGCCGCGGGTTTTGTAAAGCGCCGGGCGATTTTCTGCCAATTCGGAACAATTTTCGCAAAACCGCTTGACAAACGCCCGAAAAAGTGCTAAACTAAATCTCGTTCCGGCAATCCCGGACGAACCGCATAGGGGCATGGTGTAATGGTAACACGTGGGTCTCCAAAACCTTTGTTGAGGGTTCGAGTCCTTCTGCCCCTGCCAAAAAAGAGCCAGTTTCGTGAGAAGCTGGCTCTTTTTTTAATTTCTAATCTTTTAATAAGTTCTGCATTAATAAAAATTCCCCCGATATGTCACGAGGGAAATCGAACTATTTCAACAATGTGAATATCAGTTAATCTTGACTGGAACAACACGTTACAACAACAAATAAGTTATTCCGCCAAGTACATATGCGATAACGTCATAGACATCACTAACTCCTTGATGCACAAAGAAAGGCGCAACGTACTCCCAGAATATTCCGCATATTAGCGTTATTGTGACTGCCATCGAAACCGTATCCACTCGATAATGACGATATTTGCTATGCTCTAAAATCAAATTGATATACGCGATTATGAAAATTCCTCCTAAAAAATCATTAAAATGACATTTTAAGATGTACGATATTGCGGGTATAACAACGACATTTTTCAAGTAAAAACGATTCAGTGCATATAGGAATAGGACGCAAACAATTTTACTGATATCACCCATCCTTTTGAATTTATTCATTAAGCGAATGATAGTATGAGCACTGCCACGATGATTGCGCCAACAACGCCCCAGAACCCCATGCCACCATTGTTCGGATTAGACATTATTTCCCCTCCTTGTCATTGTTTTCAATAGTCTTTCCGTTAAAAAACAGTAATTTCATTCTGCTCTTTATCGTCATATTCCACCATTTATCTTGTTTTCTGTGTTTCTTCCCCCCAATGCAGTTTTACTCACAAATACATATTTTATAGTACAGTCCACCGCCTCCTTATAATACACTGCTTTTATTTTACCCCTCTCCTGAAAAAAGTCAAGTGTTTTCTTGAAGAATTATATATTTCTTACATTTCTAACAAAAGCATGGCAAATTTTTGTATATCTTCACAACGACTTTCATTTCGGCGTGTAACCACCTTTCAGAAAATCGGTTTTTTCTGAAATCAGCTGCCTCAAATCACCCCTCCAAATTTCAAATTCGCACAGAAAACGCGCCCGCCGACGTTCCGACGAGCGCGTTTATACTATTTGGGGCTCTACTCCCGAATTCAGTGCAGGACTTGCTGGAGACCCCAGTTATCACATTTTCACAAAGGAGGTGGTCAGCCGCCGAGTTGTGCGGTGTTGCTTTGAATTACTTCTTATTCTTCTGCTCCACCATCGCCTTGACCTTCAGCGGCAGACCGAGCAGGTTGATGAAGCCCGCAGAATCCTTGTGGCTGTACAGGTCGTGGCTGTCGCCGAAGGTGGCGATTTCCTCCATGTACAGGCTGTTCGGCGACTTCACGCCCGCATTGATGCAGTTGCCCTTGTACAGCTTCAGCTTCACCGTGCCGTTGACCGCCTGCTGCGTGCTGTCCACAAATGCGGAGAGCGCCTCGCGCAGGGGCGTGTACCACATGCCGTCGTACACCAGCTCCGCGAACTTGCTCGCGACCAGCTCCTTGTAGTGGCTGGTGGCGCGGTCAAGCGTGATGGATTCGAGGATGCCGTGCGCGGCGTAGAGCATCGTTCCGCCGGGAGTTTCGTACACGCCGCGGGACTTCATGCCAACCAGACGGTTCTCCACCAAATCCGCACAGCCGACGCCGTTGCGACCCGCGATTTCGTTCGCCTTCGTCAGCAAATCCACCGCGTCCAGCTTTTCGCCGTTGATGGCGACCGGCACGCCCTGCTCGAAGTCCACCGTGACGTATTCGGGCTGATCAGGCGCTTTTTCGGGCGTGACCATCGTCAGCAGCAGGTCTTCCGGCGGCTCGTTCCACGGATCTTCCAAATCCGCGCCCTCGTGGCTGATGTGCCAGATGTTGCGGTCCATCGAATACGGGCGATCCTTCTTGACCGGGACGGGGATGCCGCGCTTTTCGGCGTAGTCAATTTCCTCCTCGCGGGTCTTGATGTCCCAGATGCGCCACGGTGCGATAATCTGCATGTTCGGGTCAAACGCCTTGATGGTCAGCTCGAAGCGGACTTGGTCGTTGCCCTTGCCGGTGCAGCCGTGGCAGATGGCAGTGCAGTTCTCCTTGTGAGCGATTTCGACGAGGCGCTTGGCAATCAGCGGCCGTGCGAAGGACGTGCCCAGCAGATACTTGCCCTCGTAGACCGCGCCCGCCTTGAGCGTCGGCCAAATGAAGTCCTCGACGAACTCCTTGCGCAGGTCTTCGATATACAGCTTTTCCGCGCCGCACTTTTTCGCCTTCTCGTGGAGGGGCTCCAGCTCTTCGCCCTGCCCGACGTCGCCCGCAACGCAGACCACGTCGCAGTCATAATTTTCCTTCAGCCACGGCACGATAATCGAGGTATCCAGACCCCCGGAATAAGCCAGCAATACGCGCATCTTCGCCATAACAATCGACTCCTTTATCTTCATCCTGATTTTCATCATTTTTGTGTCCGTCTGCCGGACAAGATGGATTATACACCAAAATGAATAAAAATGCAATAGGTCTGCATAAATTTTCTCGGATTTTTTTCGGAGGGATGATGCCGTGCCTGAATTGCTACCTATTTATATGATGATGGCTTATGCCGCGCGAACTTCCTCCGCCTGATTGCGGCGCGGGGACGTTGCTCCGACGCTCCCCAAATAGCGAATCCGCGTTCTTGTCCTCTTCGTCCATCTATTCGCCATTCCATTCATCCCGTTCCGAAAACGTATTAAATTGTGAAAAAAATATCGTTAAAATCGTGTCAGCTACTTGACAAAGGCTTAACAATCTGCTACACTGTTCTCGTCACCCCGACAAACACCGACATTCCCCGTTCGCGGGCGCATCCCCGCAGGACGGATGAAGCATAAGGAGAGAGTATCATGGCGAAAGAGTATCCGATCGTCGATAACGTGGAGAGCTTCGAGGCGGCCCTCGCCCGCGTCCGCGCGGCACAAAAGGTCTATGCGACCTACACGCAGGAGCAGGTGGACAAGATTTTCAAGGCAGCTGCCCTCGCCGCGAACAACATGCGCATCCCGCTGGCGAAGATGGCGGTGGAAGAAACCGGCATGGGTGTGGTGGAAGATAAGGTCATCAAGAACCACTACGCCGCTGAATACATCTACAACGCCTACAAGGACACGCAGACCGTCGGCGTGCTGGAGCGCGACGAAGCATTCGGCATGATGAAGGTTGCAGAACCTATCGGCGTTGTCGCGGCGGTCATCCCGACCACCAACCCCACATCTACCGCCATTTTCAAGACGCTGATTTGCCTCAAGACCCGCAACGGCATCATCATCTCTCCCCATCCGCGCGCGAAGAAGTCCACCATCGCCGCCGCGAAGGTTGTGCTGGAAGCCGCTGTGGCAGCCGGCGCGCCCGAAGACATCATCTCGTGGGTCGATGTTCCCTCGCTGGAGCTGACCAACATGGCGATGAAGGAAGCCGACATCATCCTCGCCACCGGCGGCCCCGGCATGGTCAAGGCGGCGTACTCCTCCGGCAAGCCTGCGCTGGGCGTCGGCGCTGGCAACACGCCCGCGATTATTGACGAATCCGCTGATGTGAAGGTGGCCGTCAACTCCATCCTGCACTCCAAGACGTTCGACAACGGCATGATCTGCGCGTCCGAACAGTCCACCATCGTACTGGACAGCATCTACGACGCGGTGAAGGCGGAGTTCGCCAAGCGCGGCGCGTACTTCCTCGAAGGCGAAGAACTGGACAAAGTGCGCAAGACCATTATCATCAACGGCGCGCTGAATGCCAAGATTGTCGGTCAGAAGGCGCACACCATCGCCAAGCTCGCAGGCGTGGACGTGCCGGAAACCGCCAAGGTGCTGATTGGTGAAGTCGAATCCGTGGATATTTCTGAAGAGTTCGCGCATGAGAAGCTCTCTCCCGTGCTGGCGATGTACCGCGCCAAGGACATCGACGATGCGTTCGACAAGGCGGAACACCTGATTGCTGACGGCGGCTACGGCCACACCTCTTCTATCTACCTGAACGCCGTCACCCGCAAGGATTTGATTGACCGCTTCGCCGCGCGCATGAAGACCTGCCGTATTCTCGTCAACACGCCTTCCTCTCAGGGCGGCATCGGCGACCTGTACAACTTCATGCTGCGTCCGTCGCTGACGCTTGGCTGCGGCTCGTGGGGCGGCAACTCCGTCTCCGAGAATGTCGGCGTCAAGCACCTGCTGAATGTCAAGACTGTTGCCATCCGGAGGGAGAATATGCTGTGGTTCCGTGCGCCTGAAAAGGTCTACCTCAAGAAGGGCTGCCTGCCTGTCGCCCTGAATGAACTCAAGGCAGTTATGGGCAAGAAGCGCTGCTTCATCGTCACCGACGCGTTCCTGTTCAAATCCGGCTTCACCAAGGCGATTACCGACAAGCTGGATGAGCTGGGCATCGTCCACACCACGTTCTACGATGTTGCGCCCGACCCGTCCCTCGCCTGCGCGAAGGAAGGCGCCAAGGCGATGACCTCCTTCCAGCCGGACTGCATTATCGCCATCGGCGGCGGTTCCGCAATGGACGCCGGCAAGATTATGTGGGTCATGTACGAGCATCCGGAAGTGGACTTCCTCGACATGGCGATGCGTTTCATGGATATCCGCAAGCGCGTGTACACCTTCCCGAAGATGGGTGAAAAGGCGTACTTCATCGCCGTCCCGACCTCCGCTGGCACGGGCTCCGAAGTCACCCCGTTCGCCGTCATTACCGATCAGGACACCGGCGTGAAGTACCCGCTGGCGGACTACGAGCTGCTGCCGAAGATGGCGATTGTGGACGCTGACATGATGATGTCCGCGCCGAAGGGCTTGACCTCCGCCTCCGGTATCGACGCTCTGACCCACGCGCTGGAAGCCTACGCCTCCATGATGGCGACGGACTTCACCGACGGTCTGGCGAAGCAGGCGGCTCAGCTGATTTTCGAGTATCTGCCCGCGTGCTACGACAACGGTCAGAACGAGCCGGTTGCCCGCGAAAAGATGGGCAACGCCGCCACGATGGCTGGCATGGCGTTCGCGAACGCATTCCTCGGCGTCTGCCACTCCATGGCGCACAAGCTGGGCGCGTTCCATCATCTGCCGCACGGCATCGCCAACGCGCTGCTGATTGAGCTGGTCATCCGCTACAACAGCGCCGAAGTTCCCACGAAGATGGGCACCTTCCCGCAGTACGCCTATCCGCACACGAAGCGCCGCTACGCTGAATTCGGCGAGTTCCTCGGCTTCAAGGGTGCGAATGACGACGAGACGGTGGAGAACCTGATTCGCAACATCCATGCCCTGAAGGAGCGCGTCGGCATCAAGAATACGATCCGCGACTACGGTGTGGACGAGGAGAAGTTCCTCGCGACGCTGGACGAAATGTCCGAGCAGGCGTTCGACGACCAGTGCACCGGCGCGAACCCGCGCTACCCGCTCATCAGCGAAATCAAGGAAATGTATCTGAAGGCGTACTACGGCGAGTAATGCGCTATTCTCCCCGGCTTGGCAGGAATGCTTCTGCTGGGCCGGGCATTTTTGAGCACAAAAAATTTTGTCCGCTTGCAGGAATGTCGCATTTGGGCGGCGAATAGATATTTAGGACAAATATTGACTTTTGCGTTCTCCACTGCCGCTTTACCAACCAACAAGCGCAGGAGGGGGCAAAGCAGTCCAGAGGGCGACCGCAGACTTCGTCTGTTTCCATTGCCCTCTGGTCGCGTCCGCAGACGCGAATCCTCGCATAGACACGCGGACGTTGTGTGATAGCGTCACCAACTCAATCGCGAAAAGGGAGTCCAGAGGGTCACAGACCCTTTGGCAGGTCAAGGGCAGTGCCCTTGCGCCTCTCCCCCCAATAAACATGAACCATATAGAAGGAGGTTTCCCTATGGATTTGACGCATGTGATTGCCGAGCGGGAGAATAAGAAGATTTACCGCGACGGCGCCAAGGCCATCAAGGTGTTTGCCGAAGGGTACAGCAAGGCGGACATTCTGAACGAAGCGCTGAACACGGCGCGCGTGGAAGAGACGGGCCTGCCGATTCCGAAGCTCCTTGCTGTTGACACGGTGAACGGTCAATGGGCGATTACGACGGAGTTCGTCGAAGGCGACACGCTGGCGGCGCTGATGGCGGCGCATCCGGAAAAGGAAGACGAGTACCTGAACCTGTTTGTGGACATTCAGATGAAGGTTCACGCCTGCACCTGCCCGATGCTCAACAGCCTGACGGAGAAGATGCAGCGCAAGATTTCCGCCACCGACCTCGACGCGACCACCCGCTACGAGCTGCACACCCGCTTGGCGAGTATGCACGTCCACAAGAAGGTCTGCCACGGCGACTTCAACCCGTCCAACATTATCTTGAAGCCCGACGGACAGTGGTACATCCTCGACTGGTCGCATGCTACGCAGGGCAACGCGTCCGCTGACGTCGCCCGCACCTACCTGCTCTTCGTCCTCGAAGGCAAGGAAGCGCTGGCGGAAAAGTACCTCTCCCTCTTCTGCAAGAAGAGCGACACCGCCAAGCAGTACGTCCAGCAGTGGATTCCGATCGTCGCCGCGAGCCAGTCCCTCAAGGGCAAGCCCGAAGAGCGCGACCTGCTCATCCGCTGGGCAAGCGTTTGCGAATACGAATAATCATCAAAGGGACTGGCTTCGGTCAGTCCCTTTTCTTGTGGGGAGATGGGAGCCTGCCATGTAACCATTTCCCCGCATTTGTTGAAATCTGCCACATTTGCAATTTGCCCTATGTAACCCACTTTTCATCCTCTTTTTTTCGTGGTATCATTATTATAAGAAGGGGGAATTTGCCCTTTTCAAACTTATCTGCCGCGATTGCTTGTCAACCGCCTCCACAATCAGCATGAATGAATTATACACGGCAAATATTGCTCTCAGCGTCTTCGCCATGGCGATTATGCTCTTCTCCCTGCGCGGCGACATCAGCCAATCCAAGATCCGAAACCTGCTCTGCGGCGGCCTGTACGCCACCATCGCCATTTGCGCGCTGTGTGAGTGGTCGGGCGTGCAGATGGATGGCACGCCGCCCGCGCTGATTCCGCTGCATATCGCCGTCAAGACCATCGAACTTTCGCTTGCGCCGCTAATCGGGCTGTTCGCGGGCTGCGTCATCCATCCCTGCCCGCGGAAAGTGGTACACAGGCTGCTGTGCCTTGCGGGCTTCCACGCGCTGCTGGTGCTGCTCTCGGCGTTCACAGGGCTGATATTCTATGTCGATGGGCAGAATTTCTATCACCACGGGTTGCTCTACGTGCTCTACATGCTCGCCTACGGGGGCAGCATGGTGTTCTTCCTCGTGCAGATTTGGTTCGCCTGCCGCGCCTATCAGTACACCGGCGGCACACAGCTGATGCTCGCGACGCTGTTCGTGCTGTTAGGGCTGATGGTGCAGCTGTTCCTGCCGATGGTCAAAATCGACTGGATTACCATCAGCTGCGGTGCGCTGATGATGTCGAAATTCTCCAGCGACATGGTGCTGCAAACCGACGGGCTGACGCAGCTGGTCAACCGCTTGGGCTACGAGCATTATCTGGCGCGCCTGCGCGTGCCTGCTACCATCCTGATGTTCGACGTTGACCGCTTCAAGGACGTCAACGACTGCCATGGGCACTTGATGGGCGACGCCTGCCTGCGGACGATTGCCGGCTGCATCCGCCGCGCGTACGGGAATTACGGGACGTGCTTCCGCATCGGCGGCGACGAGTTCTGCGTGATACTGACGCGGCGGAACGCGCAATACAACACCATGACGGAGATTTTCCAGCACCTGATGGATGCGGCGCGGGCAGAGAATCCGGTTCTGCCGATGGTATCGGTGGGCTGTTCGCATTTTAATCCGTCAACAGATGAGTTGGCGGATTCCTTGGCGCGGGCGGACGCGCGGATGTATCAGAATAAGGAAGCGCATAGATAAAACACAGCCGCGACGAGTGAATATGCTCGTCGCGGCTGATTTTTATTCACCTGTATTCACCGCAGTGTTGGCAGTAGCGCGCTTCCTTCGGGTTTTCTAAGCCGCAATGCTTGCATGTCCAGTAGTCCATACTATCTGAAAGCGGTGCTAACGGCTTCATTTCCGAAAGCGATTTCATTGTGCTGTTACTGTTACTGTTACTGCTACTGCTATTTCGCGGCAGATAGTCGTCGTTTTTATCTTTTGCAAGTTTTTTCTCTATATTTTCCAATGTTGCACGCAGTTCCAAATCAGGCAAAGCAGCAATGAGGGTGTAGCCGAAGATGCCAAAGATAATGCACACGGCAATCCAGTTCCCTTTGCTGTACCCTTTCTGCTCAGCAATGCCGCCCGCATACATTGCAAATGCAATGTCGATTGCAATTGCAACCAAAACAATCAGAAAATACGCAAAATCCATGTTTCTCAACCTCCTTGTGTGTATCATATCCGTTTTTTTTTATTTGTCAAGTATTTTCCGCAATTTTCACATATTTTTTCTGCAATGAAAAATCCGAATACAAAAACACGCATTCCACATTCGGAGTGCGTGCTTTTGTTGATATTACCGATTCACATACGCGTCGATTTCGTTCCGGCTGGAGATTTGCAGCTTCTCAAAGATGCTCTCCATGTACGACTTCACCGTGTTGACGGAAACGCCCATCAGCGCGGCGATTTCCTTGTTGCTGCGTCCCTTCGCGGCAAGCATGGCAATCGAAAACTCGTAGGGTGTGAGCGCGTCGGTCACTTGCAGCGTCGACACGGGGTTGTGAATTTTCATCCACCCGCGGCTGAAGCGGTAGACCGACTGCACAATCTTGTTGTACGTTTCCGGCTCCTGCTTGCGCAGCGCGCGCTCCACCTGCCCCTGCAAAATGCCGTGATGCTCCACAAACGGGTGGATGTACCCCTCGCGGCTGGCGATGCTCCACGCGGCATCGAACTTCTGCTCCGCGCGTTCATCCTGCTTCAGGCTCATGCAAATCATGCACAGGACGATGTTGAGGTAGATGCTGTCAATGGGGTAGCGCGTGCCCGCCATCAGCAGGGCGGATTCGGCAATGCCCATCGCGTGTTCGTATTCGCGGCGGATGTAGAGCGCGTGGGCGATGGCGTACATGGCGAAATACTGCATTCCGGGCGGAAGAATACCGATAGCGGGGCGGATAGGGGTCAAGTCGAGCTTCTCGGAGTGGAAGAACACGCTGATGAGCGC
>OMCM01000961.1_pt1 | contig 16398 bp, 13 predicted proteins | sample 1645021 | NCBI WGS metagenome assembly OMCM01 (sample SAMEA103958142, study PRJEB25191) | human gut metagenome | biome: human-associated habitat [ENVO:00009003]; feature: intestine environment [ENVO:2100002]; material: feces | place: Germany | collected 2013/2015
TGGAAGAGGTGGAGATCGAGACGCCCATCACCATGGCAAAGACCAAGGTGCTGGCTGGCCGCAAGCTGGCTCTGGTGCCCATCCTGCGCGCAGGCATGGGTATGCTGGACGGTATGCTGACCCTGCTGCCCGCTGCAAAGGTGGGCTTCATCGGCCTGTACCGCGACGAGGAGACCCTGCAGCCTGTGGAGTACTTCTGCAAGCTGCCGCAGGATATCGCAGAGCGTGACGTTCTGGTTCTGGACCCGATGCTGGCCACCGGCGGCAGCGCCATCGATGCCATCACCCAGATCAAGAAGCATGGCGCAAAGCGCATCAAGTTCATCGGCCTGATCGCCGCTCCCGAAGGCATCAAGGCCCTGCACGAGGCACACCCTGATGTGGATATCTACCTCGGCGCAGAGGATGACCACCTGAACGAGAACGGCTATATCGTTCCCGGTCTGGGCGACGCAGGCGACCGCATCTACGGCACCAAGTAAGAAACTGTATCACGGAAGGGCAGCTGGGAACAGCTGCTCTTTTTTGTGCAGACGAAAAGGGGAACGACGGCTGTCGTTCCCCTTTGTGCGTTATGGAAAAAACTCAGATCTCGGCCAGAATGGCATCGCCCATGGCGGTGCAGCCAAGGCAGGTGCAGCCCTCGCTCATGTTGTCGGCGGTGCGCAGGCCCTTGTCCAGCACCTTGTTCACGGCGGTCTCAATGGCATCGGCCTCCTCGGCCATGCCGAAGGAGTAGCGCAGCATCATGGCGGCAGACAGGATGCAGGCGGTGGGGTTCACGATGTCTTTGCCCGCAATATCGGGGGCCGAGCCGTGGATGGGCTCATACAGGCCGCGGGTGCCGTCACCCAGAGAGGAGGACGGGATCATGCCGATGGAGCCGGTGATCATGGAAGCCTCGTCCGACAGGATGTCGCCGAACATGTTTTCGGTAACGATCACGTCGAACTGGGCGGGGTTCTTGACGATCTGCATGGCGCAGTTGTCCACGAACATCTCGCTGTATTCCACATCCGGGTATTCGGCCTGCAGGCGGTGCATCACGCTTCTCCACAGGCGGCTGGTGTCCAAAACGTTTGCCTTGTCCACGCAGCACAGTTTCTTGCGGCGCTTGCGTGCGGTCTCAAAGCCGATGCGGCCGATGCGCTCGATCTCGTGCTCCGCGTAGGGCATGGAGTCGATGGCCTGCTTCTCACCATTCTCGAGGGTGTGGGTCTCGTGATTGCCAAAGTATACGCCGCCGATCAGCTCACGCACGATGATGAAATCGATGCCCTGTGCCACGATCTCGGGCTTCAGGGGGCTGGCAGGAGCCAGCTGCGGCCAGATCTTGGCCGGGCGGTTGTTGGAGTACAGGCCCATGCCTGCACGCAGGCGCAGCAGGCCCTTCTCCGGGCGCTGCTCACCGGGCAGGCCCTCCCACTTGGGGCCGCCCACGGCACCCAGCAGGACGCTGTCCGCAGCAAGGCACTTGTCCAGCTCGTGCTGGGGCAGCGGGTCGCCGTACTTGTCAATGGCTTCGCCGCCCATGGCAGCGTCGGTGTAGTGGAAGGTGTGGCCGTACTTTTCGGCCACCTTGTCAAGCACGCGGATGGTCTGCTTGACGATCTCCGGGCTGGAGCAGTCGCCCCAGATGACAGCAATGTTTTTTTCCATTGGGAAACTCCTTCTATCGGTTTGAACCCTCTCAGTCAATGCCTGCGGCATTGCCAGCTCCCCCGAAGGGGGAGCTTTTCAGGCGGGTAAGGTATTGCTTGTTGTTTATCCTAGAAGAAAATACATTCGGGAAGATGGCAAAAAGCTCGCCCTTTGGGAGAGCTGGCGCGAAGCGCCTGAGAGGGTTACTGCTGCTTCGCCTTGATGGACTTCATCAGTCCACCGGCGGAGATGATCTCCTGAATGAACGGCGGGAAGGGCTCGGCATGGAACACCTTGCCGTTGGTCTCGTCGGTAATGACACCGGTGTCAAAGTCCACGCTCACGGTGTCGCCCGCATTGATGGCATCCACAGCCTCCGGGCACTCCATGATGGGCAGACCGATGTTGATGCTGTTGCGGTAGAAGATGCGGGCAAAGCTTTTGGCGATCACGACCGAGATGCCGGCGGTCTTGATGCACAGCGGTGCGTGCTCACGGGAGGAGCCGCAGCCGAAGTTCCAGCCGCCCACCATGATGTCGCCGTCCTTCACCTTCTTGACGAAGTCCTTGTCGATGTCCTCCATGCAGTGGCTGGCCAGCTCTTTGGCATCCTGCGTGTTCAGGTGGCGGGCCGGGATGATGACATCGGTATCCACGTTGTCCGGGTATTTGAAAACAGAACCTTTTGCGTTCATTGTTGTGCTCCTTTCCGATCAGACCGTGCGGGGGTCGGTGATGCAGCCGGTCAGTGCGCTGGCGGCGGCGGTGGCGGGAGAAGCAAGGTAGACCTCGCTCTTTACATGGCCCATGCGGCCCACAAAGTTGCGGTTTGTGGTGGAAACGCAGCGCTCGCCCTCGGCCAGAATGCCCATGTAGCCGCCCAGACAGGGGCCGCAGGTGGGGGTGGACACGATGCAGCCTGCATCAATAAAGGCAGTGGTCCAGCCGCGCAGGATGCATTCCTTGTAAACGGCCATGGTGGCGGGGATGATGATGCCGCGCACGCCCTTGGCAATGTGCTTGCCCTTGAGCACGTTGTAGGCGGCTTCCATGTCCTCCAGACGGCCGTTGGTGCAGCTGCCGATCACAACCTGATCGATCTTGATGTCCTTGCCCTCGCTGGCAAGGTGGGTGTTCTCGGGCAGGTGGGGGTAGCTGACGGTGGGTTCCAGCTTGTCCAGATCGATCTCAATGGTCTTTTCGTACTCGGCATCCGGGTCGGCCTCAAAGAACACCGGCTCACGCTGGCTGCGGCCCTTGAGGTAGCTGCGGGTCACATTGTCCACAGGGAAGATGCCGTTCTTGGCACCGGCTTCGATGGCCATGTTGCAGATGCACAGGCGGTCGTCCATCGTCAAGCTGGCAACGCCCGGGCCGGTGAACTCCATGGATTTGTACAGCGCACCGTCCACACCGATCATGCCGATGATGTGCAGGATCAGGTCCTTGCCGGAGACGCGGGGGCCGAACTTGCCCTTGAGCACGAACTTGATGGCAGAGGGCACCTTGAACCATGCCATGCCGGTGGCCATGCCGGCAGCCATATCGGTGGAGCCGACACCGGTGGAGAAGGCACCCAGTGCACCATAGGTGCAGGTGTGGCTGTCCGCACCGATCACGCAGTCGCCTGCGGTCACGATGCCTTTTTCCGGCAGCAGGGCGTGCTCAATGCCCATCTGGCCCACATCGTAGAAGTTGAGGATATCGTATTTGTTGGCGAACTCGCGGCACTGCTTGGACTGGGTGGCGCTCTTGATGTCCTTGTTGGGCACAAAGTGGTCCAGCACGATGGCAATGTGCTCTTTGTCGAACACACCGTCAAAACCGGCCTTTTCAAACTCGTTGATGGCAACCGGGGTGGTGATGTCGTTGCCCAGCACGATGTCCAGCTTTGCATTGATGAGCTGGCCTGCCTTGACCTCGGCAAGACCGGCATGTGCGGCAAGAATTTTCTGCGTCAGGGTCATTCCCATGATGGTACTCTCCTTTTATCTGTTGGTAGAACTCCTTCCGTCACGGCTTGCGCCGTGCCAGCTCCCTCAAGGAGGGAGCCTCTGGCGAAACGGGAAGTTTTTCCGCACTGCCAGGGGCCCCATCTCCGAGGGGGCTGTCTGCGAAGCAGACTGGGGGAGTTTCTTTATTTATTATTGATGGCGCTCACCAGTGCCTTGATGCCAGCCACGATGATATCGGTGTCGGTACCGGCACCCCATGTGACGGTGTTATCGCCCCAGACAAGGCCGACGTAGGAGGCAGCGCGGGAGGTGGAGCCTTCGTCCAGACTGTGCTCGGAGTAGGTCTCGAGGTGGAACTCCATGCCGGTGGCACTCTGGATGGCGTTTGCCACGGCGTCCAGACGGCCATTGCCCACCGAGGTGACCACCTTGCGCTGACCGTTCAGCTCCAGCGTGACGGTGGCGGTGATGCCGCCCACCTGTGCAAAGTGAGCTTCCAGAACGTTGAGCGGCTTGCAGCGGTTGAGGAAGGCATCCTCGAAGATGTGCAGCACCTCGTTTGCGCTCAGCTCCTTGTGGCTGTGGTCGGAAACGCTCTTGACCTTGTAGCCCAGAGCCTCGCGCATTTTGGGCGGCAGATTGTAGCCGAAGTTCTGTTCCAGCACAAAGCCGATGCCGCCCTTGCCGCTCTGGCTGTTGATGCGGATCACATCGGCATCGTAGGTGCGTCCGATGTCGTGGGGGTCAACGGGAATGTAGGGGCAGGTCCAGCGGTGTTCGCCATGCTCCTTGCGGTAGGCCATGCCCTTTGCAATGGCATCCTGATGGCTGCCGGAGAAGGCGGCAAACACCAGCTGACCGGCGTAGGGGGTGCGCTCGTAAATGTGCATCCGGGTCACACGCTCGTAGGTGGCGCAGATGTCCGGCATATCGGAGAAGTCCAGCTTGGGGTCCACGCCGTGGCTGTACATGTTCATGGCCAGCGTCACCGCGTCCACGTTGCCGGTGCGCTCGCCGTTGCCGAACAGGCAGCACTCCACCCGCTGTGCACCCGCCAGCACGGCCAGCTCTGCGCAGGCCACGCCGGTGCCGCGGTCGTTGTGGGGATGGGTGGAGATGATGACGCTGTCGCGGTATTTCAGGTGCTTGTCGCAGTACTCGATCTGGTTTGCGTAGACGTGCGGCATGCTCATTTCCACGGTAACGGGCAGGTTGATGATCATGGGGCGGTCCGTGGTGGGCTGCATGATGTCCAGCACGGCATTGCACACATCCACGGCATAGTCCACCTCGGTGCCGGTAAAGCTCTCAGGGCTGTACTCGAACAGGAAGTTGCCCTCATACTCTTCGCTCAGCTGCTTGACCAGCTTTGCGCCGTCGGTGGCGATCTGCTTGATCTCCTCCTTGCTCTTGTGGAACACCTGCTCGCGCTGGGCCACAGAGGTGGAATTGTAGAAGTGGATCACCGCGCGGGGTGCGCCCTTGACGGCCTCGAAGGTCTTGCGGATGATGTGGTCGCGGCACTGGGTCAGCACCTGTACGGTGACATCCTCGGGAATCATGTTCTTTTCGATCAGGGTGCGCAGGAACTCGTACTCGGTGTCGCTGGCGGCAGGGAAGCCCACCTCGATCTCCTTGAAGCCGATCTTGACCAGCATCTGGAAGAACTCCAGCTTTTCCTCAAGGCTCATGGGCACGATCAGGGCCTGATTGCCGTCGCGCAGGTCCACACTGCACCATGCGGGGGCTTTTTCAATGTGATCCTTCTTTACCCAGCTGTCATAGCCTGCGGGTACCGGGTAGTAACCCGGAGCGTACTTGGTTGCGTCCATCATTTGCGCGTCCTCCCAAACAATTTACACTTCTTGCTCCATGCTCTTTGTGAGCGTCCTTGCCCTCTCAGTCTCACATTCGTTCGACAGCTCTCCCAAAGGGGGAGCCCTTGGCAAAACCAAAAACTTTGCCGTACTGCCAAGGCCTCTCACTTTGGGAGAGGTGGCACGGCGTAAGCCGTGACGGAGAGGGCAAGCCTGCTTCCAAAAGGCAGATATACGAAAAGGCTCTCGTCTTTCAAGGCGAAAACCTTGAGAGACGAGAGCCTGTAAAATTCAAACTACAGGGCACCCGTGGTACCACTCTCTTTGCTGCGCCTTTGGGCACAGCCGCTTTGCACGATCGGCTTTTTGCGGCGAATCGCTGTCCTTGTAACGGTGGACATCCGTCAGAGCCTACTTGTGTGTTCAGCCCTGCCGCTCAGGGGCCAGTAACCGAAACCCTCTGCACCCGCCTTGCACCACCCGGCGGCTCTCTGTACGCAGAAGAAAATCGTTTTTTCCCCGTCAACGCATTTGTGCTTTTTTCAAAGTGGACTAAGTTTAGCATGATTCGCGGGCAGTGTCAAGCAATCTGACTCATTCTCAAAATGAAACAATTTCACAAAATAAGGGGCAGAATTTTCCAAAATTGTGCACCGGTCGATTCGACGCATTTTTCGGTCGATTCGTGTCAAACGAATGCCCGGGGGTGGGTACGGGTGTATGATAGGCTCAAAGATATAACAGAGGAGGTACACCCTACATGAAACTACGTACCCGTAAATTCCTTGCCGGGCTGCTGAGCCTTGGCCTGCTGCTGCAGGCGGCAAGCCCCCTCAGAGCATTGGCGGCGCAGTTGCAGCTGTTATTGTTGGCGGCGCAGCAGTCTGGGGCGGCTACGAGATCGCTACCCGGGTGATCCTGCACAACATCCTGCCCGAGGGCGCAGAGATCCCCGCAAACCGCGGCCAGCTGGCACTGCTGGTGTGGAACACCGCAGGCAGACCTGAACCTGTGAACACCCCGGCTTTTGCGGATGTGGCAGATGCCGACACCGCCAAGGCAGCCCAGTGGTGCGTGGAACAGGGCATCATGGAAGCCAAGACCGCAGAAACCTTCAAGCCGGAAGGCTGGACCCCCAAGCTCAAGGTCATTGAGGTCTGGAACAAGGCGTTCCCCAAACAGTAAACCTATACTAAACCAAAGAGAGCGGCTTCGGCTGCTCTCTTTTTGTATGCAGAGGGAACCTTTGTTAACAAACTGCTAAGTTTTTGGAAAGTTGTGCTCGAATTGCTGTTGCGCCCGGTTTTACTGTGCTATACTACTTGCATCAGGAACCAAAGGAGGAATTGCCACATGAAAGAAGTCAAACCTTCCAAAAAGCCGCTGGCGATCTACTACGCCATCGTGCTGGCGGTCCTGCTGCTGCTCAACCTTGTGCTGCTGCCGTGGATGAGCGAGCGTCAGGTGGAGGAAGTGGACTACGGTACCTTTATGACCATGACCGAGGAAAAGAACATCGGCCGTGTGGATATCGAATCCAATCAGATCATTTTTACCGATAAAGAGGAAAAGCAGGTCTACAAGACCGGCCTGATGAACGACCCGGAGCTTACCCAGCGCCTGTATGATGCCGGAGCACAGTTTTCCAGCGAGATCGTGGAGCAGGGGTCGCCGATGCTCAATTTCCTGATCTGGTTCCTGCTGCCCATCCTGTTGTTCAGCTTCATCGGCAATCAGTTGAACAAAAAGCTGATGGAAAAGGCCGGCGGCGGCCCGGGGTCCATGATGTTCGGCGGCGTGGGCAAGTCCAACGCCAAGGTCTATGTGCAGTCCACCCACGGCATCCGCTTTGCGGATGTGGCCGGTGAGGATGAAGCCAAGGAAAACCTGCAGGAGATTGTGGATTACCTGCACGACCCCGGCAAGTACGAGAGCATTGGCGCATCCATGCCCAAGGGTATCCTGCTGGTGGGCCCTCCGGGCACCGGCAAGACCATGCTGGCTAAGGCCGTGGCAGGCGAATCCAACGTGCCGTTCTTCTCCATCTCCGGCTCGGAGTTCGTGGAGATGTTCGTGGGCATGGGCGCGTCCAAAGTCCGCGATCTGTTCAAGCAGGCCAAGGAAAAGGCCCCCTGCATCGTCTTCATCGACGAAATTGACGCCATCGGCCAGAAGCGCAACAGCGGCCAGCTGGGCGGCAACGACGAGCGTGAGCAGACCCTGAACCAGCTGCTCACCGAGATGGACGGCTTCGAGGGCAACAGCGGCGTCATCATCCTCGCGGCCACCAACCGTCCGGATTCCCTTGACCCGGCTCTGACCCGCCCCGGCCGCTTTGACCGCCGTGTTCCTGTGGAGCTGCCCGACCTCAAGGGCCGCGAAGAGATTTTGAAGGTCCACGCCAGGAAAGTCGCTCTTGCCCCCGGCATCGACTTCAACACCGTAGCCCGGATGGCCTCCGGTGCCTCCGGCGCAGAGCTGGCCAACATCGTCAACGAAGCCGCCCTGCGGGCCGTGCGCGCCGGCCGCAAGTCGGTCACGGAAGCCGACCTCGAGGAGAGCATCGAGGTGGTCATTGCAGGCTACCAGAAGAAGAACTCCATCCTCACCGATAAGGAAAAGTGCATCGTAGCCTATCATGAGATCGGCCACGCACTGGTGGCGGCGCTTCAGAATCACTCCGCACCCGTGCAGAAGATCACCATCATCCCCCGCACCTCGGGCGCACTGGGCTACACCATGCAGGTCGAAGAAGGCAACCACTACCTGATGACCAAGGAAGAGCTGGAAAATAAGATTGCCACCCTCACCGGCGGACGTGCTGCCGAGGAAGTGGTGTTCGGCTCCATCACCACCGGCGCGTCCAACGACATCGAGCAGGCCACCAAGCTTGCCCGCGCCATGCTCACCCGTTACGGCATGAGCAAAGAGTTCGACATGGTGGCTCTGGAGACGGTGAACAACCAGTATCTGGGCGGCGACACCTCGCTGGCCTGCTCGGCCCAGACCCAGCGGGAGATCGACCAGCGGGTCGTGGACTTGGTAAAGGCCCAGCACGAAAAGGCCGTCAAGATCCTCACCGACAACCGCGCAAAGCTCGACGAGCTGGCAAAGTACCTTTATGAAAAGGAGACCATCACCGGCGACGAGTTCATGGCTATCCTTGAGGAAAAAGATTCCAGCGAAAATTAAAATAGGATCTCTGCAATAATCCAGCCGCCGTATCCGTATTCATTACAGATACGGCGGTTTTCTGATACGCCGTACCGCTGATAAAAGCATTTGGGATAAACCTCTCCGTCAGCGCACCAGCGCTGACGGAGAGGTTTACTCCCTACAACTACAGGAGGATACTACTATGAGACTGCTGAACAAGAACACTGCCCGCCGCGCTGCCGCTGCTGCCGCGCTGCTGACCATGACCGCCGCCATGAGCGTGGGTGCCTTTGCTGCCGACGCCGAGGACGTGACCGTTGCCGGTTATCTGCCCCCTCAGTCGTCCGAGGTCATGGTTCAGGGTGACATCGCTCTCCACTCTGACGTTCCGGTGGGGGAGGTAGACCCCAACTACGGCGGCTACGCTTCCCCGGTGGAGAACCCCATTCAGGGCAATGTGATGATGATCTCCGACGAGACTCCCCTGCCCTCTGACACGCCGGTGGAGAAGAGCGAAGCCCGCTACACCGTCAAGGGCCTGCTGGGCAAGCAGGTGCTCTACACCGCCCGTCAGGAAGGCCGCGTGCTGACGCTGGACGTCCCCGATGACAACGCCACCTTCCGCACCACCATCCTCGACATGCAGACCCTGATGAATCAGGGCGTAAGCACGCTGGTGCTCAAGACCGGCAAAACTTCCACCACCCTGAACCTGACTCTGCTGTGCCAGGGCCAGAAGTCCGGCACCCGGGTCACTCTGCGCCACCTCGGCAGCAGCGCTCACCTCACCGTGGGCTTCCGCGGCCGCCGCGACCTCATCGTTGGCCGATAAGCTTTTCCCACTCTCCTCTTTGTTTTCCATAGATACTTTTCCCTCAGACGCAAAAGACCCCCGCTGCAAACGCAGCGGGGGTCTTACTGTTTATCAAATGGTCCCGTCCGAGCCGTTCTCGCTCTGCTCCGATGCATAGAGCACCATCAGGTGGTTTGCGGATGCTTCGAGCTGGCTCTTGGCCTGACGGAGGTTCGCTTCTTCTGTCTCGTTCATCTTCTCGGGCTTATCCTTCCGCAGGCAGCGGCGGAGGTTGGCCACATCGGCCTTGATGCGGTTCTTTTCCTCTTTATCCAGCTCCTTCTTGCACTTGGAGAGGGCCTCGTCCACCTTGTAGGCCAGCACCTCGGCCTGATTGTGGAGGTCAAGCCGCTCTTTGCGGCGGCTGTCCTCGGCCTCGTAGGCGGCGGCGTCGGCCATGGCGCGCTGGATCTCATTCTCCGAGAGGTTCGTGCTGCCGGTGATGGTGATGTTCTGCTCTCGGCCGGTGCCGAGGTCTTTGGCCGAGACTTTCACGACGCCGTTGACGTCAATGTCAAAGGTGACTTCGATTTGGGGCTTGGACGAGAAGCTGGCCCGGATGCCGTTCAGCTTGAACTTGCCGAGGCTCTTATTGTCGCGGGCGAAATGCCGCTCACCCTGCAGGACGTTGATCTCCACACTGGTCTGCATGGGGCGGGCCGTGGTGAATATCTGGCTCTTGCGGGTGGGGATCATGCTGTTGCGGGTGATGAGGGGGGTCGCCACGCCGCCCAGTGTCTCGATGGAGAGGGTCAGCGGGGTGACGTCCATCAGCACAAGGCCCTGCGCCGCTGCACCAGAAGCGCCAGCCAGCTTGCCGCCGCCCTGCAGCAGACCGCCCTGCACAGCGGCACCCATCGCCACGCATTCGTCGGGGTTGAGGCTGTGGCTCGGTTCACAGCCCAGCAGTTCCTTCACCTGACGCTCGACGGCAGGCATCCGGGTGCTGCCGCCGACGAGAAGGACTTTGCCCAGCTGCGAAGCCGAGATGCCGGCATCCCGCAGTGCGTTCTGCACCGGGGCCACCGTCCGTGCCAGCAGGTCGCCGGTCATCATCTCGAACTGGGGGCGGGAGATGGTCAGATCGAGGTGGTGGGGGCCGTCCTTGCCCACAGCGATGAAGGGCAGATTGAGCTGGGCCGAGAGGGCGCTGGACAGCTCTTTCTTGGCCTTTTCGGCCTCTTCTTTCAGGCGTCCCATGGCGGCGGGGTCGCGGGAGAGGTCGATGCGGTCCGATTTCTTGAACTCTGCCACGGCGTATTCCACGATGCGCTGGTCGAAGTCGTCGCCGCCGAGGCGGGTATCGCCGCCGGTGGCCAGCACCGTGAAGGTTCCGTCTTCGATCTCGATGATGGAGACGTCGAAGGTGCCTCCGCCGAGGTCGTAGACCAGGATCTTCTGGGGCGCTTCGTTGTCAAGGCCGTAGGCCACGGCGGCGGCGGTAGGCTCATTGATGATGCGCAGGACGTTCAGGCCCGCGATGCGGCCCGCATCCTGGGTGGCCTTGCGCTGGCTGTCGTCAAAGTAAGCGGGGACGGTGATGACGGCCTCCGTCACCGGCTCACCCAGGTAGCTCTCGGCGTCGCGGCGTATCTTGGTCAGGATCATGGCGCTGATCTCCTGCGGAGTCAGGTCTTTGCCGTCGATGTGGACGCGGTAGTCGCTGCCCATATGCCGCTTGATGCTGGACACCGTCCGGCCGGAGTTGGTGGCAAGCTGGCGCTTTGCCGCGCCGCCCACCAGACGCTCGCCGTCTTTGGTGAACGCCACCACGCTGGGGGTGGTGCGCTCTCCCTCTGCGTTGGTGATGACGACGGGCTTGCCGCCCTCCACCACTGCCACGCAGCTGTTCGTGGTGCCAAGGTCAATACCGATCACTCTGCTCATTCTGGTCGTCCTCTCTGTTTTTGCGACGCGCATATTTTTCCTTCAATATCATATCGGTTCCGTATGACGATTTCTTAGAGCATTTGTAAAGATTTTGTGTTTCCGCTCATTCTCTCTCGAGCAGCTGGCGGATGACGGCCTCCGTCTCGTCCAGCCAGCTCTGGGCCGTCTCGTCCCCCTCTTCTTTGCGGACGAGGAAGCCCTGCTTCGCCTCAGCCAGCTGAGCCAGCGCCTTTTTGCGGGAGATGTACTGGGTCTCATACTGGGCCACCCGCAGGCAGACCTGCGGCATATAGGCGATGTCGGGGGTGGAGGCGCAGAGCTTCTGGGCCTTGCGGTAGGCCCGCAGAGCCGCACCGGCCCCTTTTCCCTGCACCATGGCATCGTCGCCCAGCGCCACCCATGCGGCCACATCGCCGGCGTCAGCAGCTTTTTTCCAGAACTTTCGGGCCTGTGCAGGGCTCTTGCGGCAGCCCCGGCCCTCGTAGAGCATCTCGCCCATCATGGCAAGGCCCTCGGCGCAGCCCTCTTCGGCAGAGAGCTGATAATAGTGCATCGCGTCGTCCCAGCGTTCCTCGGCCATGGCATGGTTGCCGGCCCGCAGCTCCGCTTCGCCCGGCTCATCGGTGTCGTGGCTGGCGTGGAGCAGACCGTTCAAAAGCGAGCAGTCCAGCGTGGCAGAGCTGGTCCACGGGTCGATGACCACGCCGTCGATGCTGTCCGAGTCCAGCGCCATCTGCATGGCGGAAGCCAGAAGCCGTTCCGCCATGGGGCGGCTGGCCGTGCCTTTATCGGCCTCTGCCATCTTCACTGAGGTGAACACCGGCAGGTAGCACCGGCCCTTCTGGGTACGCAGGGTCCAGGGCTGCAGGTCTTTCGCTTTCTCCGCCGGGACAGGATGCTCCGCCCACGGGGCGGCCCCGTCCGGCTGGTCGGACGCAGCTTCCAGCGGCACCAGGACTCTGGTGTCCAGCTCGAGGGCATAGTTGATGGCGTTCATCAGCGCCCAGAAGCTCTCCTCGTTCTGGCCCTTATAGAGCGCTGCCACAGCCCGCTCTATCGCCGGACAGCCCGTCCCCAGCGGCCCGTATTCCGGCAGCTTTTTGCGGTCTGCCGCGCCCACCGGGCGCAGCCGCAGCCGTGCCGCACCATCTTTTGCCATTGCATCCACCATTCTTTCCGTTGAGATTCCCTTCCAGTATAGCAGGATTTTCCGGTTTTCTCAATCTCCGGAGCCGAAATCTGCTTCCAGAGCCGGTTTTCTTCGGCAAAAACATAGCATTCCTGCTGGGAGTGCGTTATAATAAGGAGCGTCTCGACTAAATGTATTAAAGAAATTAAAGAAAGGGAGTATCGAGCCTTGAACAAAATGCTTCGCTATCTCAGCGATTACAAGCGCGAGAGCGTGCTTGCGCCGCTTTTCAAGATGCTGGAAGCTACGTTTGACCTGTTCGTGCCGCTTGTGATGGCCGACATCGTCAACGTGGGTATCGCGGCCCACGATTTCCACTACATCCTCGTGCGGTGCGGCATCCTGCTGCTTCTGGCCATCGTCGGCCTCGCGTGCAGCCTGACGGCCCAATACTTCTCGGCCAAAGCCGCCGTGGGTTATTCCACCGGCCTGCGTCATGCGCTGTTTGAGCACATCCAGACGCTGAGCTTTTCCGAGATGGACACCATGGGCACCAGCACCCTCATCACCCGGATGACCAGCGACGTCAATCAGGTGCAGAGCGGATTGAACCTCTTCCTCCGTCTGTTCCTGCGCAGCCCCTTCGTGGTGTTCGGCGCCATGATCATGGCCTTTACGGTCAACTTCCGCGCCGCCCTCATCTTCGTGGTGGCTATCCCGCTGCTGAGCGTCGTGGTCTTCGGCGTCATGGTCATCACCCGGCCGCTGTATAAGTCGGTGCAGACCCGCCTCGACCGGGTTCTGGGCCTCACCCGCGAAAATCTCACCGGCGTGCGCGTCGTCCGCGCCTTCGACAAGGAAAAGAGCGAGGTGGACCGCTTCGAGGACGCCAATGAGCTGCTGACCAAAATGCAGCTCCACGTGGGCCACATCTCCGCCCTGATGAACCCGCTGACCTACGTTATCATCAACCTTGCCATCGTGGCGCTGCTGTATGTAGGCAGCATCGAGATAAACATCGGCGGCATGGCCTCCGGCGACGTCATCGCACTGGTCAACTACATGAACCAGATCCTGGTCGAGCTGGTCAAGCTGGCCAACCTCATCGTTCAGGTGAGCAAGGCTCTGGCCTGTGCAGGCCGTGTGCAGGCGGTTCTGGACACCAAGCCCGGCATGGAGTTCCCGGCTGAGCTCACCGGCAATGTTCCGGCGGAAAAGGCCGGCGACGCCGTCCGTTTCGACCATGTGAGCCTGACCTACAAGGGCGCAGGCGCACCCAGCCTCTCTGACATCAATTTCACCGCCAAGCGCGGCCAGACCATCGGCGTCATCGGCGGCACCGGCAGCGGCAAATCCAGCCTCATCAGCTTCATCCCCCGCTTCTACGACGCCACTGAGGGCAGTGTGGAGATCATGGGCCGACCGGTCCGGCAGTACCCCCGCGCCGACCTGCGCGGCAAGGTGGCTGTGGTCATGCAGAAGGCCCAGCTCTTCGGCGGCACCATCCGCTCCAACCTGCTCTGGGGCAGCCAGAATGCCTCCGACGCCGACCTCTGGGCTGCGCTGGAAACGGCACAGGCTGCGGAGTTCGTGAAAGCCAAGCCCCTCGGCCTCGACGAGCCGGTGGAGCAGGGCGGACGCAACCTCTCCGGCGGTCAGAAACAGCGTCTGACCATCGCCCGCGCCCTCGTAGGAAAGCCGGACATCCTCATCCTCGACGACAGTGCCAGCGCACTGGACTACGCCACTGACGCGGCCCTGCGCAAAGCTCTGGCCGCTCTGCCGGGCGATCTGACCGTCTTCATCGTCAGCCAGCGTGCCGCCAGTCTGCAGCACGCCGACCAGATCATCGTGCTGGACGATGGCCGCATGGTGGGCCTTGGCCGTCACGCCGAGCTGCTGGAAAGCTGCCCGGTCTACAAGGAAATTTATGAGAGCCAGTTCAAGAAAGGGGATGCGCAGAAATGAGTGCAAAAGCAAAAAGCAAGCTGACCCCTGAACAGCAGAAGGCCACCATGACCCGGGTGCTGCAGAAGATCAAGCCCTACGGCTTCTTCGTGGTGTGCAGCCTCATCGTGGCCGCTGTGAGCGTGGCGGCTCAGCTGTATATCCCCATCCTCTGCGGCAGCGCCATCGACATGATGCTGGGCAAAGGTGCCGTGGACTTCGCGGGCGTGCTGCGCATCATCTACGAGATCATCGTGGTGGCGGTTGTCGCCGCCTTTGCGCAGTGGCTGCTGAGCGTCTGCAACAACCGCATCACCTTCGCAGTCAGCCGTGACCTGCGCAACGCCGCCATGCGGAAGATCCAGACCCTTCCCCTCTCTTACCTCGACAGCCATCCTTCCGGCGACATCGTGAGCCGGATGGTGGCCGACGTGGATACCTTCGCGGACGGCCTGCTGATGGGCTTCACTCAGCTGTTCTCGGGTGTGCTGACCATCCTCGGCACCCTGCTCTTCATGCTGCAGCAGAACATCCCCATCACGCTGGTGGTGGTCTGCATCACCCCGCTGAGCCTCGTTGTCGCCAGCTTCCTCGCAAAGCGCAGCTACAAGTATTTCCAGAGCCAGAGCACCGTGCGCGGCGAGCAGACTGCCCTTGTCAACGAGATGATAGAGGGTCAGAAGGTCGTGCAGGCCTTCGGCCACGAGTCCCAGAGCCTCGAGGCTTTTGACGAGGTGAATGGCCGGCTGCAGAACGTGAGCCTGAAGGCCATCTTCTTCTCCAGCATGACCAACCCCGCCACCCGCTTCGTCAACAACATCGTCTACGCAGGCGTCGGCCTCGTGGGCGCGATCTATGCCGTAGCCGGAGGCATCACCATCGGCCAGCTGAGCATCTTCCTGAACTACGCCAACCAGTACACCAAGCCCTTCAACGAAATTTCCGGCGTCGTGACCGAGCTGCAGAACGCTCTGGCCTGCGCGGCCCGCGTGTTCGAGCTGCTGGACGCCGAAGACCAGACCCCCGAAGCGGAGAACGCCGCAAAGCTCGTGCCGGACGGCCACGTCCAGATCGAGGACGTCTCTTTCCGCTATCTGCCCGACCGCCCGCTCATCGAGGGCCTGTCTCTGGACGTCAAGCCCGGCCAGCGCATCGCCATCGTCGGCCCCACCGGCTGCGGCAAGACCACCCTCATCAACCTGCTCATGCGGTTCTATGATGTCAACGGCGGCTCCATCAAAGTCTCCGGCACCGACATCCGGGACGTGACCCGCGCCTCCCTGCGCGGCAGCTACGGCATGGTGTTACAGGATACCTGGCTCCGGGCCGGCACCGTGCGGGAGAACATCGCCTACGGCAAGCCGGACGCCCCCCTCGACGAGGTGGTGGCTGCGGCCAAGGCAGCCCATGCCGACAGCTTCATCCGCCGCCTGCCCAAGGGCTACGACACCGTCATCGCCGAGGACGGCGGCAACATCAGCCAGGGCCAGAAGCAGCTGCTCTGCATCGCCCGCGTGATGCTCTGTCTGCCCCCGATGCTGATTCTGGACGAGGCCACCTCCTCCATCGACACCCGCACCGAGGTGCGTATCCAGGCAGCCTTTGCCCGGATGATGCAGGGCCGCACCAGCTTCATCGTGGCACACCGCCTTTCCACCATCCGGGAGGCCGACGTCATCCTCGTGATGAAGGACGGCCGCATCGTGGAGCAGGGCGACCACGATACCCTGCTGGCGCAGGGCGGCTTCTACGCCAAGCTCTACAACAGCCAGTTCGAGGGCGTGGAGACTTAACGCTTCAACTGATAGCAATTCAACTTTTCAATGCAGCAGCGGTGAATTGCATATCGCAAAGATGCCGTTTGAATGCTGCACTCATTTCTTGACTTGCGATAAAATTTGCGATAAACGATTTTTGGAAGGAATATAATCGTGTCGAAAGATGAATATTTGATTACAGATCCACCCCTTAAAGCGCTGACTGTTTTTGCGATGCCGATGATCCTTGGCA
>OMCM01000963.1_pt1 | contig 16381 bp, 17 predicted proteins | sample 1645021 | NCBI WGS metagenome assembly OMCM01 (sample SAMEA103958142, study PRJEB25191) | human gut metagenome | biome: human-associated habitat [ENVO:00009003]; feature: intestine environment [ENVO:2100002]; material: feces | place: Germany | collected 2013/2015
GCTGATGGTTGCGTAATCCGCCGCCGGGTAGGACATGCCGGAAATGCCAGTGCCTTCCGGGAACAGATCCTTCACATGCAGCAGCTTGTCGTCCGTCTGCTTGAATTCGCGATCCATAATCGCCAGCGCAAAGCAGAAGTCACGCGGGTAGAAGACGTGGTCACTCTGGCGGGCACGAACAGCAATATTGTTTTTCTCGATTTCCGTCGTGCCGACGAAATCGTAAACCTCTTCTGCTGCAACCATGCTGGCGACAGCGCCTTCATTGCCCAGCCAGTGGGTGTCAATGCCTGACACGGTGAAGAAGGGGCGCGGCGCAACCAGCGCGATGATTTCCACCGGGTCAAACGGAATCTGGTTATCACGGGCGACGAACATAGCTGCCGTCTCCGGGAACCAGCTGTTGCCCTTGCCGTAGGACACGGTCGGCACTTCGGTCTTGCCGTAGACACGGTCAGCCTTGGCGTAGGCGGAGGTGTTGAAGTTGAAAATCTTGCCTTCCACCTTGTAGCGGTAGCTCTGGATGCCCGAACCGCCGCATTCGCTCGGCACGCAGATGCTGATGCGGTCGTCAAACGCCGAGGTGAACATGGCGGCCTTGCCGTAGCGGGAATGACCCGTGATGACGGTCTTAGCCGGGTCAAGGCGAACCAGCTCGCCCAGCGTCAGGCTCGTGCCCTCTGCCGTGTTTTCCAAGGCGGTCACAATCTGACTGGCCGCCCAGCTCCACGCCATCAGTGCGCCGGATGCGTGCTTGTAGTCGTTCGCGTCGTAGGGGTAGAGCGTGGTGTACACGCCAGCACGGTCAATGCCGTCATCCGCATTGGAGTCATCGGGATAAATGTCAGTGGCTTTGAACGTCACCAGACCGTAGCCCTGTCCGTTCAAGTTTGCAGCAGAGAATGCGGAGGTACCGCCGATATCAATCACGAACGGTACTTGATCCTTCTCTTCGCCCCAAGCCGCCAGAATCTGCGCATCCGTGGGCACATTCAGCTTCGCGGCGAAGCTCGCCTTTGCGCCCGTTTCCGGATTCGTGATGGTAATGACCGCCTGATACACGGGGCGCACACGGGCGGGGATGGTTTCCTCGGTAATCGCGCCGGTGGTGTTCACGAATACCGCGTCGCCTTCCGTGCCCCACGGCGGTTCGCCAATGTAGTGGACGGAGTAGCCCGCGTTCCACGCTTCGATGGCAAGCTGCTTGGCTTCCGCCTTGGTGGATGCAGGGCCGAACGTCTTGTCGCCCACCGTCACTTGACCTTCCAGCAGCGCAGCGGACAACTTGCGGAACTCGTCGCCGAGGTTGAAGATGCAAGCGCCCCAAATTCCATAGAAGCCGCCGTAGGATGCGGTGTTGTCCTCGTAGACAATCTCGTACTTGCCAGACACGTCCTCCGCCGCGGTTTCCCAGCGGTAGCCCAGCCAGTAGTGCTGGATCAAATCGCGGATTTCGGTGCGGCGCGCTTCCCATTCGGTGATGTCGGTCACAACGCCGTCGCCGTTCGGGTCATTCTTCACGTCGAAAAACTCAAACGGATTGTTGATTGTGTCGATGGCGGGCAGCTCATCAATGCCGGGATACCCGTCCAGCGGCGCTTCAGCGCAGGCGCTCATCAGCGGCAGCAGTCCGATGATGGCAGCGAGCAGCAGCAGGAAAAACCGTTTCATAGGAATCCTCCTTTTCTCTTGCAGCCGAACCTTTATACATTGTCCGGGAGGCGACGGCTGCATTACCTCATCCGGAAGCTACCCTCATTATAGCGGAGAAAGGGCGGCGCGTCTATGCAAATTGTCCACGCTACTATGCAAATCGTGCAGATATATCTGGGAAGAAATTATCCGTATTCGACAATGCAAAAGCTATTTGCCAAGATTTCGTTGGAAATCCGTCGGCGAAATGCCTACTGTTTTGCGAAAAGTGCGCAGAAAGGAGGAGTACGAATTGAACCCGCTCTGGAATGCAGCATCCGTCAGCGATACGCCGGAGGCAATCAGCAGCTTCGCGCCGCAGATGCGCCGGAACTGGATGTACTCGTACACCGACGTGTTCGTGTAACGGACGAACTCGTGTGACAGGTACGATTTGCTGATGAAGAACGCGTCCGCAATTTCCTCCAGCGTCAGCGGCTGGGCGTAATGCTCGTTGATGTACGCCATCACGCGCTGGATGGTGTCTGGCGAGGGCTGGGCACTCTGCAGCATTGGCGCTTCCTGCGTCACGCGGAGGATTTGCAGCAGAAACTCGGTCATCGCGGCATAATCCGCCAAGCGCGATTCGGGACGCTCATCGCCTGTGTTCTGCGCCACACGGTCAATGCACGTTGTACACAGCGAAAGCGCCGCTTCATCCAGCTGATAATGATACCCGGTGCGGCGCGTGCAGTCCAAAAGGCGCTGCTCCAGCGGCAGAAGTCCCTGCCCCAGCTGGTGCAGCATCCCGGAGGAGATGAACAGCACCACTCGCTCGTAGTTGCGGATGGTGTCCTGCGAGATTATGCCGTGCATGACGAATGGCGGGAAAATCATCAGGCTGCCGCGCTGAGGCGTGACGATTTTGTTGTCCACATACAGGCGGGGAAAGCCGTTTAGGTGAATATACAGCTCAAAGAAATCATGCGTATGGATTTCGCGCAGGTGGATGGCGGGCGACAGCGTGTGAAACGCTTCATAATCCGAGCGCCCTTGCCCCATGTTGCTTGTGCGAACCAGCACATCTTCCTCAAGCTCCTGTGCTGGATGTTTCCTTGTCATATGCCTTTCTCCTTGTCCCGGTATTTATGAAAGCATCATAGCAGGAAAGCTGATAAAGGTCAAGCAAAAACCCGAAAACTGTTCTGAATCAGAACGATTTCCGGGTAAAATCGGTTATTTGCTTTCGCTGTCCCACGCACGGTAGGATTCTTCCTCCAGCAGCGTCTCAATGCGACCGTCGGTGACGCGGGTCAGCGTGTCCAGGACAGATTGCGCGTCCGTCTGGCGAATCAGCAGCGTGAAGCCGACGGCGGTCGTGAATTCGCTGCTCAGCAATTGCACGGGCAGGCTTTTCAGCGCGTACTGCACCTTGTCCCACAGCGGATAGGCGACTTCGCACAGGTATTGGCAGGAGGGGAGCATCTCGACGACTTGCGCCGCCTTGAGCGCGACGACTGCCCCCTGCGTGTACGCGCGCACCAGCCCGCCCGCGCCCAGCAGCACGCCGCCGAAATAGCGCGTGACCACGCAGCAGCAGTTGACTACGCCCTGATGCTTCAATACCTCCATCATCGGCAGCCCCGCCGTGCCGCCCGGCTCGCCGTCGTCGGAATAGCGCATGATGCCCGCGTTCTGCCCGATGATGTAGGCATAACAGTTGTGCGTGGCGTCCTTGTGCTTTGTGCGGATGGATTGCAGAAACGCAAGCGCCTCCGCCTCCGTTTCGCACGGCGCGGCATAGCCGATGAAGCGACTTTTGTTGATGATGAACTCGTCGCTGGCGAACTGCCGGAGCGTCCGATAGGGGTTCATGGCACTCATGCGAGGAACAGGCGGCGGAAGTTCTTCTTGCCCTTCTGAATCAGCAGACCATCCGCAGGGACGTCGCTCTCCGTCAGCGCGGCGTTCAGGTCATCCACCTTCTTGTCCGCCACCAGCACCGCGCCAGCTTTCACCTGATTGCGCGCGTCGCTCTGGCTCTTGCACAGCCCGGACTTGACCAGCATGGTCGTCACGCGGCTGTCGGCGGCGAATTCGGCCTTCGTCAGCGTGAAGGAGGGGACATTCGCGGCAGACGCGCCGCCCGCGAACAGTGCGGCAGCGGCATCGGCGGCGGCACGCTCTCGGGCCTCAGCGAGCTCATCACGGGCGTGCACCAGTACGCGCTCATCCGCAAACTCTGTCAGGACGGCGACCTCTCCCAGATCGACCTCACCATCGGCGATATGTCCAAGGGCAAGGTCGGCACGCTGCCGCCGGAGGCGACGGCGGCGAACTTCGCCAAGCTCGCCGAGGACGCCACGAGCGCCGACAAGATGCGCGGTCTCGTGAATCTTGTCCTGCAGGCCATCGGCACGATGTCTGTGCTCGCCTGCCGCACCTGCGGCACGAACACGGTCGTGCTCACCGGCGCGCTCACGATGCTCCCGCCCGCGCATGAGACCTTTGAGCTCTTCACACAGCTCTACGGCGTGGAGTACATCATCCCCGAGAACGCCACCTTTGCCACCGCCATCGGCGCGGCGCTCTACAGCATGAGAGAGGACGGCTGAGGGTAGCCAATGACTTCTATCAAAAAGAATGCGCTTGCCGTCTGTGCGCTCGTACTGCTCGGCTGCGCGGCAATGACGGTCGTTGACGGCGTGCTCCGTCCTCCCTACGCAGTCAAGTCCGCCGTTAAGCTCACGCTCTTTCTGCTCGCTCCCCTGCTCTACGAATATACTGCGGGCAGGGACGGTCACCGTGCGCTTTTCCGCATACAGCGGCGCGCGCTGCTGCGTGCGCTCGCTCTTGGGCTCGGCGTATTCGCGCTCATTCTCGGCGCTTATTTTGCGCTGCGCGGCATCTTCGATTTTTCCGCCGTCACCGCGCTTCTCGATAAGAATGCCGGCGTTACGGCGGAGAATTTTCTATGGGTATCGCTCTATGTCTCCTTCGTCAATTCGCTTCTTGAGGAATTCTTCTTCCGCGGCTTTGCCTTCCTCGTCCTGCGCAGGTACGCGGGCGAGCGCTTTGCCTGCCTTTTCAGCGCGCTGAGCTTTGCGCTCTACCACACGGCGATGATGCTCGGGTGGTTTTCTCCGCCTCTTTTTCTTCTCGCACTCGCGGGGCTTGCCGCGGGCGGCGTACTTTTTGATCTTCTCGACGCAGGGTCTGGGACGATCTTCCCCTCTTGGGCAGTTCATATCTTTGCAAACCTTGCCATCAACACGGTCGGCTTTATTCTTTTCAAGATCCTATAAAATAAGTGAAATTTGGTGGGAAAGTCAGGCAAATAACGCTTGACTTTCCCGTTTTTCCCTGTTATAATCGGTGAGCCGCTTTGAATGGGTACAAAGCATCGGCTCGTCCGATCACCCCCGACAGCGAGTCCGTAATAAAGGAAAGTGAGGTGCACACATGCAAGCGATCATCGTTACCGGCGGTAAGCAGTACAATGTCAGCGAGGGCGACACTCTGTTCATCGAGAAGCTGGACGTCGAGGCCGGCGAGGCCGTTACCTTCGACACCGTTCTGGCCATCGTGGACGGCGAGAACACCAAGTTCGGCACTCCCGTGGTGGAGGGCGCGAAGGTTGACGCCAAGGTCGTCAAGAACGGCAAGGGCAAGAAGATCCGTATCTTCAAGTACAACCCCAAGAAGGGCTACCGTAAACGCCAGGGTCATCGTCAGCCTTATACCAAGGTTGAGATCGGCAAGATCAGCTTCTAAGCCATGACGACCGTTACCTTCCTCACCGAGGGAAAGCGCATCATCGGCTTCGACGCGAAGGGCCACAGCGGCTATGCCGAGGCAGGCTCCGACATCGTCTGCGCCGCCATCACGAGCGCCGTGCGTCTCGTGGACGCGACCGTGAACGACGTGCTGGGTCTCGCGGCCTCCGTCAAGGTCCATGAAAGATCGGGTTCCATCGAGTTCCGTCTCCCCGGCGGTCTGAGCGCCGCGGCGGAGAGCACCTGCCAGTCTCTTCTGGCCGGCTTGATGCTCTATTTCACGGAGCTGCACGACGAATACCCCGAAAACATCGAAGTAATGGAGGCGTGAGCCTCCTCTCCCCCCCACGCATCATTCTACAGAAAGGATGGACTACGAATTATGATGAACATTGGTCTTCAGTTCTTCGCTCATAAAAAAGGTATGGGCTCGACCAAGAACGGCCGCGACTCCAAGTCCAAGCGCCTTGGTCCCAAGCGCGCCGACGGTCAGTTCGTTCTCGCGGGCAACATTCTTGTTCGCCAGCGCGGCACCCACATCCATCCCGGCGTCAACGTCGGTATCGGCAGCGACGACACCCTGTTCGCCAAGGCGGACGGCGTGCTCCGCTTCGAGAAGCTCGGCAAGGATCGCAAGCAGGCTTGCGTGTATCCCGCTGAGTAATTGAGTGGTTTGAAAAAGGAAGCGCAAGCCGACGGCTTGCGCTTCCTTTTTTGTGCTTTTCCTTGACGGAGCACGCAAAAGCGGGTAGAATAGTAAAATTAGAGAACAATACCCCCGAAGGAGGTTTTTCGATATGGCAACGGAATTCATTGATAAGGCGCGCATCTCCGTTTCCGCCGGCAAGGGCGGCAACGGCGCGGTCGCGTTCCACCGTGAGAAATACATCGCAGCTGGCGGTCCCGACGGCGGCGACGGCGGCAACGGCGGCGACATCATTCTGCAGGTGGACGACAATATGTCCACGCTGATGGACTTCCGCTACAAGCGCAAATACACCGCCGAGAACGGCATGGACGGTCAGGGCAGCCGCAAGTTCGGCAAAAGCGGCAAGCCGCTCACCATCCGCGTGCCGCGCGGCACGCTCGTGCGCGACGCGGAGACGAACGAGATCATTAAGGATATGTCCTCGTCCGAGCCTTACGTCCTCTGCCGCGGCGGCAAGGGCGGCTGGGGCAACTGCCACTTCGCCACGCCCACCCGTCAGGTACCGCGCTTTGCCAAGGCAGGCCTGCCCGGCGAGAGTCACGACGTCATTTTAGAGCTCAAGCTGCTCGCGGACGTGGGGCTGATCGGCTTCCCGAATGTCGGCAAATCGACGCTGCTCTCGGTCGTTTCCAAGGCGCGGCCGAAGATCGCCAACTACCACTTCACCACGCTCTACCCCAACCTCGGCGTCGTGTACGTCGACGAGGGCGTGAGCTTCGTCATGGCGGACATTCCCGGCATCATCGAGGGCGCGGCGGACGGTGCGGGCCTCGGCCACGACTTCCTGCGCCACATCGACCGCTGCCGCCTGCTCGTCCATGTGGTCGATGTTTCGGGCAGCGAGGGGCGCGACCCCGTCGCGGACTTCGACGCCATCAACGCCGAGCTGGCGCAGTATTCCCCCGAGCTGGCGACGCGCCCGCAGATCGTGGTCGCGAACAAGACCGACATTATGGAGGACGAAGCGCTGCTCGAAAAGCTGCGCGCGCACGTCGAGGAGGCGGGCTATCCCCTCTTCGCCCTTTCCGCCGCATCCCACACCGGCACGCGCGAGCTGGTGCTGAAGATCGCCGAAAAGCTCTCCACGCTCCCGCCGGTCACGGTCTACGAGCCGGAGTACGTCCCGCGCCCGCCGAAGCTCGACACCTCCGCCCCGCTCAACATCACGGTGGACGACAACACCTACATCGTCGAAGGCCCATGGCTCGAGCGGCTCATGGCGAACGTCAACTTCTCCGACTACGAGAGCCGGATGTATTTCGACAAGATGCTGCGCGAGAGCGGCCTCTTTGCCCGCCTCGAGGAGATGGGCATTCAGGACGGCGATATCGTCAGCCTCTACAACCTCGAATTTGAATACCAGCACTAAGCCAGGCGGCGCTCCCGAAGGAGCGCCGCCTGTTCATTATTTGCCGTCTTCCCTCGGCGTTTTTTTCGTCTCGATCGGATAAAGCTGCGGGGCCTCGCCGCTTCCGTCGCAGAGGGCAAGGAAGACCTCCCCGAAGGCAGAATAGCCCTGCTCGCGCAGCTTCCGCGTGAGCCAGACCTCGTCCTTGCCGACGGACCGCAGATTCTCCGGCAGCACCTCGCCGTCCATAATGACCGGCGTCATGAGCACGCTCTGCTTTGGCGAGAGCGAGAGATCGGTCGGCTGCGCGGCGCGGTAGGCCTCCCTGGGCAGAAAGCTCAGGTTGCCGTTGTGCTCAAAGACGACCGTCTCGAGCTGGGAGAGGTCAAACCAGCCGCCCGCGCGGCAGAGCGTAAGGAACTCACTCAGGTCGAGCTTCGCGCGCTTGAGGTGCTCGCGGTAGAGCGTTCCTCCGTCGTAGAGGATGAGCGGCTTGCCCGTAAAGGCCCGCCGCGCGGCGAGAGACTTGTTCGTCCACAGCGCGACGCCCCAGGCCAGAAGCCCGTAGACCACCATGCCGGTGAGCGGGCGCAGCGGCGACTCCGGCTCGGTCGCCATCTCGGCGGCAATGGAGCCGACCGAGATGCCGGAGATGTAGTCGAACATTGTCATCTGCGAGATCTGCTTGTTGCCTACCAGCTTTGTGAGCAAAAACAGAACCAGATACGAAACGACCGCTGTGACGGCGAGACTCAGAAAATCAAGCCCGTCCATCGGCTGAACATTATCCATAAAAATCCTCCCGCGGCATTTTTTGCAGTTTGCCGCGGGAGGTGTCGTTTTATTCACTTCGTGTGGACGTTGATGAATTCCGCGCGCAGCTTGGAGTAGAGGATGGTCTGGCTGGAGTACAGTCCCCGGTAGCCCGAGCAGACATAGCTCACCGCACACACGACTGCGTAGCACAGCAGTCCGTCCGCGCTGAACAGCTCAACGCTGATGAGCAGCGAGGTGATGGGGCAGTTCGTCATGCCGCAGAAAAGACCCGTGATGCCGAGCGCCGCGGCAAAGCCCGCGGGCAGGCCGAGCAGCGCTCCCGCCGCGCAGCCGAAGGTCGAGCCGACAAAGAGCGTGGGCACGATCTCGCCGCCCTTGAAGCCGCAGCCGAGCGTAACGGCGGTAAAGACGATCTTGAGCAGGAACGCCTCCGGCTTCGCTGTGCCGCCGAGCGCGGCGGCGATGACATGGCCGCCCGCGCCGTTGTAGTCGCGGCAGCCGGCGAGCAGCGTCAGCGCGATCACAAGGCAGCCGCCGAGGAAGGCGCGCAGATAATCGTTTTTGACCAGCCGCTCCGCCAGATGCTCCGTGCGGTGGAGCGCCTCACAGAAGAGGATGCTCACCAGCGCGCAGCCGAGCGCCAGCGCCGCCGCGCGCGCCAGCGTGAGCGCGCCGGTCTCCGGTGCGGCAACGGCGAAGCGCATCGGCTCGATGCCGAAGCGCAGCGATACGGCGTAGGCCACCAGCGACGAGGTGATGCAGGGAATGAGGCCGGAATAGTACAACACACCGATGCTCACGACCTCGAGCGCGAAGAATACCGCCGCGAGCGGCGTGCCGAACAGCGCGGAGAACAGCGCGCTCATGCCGCACAGCGTCGCCAGGCGGCAGTCCTTATCGTCCATGCGCAGCATCTTGCCGAAGTGCTTGCCGAGGTCGCCGCCGATCTGCAGCGCCGCGCCCTCACGTCCCGCGCTGCCGCCCGCCAGATGCGTGAGGAGCGTGGCGAGGAAGATGGCGGGAATGAGCAGGATCGGCAGCTCGCGGCCCTGATGCACCGCGTCGAGCACCGCGTTGGTGCCCACGCCCTGCGTGCGCAGGAAGCGGTAGAGCGCGACGATCAGCACGCCCGTGAGCGGCAGCGCATAAAGCAGCGCAGGGACCTCCGTCCGCAGCTCGGTGGCGTACTCCACGCCGAGGTGAAAGAGCGAGCCGACCGCGCCGCCGACCGTGCCGATGAGCGCAGCGGCCAGCAGCCATTTGACCAGCGTTTTCACATACAGCATCACATGGTCGGTAAACCCCTGCAGCTTCTCCATCGCCCGTTCCCCTTTCCGTCCCATTTCTTTACGGCAATTTCACATCGTCTGAACAAAGTGATTTTACACGAGTCGACGGAAAAGTCAAGCGGTGAAAAAGCTCACCGTTTTATCCGATGAAATTCATCGTCTCAGCCGATGAACTGCTGCGTCCAGTAATGTCCGTCGGCGACGTAGCCGACGCCGATCTTCGTGTAGGCGCTGCTGAGGATGTTGGCGCGGTGGCCCTCGCTGTTCATCCAGCCCGCGACGACCGCGGCGGGCGCGGCGTAGCCCATGGCGATGTTCTCACCCGCCGTGCGATAGCTGAGGCCGAAGGCGCGGATCATCCGGAAGGGCGTGCCGTAGGTCGGGCTGTTGTGCGCGAAGTAGCGGTTATCGTGCATATCCTGTGACTTGTAGCGCGCCACGCGGGAAAGCTCCCAGTCCTCCGTCAGCGCGGCAAGGCCGTGCTTCGCGCGTTCGGCGTTCACAAGGCGGACGACCTCCTGCTCGCAGGCGCGGACGGAGGCATCCGTCTCGGGGATGTCCAGCACGTCGCCGGGGTAGATGAGATTCGGATTTGCGACCTGCGGATTCGCGTCGATGATCTCGCTCGTGCCGACCTGATACTGCACGGCGAGCTTCCACATCGTGTCGCCGCGCTGCACGGTGTGGGACGCGGCAAGTGTCGGGACGGTCATGGCCGCGGCTGCCAGCAGCGCCAGCGACAGGGAAAGCAGTTTTTTCATGGTACATTCTCCTTTTCGTGCTTTTCAAGGGATTTGCTCCCTCCGTCCTCTAATGGTTACATTTTGTAACTATTTTTGCAAGTCCAACTATTTCCCAATTCCGGCAGGAATAGGAAACGGCACGGCGGCAGACAATAGCAAAAACCGCTTCGGAGGCACGCCTATGCAAACGCTTTGGAACAGCCACTATACGCTCCCTGCCTACCCGCCGCTGCGGGAGGATCTGCACGCCGACGCCGCCGTGGTCGGCGGCGGCATGGCCGGCATCCTGACCGCCTACGCCCTGCACACGCGGGGCCTGCGCGTCGTGCTGCTGGAGGGCAGCCGCCTCGCCTCAGGCGTGACCGCGCACACGACGGCGAAGATCACCGCGCAGCACGGCCGGTTCTGCGAGCGGCTGGTGCATGACTTCGGCTTCCATCTGGCACGTCAATACCTGCAGGCGAACCTCTGCGCCGTGCGGCAGTTCCGCGCGCTCGTGCGGCAGAAGCGCATCGACTGCGGCTTCTCGGACGAAAGCTCCTTCATCTATGCCGCGCCGGACGGCCCCTCCCTTACGCGCGAGCTGGAATATGCCCTGTCCCTCGGCGCGCCCGCGCGGCTGGTGAAGCCCGAGGGTCTGCCCTTTCCGGTGCGCGAGGCGCTCTGCTTCGAGCGGCAGGCGCAGCTCTCGCCGCTGCCGTTCCTCGCGGCGCTGCTGCCCGGGCTGACGGTCTACGAGCACTCCCCCGTGCGCGACATCCGCGGCCACGCCGTCCGCTGCGACGGTGGCACGGTCACGGCGGAGCAGGTCGTTGTCGCCACGCACTTCCCCATGCTCGAGCGCTTCGGGCTCTACGACCTGCGGCTGCGGCAGGAGCGCTCGTATCTCCTTGCGCTGACCGGCGCGCCGCCGCTCCCCGGGATGTGGCTCGACGCGGGTGAGGAGGGCTGGAGCCTGCGGCGCAGCGGGCGCTATCTTCTCCTCGGCGGAGGCGGGCACCGCTGCGGCGAAAACCTCGGCGACAGCTACGACCGTCTGCGCGCACAGACGCAGCGGCTCTTTCCCGCGGCGCAGGAGGCGTTCGCCTGGTCCTCGCAGGACTGCGTGACGCTCGACGGCGTGCCGTACATCGGCCCCTATTCCTCGTCCGCGCCGTTTCTGCACGTCGCCACCGGCTTCGGCAAGTGGGGCATGACCGGCAGCATGGTCGCTGCCACGCTGCTCACCGCCCGTCTTACCGGTGAGGACTACCCCTACGCCGACATTTTCTCGCCCCAGCGTTTCTTTCCCTCCGCGTCCATCTCCGCCTTCTGGGAGGGCGCCGGCTACGCCGTGCGCGGCATCGGACGGCGGCTGTTCGTGCCCGCGCAGACCGCGGCGGCGGACATTGCCCGCGGACATGGCGGTATCGTCGCCTGGCAGGGCAAAAAATACGGCGTCTACCGCCACACGGACGGCACGCTGTTCGCGGTGGACATCCGCTGCCCGCACCGCGGCTGCGAGCTGACGTGGAACGACGACGAGAAATCGTGGGATTGCCCCTGCCACGGCTCGCGTTTCGACTATACGGGCCGCCGGCTCAGCGAGCCGGCCAAGGCCGCGCTCAAGCTCTGCAAGGACTTCCCGCAGGAGATATGAAAAAGCGAGCCGTACGGCTCGCTTTTTTACCGGTATTTTCTTATTCCGCCGCCTGCCAATGCTTGAGCGTCGGCAGGAGCCCCGCCATGTACGCGCGCACCTGCCCGGCAGGCCATTGCTCGCTCGCCATGTGCTCCGCGCAGAAGTCGATGAGCTTGTCCATGCTCGTATAGGCAAATTTGCCGTTGGCATAACACCACTTGCAGTAGTCCTCGTTGATGGCTCCGTCCGGCTCACGGCTGAGCGACGCCTCCTCGAGCGGCATCCCGCAGCACTGGCAGATCAGCTGCCGCGGCGAGCCCAAAAGCGTGTTGATCGACACGTCGAAGAGCCTTGAGAGCAGCTTGAGCGTCTCCGTGTTCGGCACCGTCTCGCCGTTTTCCCAGCGCGAGACCGCCTGCCGCGTCACAAACAGCTTCTCGGCAAGCTCATCCTGTGACATACCCTTTCCCGTGCGCAGCTCGTAGATCACATTTTTGGTTTCCATGCGCGATCACCTCCATGTCGGACAGCATACCCTCTTTCCGTCGGAAATGCAAGCAACGCGCGGTTGCCCCCTTACGCCTCGACCGCCTCCGGCATCTCCGCACGCTCCTCCGCGCCGTTCTCCGTCAGCTCGGGGTGCTTGAGGTATCGGCGAAGCGTCTGCCAGAAGAGCGCGTACTCGTGGCCCGTGCAGATGCGCTCGTCCATCACGATGCCGAGCGGCATGATCTTCTTGTTGTATTCGCCGGTGAGGAAGTTGGGGACGGGCTTGCCCATGCAGACGAACACGCCCGTCGTGCCGAACTCGTAGCAGTGGTGGTAGATGGCCTCCGTGTTGATGCTGGCGAGGTTGGTGATGAAGAGGCTCGTATGGAATGGGCTGAGGTCAATGACGAAGCGCGGCAGCAGGCCCAGGCGGTCGAGGAGCTTGACGAGGCCGACCAAGAGCGTCGGCAGCACCGGCAGCGAGAACATGAAGTTCGCAAAGCGGTCGGTGTTGTTGTTATGCTCCTTTTTCTGGTTGAGCGCGACCGCGTCCTCGATCTTGCGGTTGATGGAAATGACGTCGTCCCCGTCCTCAAAGAAGATCTTCACGCTCGTCTCGTCGGGCGTGCCGTCGGCGCGCGTTTTGAGAATGACGAAGCTGACGCAGAAATGGTTGCGCTGGTATATCTTCGAGTTCATGATGAAGCGGTTGATCTTCGGGTTCTGCTGATACGCCTTGAAGTAGGCGGCGAGGATCAGCGCCATGTAGGAGATGCGCACGCCCTCCCGCCGCTTGCTCTGGATGTAGCGGCGCATCGGCTCCATCTCGGCGTACTCGGTGATGTAGTCGTGCGCGTCATAGCGGCGCGGCATGATATAGGGAAGCGCCGAAACAATGGCGCTGGCATTCTTGACTCTGGTTCCGTCCGGACGCATGGCAATACCTTCTTTCACGGTTCTTCCCGAATATTTTATACGTTCTTAACGCAATATGCAATGTTTTTCTTTTTACGACTTTCTTACATCTTTTTTAAGACCGCCGCCCCGCTTTGCTTTTTCAAGCCGAAGCGCAAAAATCTTACTTTTTGTTTAGTTGACAAAAAATCATTCAGGTCATTTCTTTTTTTCTATTGATTATCCAAATAAGCTGTACTATACTGTACTTGTCAAATCAGGCAAAAACCGTCATTTTACCTTAAAATAACAACGATCAGGAGGAAACAACAATGAAGTACAATCGCACCTACAACTTCTCCGCCGGTCCCGCCATGATGCCCGAGCCCGTGCTGGAGGAGATCCGTGACGAGATGATGAACTACCGCGGCAGCGGCATGTGCGTCATGGAGATGTCCCACCGCTCCAAGGTCTTCCAGCAGATCATCGACGAGGCCGACGCCGACCTGCGCGACCTGATGGGGATCCCCGACAACTATAAGGTCCTCTTCATTCAGGGCGGCGCCACCCTCCAGTTCGCGGCGGTTCCCTGGAACCTGATGAAGAACGGCAAGGCCGTCTACATCGACACCGGCGCATGGTCCAGCAAGGCCATCAAGGAAGCCAAGAAGTACGGCGAGGTCATCGTTGCCGCTTCCTCCAAGGATAAGAACTACAGCTACATTCCCGACTGCTCCGATCTCGACATTCCCGACGACGCCGACTACGTCTACATCTGCGAGAACCACGGTGTGACCTGGCAGAAGCTGCCCAACACCAAGGGCCACATCCTCGTCTCCGACCAGAGCTCCATGTTCCTCTCCCAGCCCTGCAACGTCAGCGACTACGACATGATCTACGCGGGCGTGCAGAAGAACGTCGGCCCTGCCGGCATGGTCATCGTCATCATCCGCGAGGACCTCATCCGCGAAGACCTCGATCCCAAGATGCCGATCTATATGCGCTATGACACCCACGCCAAGAACGGCTCCATGTACAATACCCCCAACTGCTGGGCGATCTACTGCTGCGGCAAGGTCTTCAAGTACCTTAAGAGCATCGGCGGCCTGGAGGAGATGGAACGGCGGAACATCGACAAGGCCAAGGTCATCTATGACTTCCTGGATTCCTCCAAGATGTTCCACGGCACGGTCGAGCCGGAGTTCCGCTCTCTCATGAACATCCCCTTCGTCACCGACTCCGCCGAGCTGGATGCCGAAGTCGTCGCCGCCACCAAGGCTGCGGGCTACGATAACCTCAAGGGCCACAAGTCCGTCGGCGGTCTGCGCGCGAGCGTTTACAACGCCATGCCCATTGAGGGCGCTCAGGCGCTGGTCGACTTCCTCAAGAAGTTCGAGGCCGAGCACAAGTAAAACCATTTTAAAAAATTTACAAGGAGAAAGTTATCATGCGTATTCTTGTTACTGACGGTATGGATAAGACCGCGATGGCCGAGCTGAAGGCTCAGGGTCACGAGGTCGTCGAGCAGTTCTACGAGCCCGCCGAGCTGGGCAAGGCCCTGCGTGACTTCGATGTGGTCGTCGTCCGCTCCAAGACCAAGGTCCGCGCCGCACAGATCGACGAGGCCAAGGGCAGCCAGCTCAAGCTCATCATCCGCGGCGGCGTGGGCGTTGACAACATCGACGTCGATTATGCCAAGGCCGCCGGCATCGACGTGAAGAACACCCCGCGCGCTTCCTCCGAGTCCGTCGCCGAGCTGGCGATGGCGCACATGTTCTCCTGCGCCCGCTACATCTCCCACGCCGGCTACACCATGCGCAACGGCCAGTGGGAAAAGAAGGCCTACGGCAAGGGCATCGAGCTGTGCGGCAAGACCCTCGGCGTGGTCGGCTTCGGCCGCATCGGCCAGAAGCTCGGCGTGATGGCCAAGGCCATCGGCATGAACGTCATCGCCTTCGATATTTTCCACATCCCCGGCATCGAGGAGCAGTTGGGCATCCCCTACGTTGAGATGGACGAGCTGCTGGCGAAGGCTGACTTCATCTCCGTCCACGCTCCCGCGGTCGACGGCGGCGCGCTCATCAATGCCGAGCGCATCGCCAAGATGAAGGACGGCGTGGTCATCATCAACACCTCCCGCGGCACCAACGTCGACGAGGCCGCCCTGCTCGCCGGTCTGGAGAGCGGCAAGGTCCGCGCCGCCGGTCTGGACGTGTACGCCGACGAGCCCGCCACCAACAAGGCGCTCTACTCTCACCCGATGGTCTCCTGCACGCCGCACATCGGCGCCGCCACCGTCGAGGCTCAGAAGCGCATCGGCGCGGAGATCGTGGACATCATCTCCAAGATGTAAGCTCCTCTCTCAAACCGCAGCAAAGGGAAACCCGCATGGGCTTCCCTTTTGTCATACTCGCGCGCTCTTTTTCATAGACTGCACCAACAACATACTTTGAGGTGTACGCTATGGAAAAAAGTCAGAACTATGTGGAGCTTTGGGGCACAGCCGGCGCGGCTCCCTCCTTTTCGCACGAGAATCACGGCGAGAGCTTCTACCGCTTTCCGCTGCGCGTGGAGCGTCTGTCCGGGCAGAGTGACCTGCCTCTCATCCTCGCCCCCTCCGCTCTGCTGGAGGGCATCGACATTGCAGAGGGCACGCCCCTGCGCGTGACCGGACAGCTCCGCTCGTTCAACAACCGCAGCGGGCACGGCAGCCGTCTGGTCATCTCCACCTTTGCCCAGTCCATCGAGCCGTGCGACGGCGGGCACTTCAACCGCATCCTGCTCTCGGGCGTGCTGTGCAAGCAGCCGACGCTGCGGCGCACGCCGCTGGGGCGCAGCATCTGCGATATGATCCTGGCGGTCAACCGCCGCTACGGGCGCGCGGACTATCTGCCCTGCATCGCGTGGGGAAAGGTCGCCGCCAAGATCGCAGAAATGCAGGTGGGCGACCGCCTGACGCTTGAGGGCCGCGTGCAGAGCCGCACCTACATCAAGCAGACCGACGCGGGCAGCGAGGAGCGCACCGCCTACGAGGTATCGGTGATGCAGCTGCTGGACGACGAGGAAACAGAGCTGATCTGAAAAGCGGGGGACGCGCAGCGTC
>OMCM01000974.1_pt1 | contig 16234 bp, 10 predicted proteins | sample 1645021 | NCBI WGS metagenome assembly OMCM01 (sample SAMEA103958142, study PRJEB25191) | human gut metagenome | biome: human-associated habitat [ENVO:00009003]; feature: intestine environment [ENVO:2100002]; material: feces | place: Germany | collected 2013/2015
TGATAAAGGAAAAGACACTTACAAATGTAGGTGTCTTTTTTCATATGCATAAATTTGAAGGGAGTAGGACATGTGAAGGATCTGTACCCGTAGTGAGGCAAACGGTGAACTTTTTCTTTTACGATTTGAGTTATCTCGGCAAGTGAGCATCTTCTGTCCGGCTTTGCTGACTACATCCTTATAAAGAAGAAGGCTTTCTGCTTACGCTTTTGCTTCATAAGGTATTTATTGCGAACCGGTTTTATAAAAGAAATTCTGCCGGTAAGAATAGGGTTTGGGTGAGCCCTTTTATTCAAAAGAAAGGAAGTGAACCATTTTTAAGAGAGCGAAGCGACACTATAAAAGCGTTTGAAACGCCATACCTGGACGAAAGGAGCGGTAAGGTATGACGGAGGATAGAGGAAGTATTGAATACTAAATTTTAACTCAAATTTTTATGGACACTGGGGAATGCGATAAAACCTATATGTTTGCAAAAGAAGATAAATTTGGGATAAAATAAAGAAAAAAGGATACGGCCAGACAGTATCGCAATATCTTTTTATTTTTTACAGTTATCTGCCGTATAGGCAGCTTAGAAATAAATTTAATCTATGGTATAATATAATTAGTTGTTATCTGCCGTATAGGCAGCTTAGAAATCCTTTCTTTTGAATCAGGTATTTAGCAGCCCGTTATCTGCCGTATAGGCAGCTTAGAAAGCGAAAAAAGAGGATTTTGACGCGCGGCTCTCGTTATCTGCCGTATAGGCAGCTTAGAAATGTAACAATTGCAATATTGCCGAAAGTGTATATGTTATCTGCCGTATAGGCAGCTTAGAAACATAAAATAACGCCGGCCACATTGCCTAAAAGGTTATCTGCCGTATAGGCAGCTTAGAAACTTGTATGCCTGCTTCCTGATACAACGCGGAAGTTATCTGCCGTATAGGCAGCTTAGAAAACACTCGCATTGGATCTCCCGAAATTTATCAAGTTATCTGCCGTATAGGCAGCTTAGAAATGCAAGCGCCGACGCTCGTCGCTCGCCTCAAGGTTATCTGCCGTATAGGCAGCTTAGAAATAAAACGTTAAGATACCTTTTCGCGGAACTATGTTATCTGCCGTATAGGCAGCTTAGAAAATGCCATCGAGAAGAAAACATGTGTATCTCTGGTTATCTGCCGTATAGGCAGCTTAGAAATCTGTTAGCATGGCGTCAAAGTCATAGATTAAGTTATCTGCCGTATAGGCAGCTTAGAAACTGAATTTTGCCGGCATTCGCACTTCGCGTTGGTTATCTGCCGTATAGGCAGCTTAGAAACACGGATGCATATGAAAAAACTCAATACTAAGGTTATCTGCCGTATAGGCAGCTTAGAAATATGAAGTTGTTGAAAACTATATGGACTTCAAGTTATCTGCCGTATAGGCAGCTTAGAAAACTTTCGCACACGGAAAAGTCGTTTCCGGCATGTTATCTGCCGTATAGGCAGCTTAGAAAGATTACCGCACAAGCGACAGCAAGAGCGGTAAGTTATCTGCCGTATAGGCAGTTTAGAAACGTTCGTGATCAGTGGCAGCTGTATTCCTTTTTCGTTATCTGCCGTATAGGCAGGTTATATACTTCATAGTTCTTTTTTTATGGCTGACGTCTGATGGGGGTCGGCTTTTTGTGTTGCGCGGCTGATGTTGCAGGGCGTATGTGGCGAAGTGGGGGGGCTTTTTTGTCAGGGGCCGTTTTTCCTGTGCTATAATTTAGGCATACTTATGTAAAAGAGGTTTATCATATGGATATATATGGACAGTACAAGGATTCTTTAGAGGCGGTCATGCGGATGATGGCGGTTTCCATAGAGCGGTATGCGAAGGCACATAAAGATAATTCGGGGGAGTTGATTTATGAGCATCTGCGTTACCGGCTGAAATCGGAGAAAAGCATGCAGGCGAAGCTGGAAACGCGGGGATTGCCTCTTACCCCTTATTCGGCGCTCTGCGAGGTACGGGATGCCATCGGGTTCCGTGTTGTTTGCCGCTTTATCGACGATATTTACAAAAATATTTCACGAATTAAAAACTTGCCGGGAATCACCGTGGTGAAAGAAAAGGATTATATACTGGATGTGAAATCAAATGGGTACCGCAGCTACCATATGATCCTGTCGGTTGAGGCGCCGTATGAGGACGTTCGCGGAGATAATCCGGGTCATTTTTTTGTGGAAATACAGCTCCGCACCATCGCTATGGATTCGTGGGCGAGTCTGGAGCATGAAATGAAATATAAGCACCATATCAGGAATGCGCCGCTCATTGAGCAGGAGTTGAAACGCTGTGCTGATGAACTGGCGTCCTGCGATATTTCCATGCAGACGATTCGTAAACTTATCCGTGAAGAAGGTGGAACAGAATGAAAATATTGATAGCAGAAGACGAAAAGGCTATGTCAGACGCCCTTGCGGCGGTGCTGAAACATTTCGGCTACGAGGTGGACGCCGTCTATGACGGGCTCGCCGCTACGGAAAAGGCGAGGGAGAACTCCTACAGTTGTATGATTTTCGATATCATGATGCCGAAAATAGACGGTATTGAAGCGCTGAAACGTATCCGTGACAGCGGTGATATGACGCCGGTCATCATGCTGACCGCCAAATCGGAGGTAGAAGACCGCATCATGGGCCTTGACGCAGGCGCGGACGACTACCTCGCTAAACCGTTCGCCATGGGGGAACTGCTCGCCCGCATCCGTTCCATGACAAGGCGCATGGGCGAATTCACGCCGACTAAGCTGAAAAAAGGCGATGTCGAGCTGGATGTGGCGGAGCAAGAACTTTCCTGCACCAGTTCCGTCCGCCTGTCGAGCAAGGAAACGAAGCTCCTTTCCTACCTTATGATGAACGAAGGGAAGACTATTTCTACCGACGAGCTTTTCCGCTATGTCTGGAGTGATGAAGCGGACATGGATATCGGCATCGTCTGGATGTATATTTCCTACCTCAGAGAAAAAATCGAGGCCGTTCATGGAAATATACGGATAGCAGGAGAGAAAAACAGCGACTTCCGCCTCCAGATCGTCTCCCGCTGATTGACATACAGAAACAGAAGGTACTCCTATGGATATGATACGCAGGCTCCACCGCAAATTTATATGGATGGCCACCGTCTCCGTCGTGGCCATCATCGTCCTTGCCGTCGGACTGATCAATGGCTCCCTTTACGTCAGGGTGCACCATGAAATATCGTCCATCACCGACATCATTTCGCAGAACGGCGGCACTATCCCATCCGACCTCGCGCCGCAGGAGAAAGGACTCTTCGAATTCGGGAACTGGGCGGAAGAAACACCTGAATTCTCCTATCAGGCGAGATATTTCTCCATTCTCTTTGACGCGAACAAAAAGGAAGCGAAGGTCATTAACGTCAACCACATCGCCGCATTCAACGCCAAAGAAGCCTTCAACCTCGCCGTACGGGTTCTCCAGACAGAGAAATCGGAAGATTTCTTCCTTAAAGACAGGGCCTATTACAACTATAAAATCACACAGACCGCCAGCGGTGACACCCTCGTCGTCTTTTTCGACTGTACCCGGGACATCCTCGCCCTCTCTTCCATATTCAGCTACTCCGTGGCGCTCGGTCTCTTCTGCATCATCCTCTTCTTCCTCATCATCACCTTCCTCTCCAGCAAGGCCATCAAGCCCTTCGTGAGAAATATGGAAAACCAGAAACGGTTCATCACAAACGCCAGCCACGAGCTGAAAACACCGGTGGCGATCATTTCGGCGAATACGGAAGCGCTCGAACTCGTCAGCGGAAAGAGCGAATGGACAGGGAATATTATCAAACAGACGAAACGCCTGACGAACCTTATCAACGACCTTGTTGCCCTCGCCCGGGTCGGGGAAATAGAAAAAGAAAACCTGAAACTGGAAGATGTGGATATTTCCCAAGTCACAGAAACCATCGCAGGTGACTTCCGACAGGTGGCGGCTGAACGGGGGAAGACGCTCGAAACCCATATACCGCCCGGCGTCCACGTCCGGTCAGAAGAAAAACTCTTCGGACAGATCCTCGGCATCCTTCTGGATAACGCCGTGAAATACTGCGACGAAAAAGGACGCGTGCAAGTGGAAGTCACGACAGAGAAAAAAGAAAAAGGTTTTGCGATAATAATCTCCAACGACTTTGCAGAAGGAGAAGATATAGACTACACGAAATTCTTTGAACGCTTCTACCGCCACGACATCTCCCACAGCAGCCAGATCAAAGGCTACGGCGTAGGCCTCTCCATAGCTGCCGACATCGTGCAGATCCTCGATGGAACCATAGACGTATCATGGAAAGAAGGGCGCATTTCCTTCCGCCTTGACTTCTGAAACAGAAAAACAGCACTGAAAGAAAAACAGTGCCGTTTTTGAGTAAAGGATTGTAGAGTGTTTTTGGAAATGCAATGAAAATGAGGCGCAGCTTGGATAAGCTATGAGTGGATTTGCCCCGATAATGGGTATTCAGGGCTTTGGAATCTAAATAGAGAAATCCTAAAGATTAACTATAAAATTTACACAGATGCTGTCAACGGATATCTTTTATCTGATTTAACAAGTGAACAATTGTCCTGCAAATATGTAAGTGAAGCGGATGTGCTAAATGTTGTGTTGTTCAATAAACGTGCAAAATAGTGGCGTGAGGAAAATCCGGATCTGAAAGAAAAATGAGGGCTTGTGCAAATCTAAATGAGTTATTGGTCCTTGCGAATATGGAAAGCTGTAATGCAGTTTTAATTGGTAAAAAGATTGATTGGAAAGAGCGAATGGTCGTGCTTAGAAAATTGGCAAGAACCTAATTATTTTCTTTGGAGAATTTGAATACTGAAGGAATGAAAAAGTTGAAGGTTTTGGATAATGAAAAGTAAGGATGATCAAAATATTCATGAAGCTGAGCTATAGAAAAATCAGTACGGCAAATGTATCCATATTAAGAACATCTTGTGGTTGCTGTTTATTTTTATCATGGTGTACAATGTAGACAACTGCTGGATAAGCAGCTTAGAAAACTTAATGAATGATTATAATTATCTGCCGCATAGGCAGTTTGAATTTCATAAAAGATTATTTCCATGTCAAATAAATTCCACTTAATAAATAATTATATTTGACATGGTTTTACTTAAGGGGTAAAATGAGAAAAGCAATAACAAAGAAATTAGTAGATTGCTGTCGATCAGAAATGGATGGATGGTGTTAAATTATCTTTATTACTGTAAGGTATTGATGAATATTGCAAAAGAGAACGTATCTGTATTGCAGTAAAAATTCTGCAGGAAAGAATGTGGTGAGGGCTATGATAGAGGATATTGTCAAGTCGGACTTAAAAACGATTCTTCATTCTAAACGGGCGAATTTATATTATCTTGAAAAGTGCAGGATCATGCAGAAGGATGGACGTATTGTTTATTTGACGGAGACGAAAAAAGAGAACTTGTTTTGGAATATTCCGATTGCCAACACAACAGTGATTCTTTTGGGCAGCGGTACTTCTGTGACACAGGCGGCAATGCGGCTGCTCAGCAGCGCCGGTGTACTTGTTGGTTTCTGCGGTGGTGGGGCTACACCGTTATTTGCCGGTACGGAGGTGGAGTGGCTGAATCCGCAAAGTGAGTACAGGCCGACAGAATATGTGCAGGGGTGGCTGTCTTTTTGGTTTGATGAAGAGAAACGTCTTGCTGTGGCAAAGGAGTTCCAGAAAAAGCGTATCCGTTTTCTGCAGACAGTCTGGGATAAAGACAATGAATTGGCCGATGAAGGTTTTTTTACCGATGATGCTTTGACAGAAGAAGCGATTTCCGTTTTTAAGAGCCGCATGGAAATAGCGGGGGATGTGACCCATGTATTGGCGGCGGAGGCGGAATTCACAAAAAAGCTCTACAGGTACGCGGCACAGAATACGGAAACAGTCGATTTCACGAGGGAGCGTAATTCTGACCAGCCTGCGAACAGGCTGCTTGACCATGGGAATTATCTGGCGTACGGACTGGCGGCAACGACTCTCTGGGTACTTGGTATTCCTCACGGCTTCGCGGTGATGCATGGTAAGACAAGACGAGGCGCTCTTGTTTTTGATGTGGCAGATTTGATCAAGGATGCCATTGTCCTGCCATGGAGCTTTATCTGTGCCATGAGAGGGCAGAGAGACAGAGAGTTCAGGCAGATCTGCTTACAGAAGTTTACCGAGCATAAGGCGCTGGATTTTATGTTTGATGAAGTGAAACGGTGCAGCAGACTATATGCGGGCGGTGAACGGTCATGATGGTCATATTTACGAGCAGGAGCGAGAAGAAGGCTATTTATACGGTGCGGAGGATTCTGGATAGTTTTGCAGACAGAATTGGGAATGATACGTGGAAAACGGTCATTACGCAAGAGGGATTGCTGACGGTACAGGCACTTTTGCGACGGACTGCTACCAAAAGTACAGCAGTGGCGTGTCATTGGATCCGATCCCGGAGCCATAGCGAGTTAGTCTGGATTGTAGGGAAGCGGGATATGTTTAACGAAGAAGGCATCGTGCCTGTCCACTCCACACAAAAGGAAATCCTTCACCATGAGTGGGAAAATGACTGGCAGTATCTGCCGTTGATAAAAGCGCTGGCAGCGGTGGCGGCACTCTTCCATGACTGGGGAAAGGCATCAGCGTTATTTCAGAAGAAACTGGATGAAAAGACATTGAAAATGGATCCCTTTCGTCATGAATGGGTATCCTGCAAGCTTCTTGAAGCGCTTATTTTTGCCGCAGGTGCGGAGGAAGACGACAGAAAATGGCTGAAAGTACTGGCCGAAGGAACGATAAAGACAGAGGATATAGAAAAGAATCTGCAAATTGACGAAAAAGGAAACGGGCAGGCAGATATGAAAAAGCTGGATGCAGCACATTTGCCGCCGATTGCAAAGTTTCTGATGTGGTTGATCCTGTCTCATCACAGGCTGCCGTCTATGGATAAGAATGGCTGGGTGAATGTGGAGAAAAAAAGTTTCCACAGTATGTTCTTCAGTCTGAATGCGTGCTGGGGATATGAGAGTGAAGCGGAGGAGGCTATTATGTGCCGCAGGAGCTGCTTTGTATTTCCGGAGGGACTCCTTGTGGAGAATGCGGCAGCTTGGCGGAAGGCCATAAAAAAATGGTGCGGCCGGTTATTAAATGATTACGACAGACTGATGGATATTATGGGAGGGGAGACATACAAACCATCATTCAGGGCTATCGCCCACTATACGAGATTGTCTCTTATGCTGGCGGACCATTATGTTTCTTCCCTGCCTGAGGAAACAGATAAGGGCCGATGGGTAAAAAATGATTTGTGGGCGAATACGGACGGTAAGACCGGAAAGAAAAAGCAGTTTCTGGAGGAACATTTGGTCAGGGTCTGTGAACAGGCAACCCATATTGCCCACAGACTTCCTTATTTCAGTGATCAGATGGAGAGCGTCTATGATGTAAAGGCGTTGACAAAGAAAAGCCCGGCAGTTTTCAGATGGCAGGATACAGTTGTCGAGAAAATCAGAGCATTCCGGGAGAAGAATGGGGATGGTGCCAGGTATTTTATAGTCAATATGGCAAGCACCGGCTGCGGCAAAACGTTTGCCAATGCAAAGATCATGCAGGCTGTATCGACGGACGGAAAATCGCTCCGGTATATCCTTGCCCTCGGCCTCCGTACGTTGACGCTGCAGACCGGTGATGAATACAGGGAACGGATACATTTGGACAGGAATGATCTGGCCGTCCTTATCGGTTCCAGTGCCGTAACAAAATTGCATGAGGAAAATAAGGAAGCAGATAAAGAGAAAGAGGAAGAGAAAAAGGGAAACAGAAAGGGGTATTTATCGGAAGAGCCGCTGCTGCCGGAAGAATTGGAGTATGTGGATACGGAAAGCGAGGAGCAGTCCCGGTTTCTGGATATCTTCTTCAATAAGACAGATAAAAAAGGAGTGGCGGTAAATGAAAAGACGTCAAAAAAGAATAAAGCCTTTCTATACAAGCCTGTCCTTGCGGCAACTATCGATCATATGATGGGGGCTGTGGAGACGACACGGGGAGGAAGGTATATTTTGCCTTCATTGCGGCTGATGTCATCGGATCTGGTGATTGATGAAATTGATGATTTCAATTCCAAGGATCTCATCGCCATAGCAAGGCTTGTTCATCTGGCGGGATTGTGCGGAAGAAATGTGGCGATCTCTTCAGCGACGATACCGCCTGATCTGGCGGAAGGGCTGTACAGGTCATATCAGGCAGGACTGAAAAGTTACAATTCCTTCTTTACGGGGAAAAAACAGTGTGCTCTTGTGCTTTGTGATGAGTTCAGGACAGATGTGGAACCGATGGACAGCGGGGATGATTCAGCTTATCGAAAGATTCACGATCGATTTATCCGTAAACGAGTGGAAAATCTGGGGAAAGAGCCGGTAAAGCGTAAGGGATATATACAGCCCTGCGGAGCGGAAGATAATGACACTGACGCTGCGAAAGAGACTTCCTATTTTGAAAATATAAGAGAAGCCATAGAAAAGCTGCATGAAAATCACCATGTCATTGATAAAAGAACAAAGAAGCGGATTTCTTTCGGTGTGGTTCGTATGGCAAATATCACACCCTGTGTGAAAGTCAGCCTGTACCTCATGAAATGCGGATGGAGCGAGGGGACAGCTGTCCGAGTGATGACTTACCACAGCAGGCAGATCCTTCTTCTCCGTCATGAGCAGGAGCGGTATCTGGACAAGGTGCTCACAAGAAAAACGCGGTCTGCCACAGTGGATTTTCAGGATGAAACCGTGCGGAAGCATCTGGACAGCACACCGGAGGAGAATATCATATTTATTCTTGTAGCAACACCGGTGGAGGAAGTCGGTCGTGATCATGACTTCGATTGGGCAGTGGTGGAGCCGTCGTCGTACCGATCCATCATACAGCTTGCCGGCCGTGTTCTTCGTCATCGTCAGCCGGTTTCAGGGACGCTTGAAAAAAAGAATATGGCAATCATGGCATATAATCTGAAAGCCTGGCAGGGAAAAGAGCCGGCTTACAGTAAACCCGGGTATGAAACCGAAAAGCGGAAATTGAACAGTTATGACATGCATGATCTTGTGGATGAAGAAGAGCTGAGCAGAAGGATTGATGCGGTACCGAGAATTTTAAAACCGGAAATGCTGGATAAGGAGCAATTCTGTCCGGATGATAAAAGATATTTCTCAAAACTCTCTGATCTGGAACATGCGAGCATGATGGATTTTAACTGCAAGGGAGATTGCGGGCCGCAGTGTATGCACGGATGGATGGAAGAATACTGGTGGATGACGGCACTTCCGCAAGGCTGCAGCCGCTTCCGTGAAAACTATGGGGAAGAAATCAAGGCCTGCGCGGTGTATGAGGAGGGGGTACGAAAATTTCTTGTGTATGAGGGAAAGGAGAAGACTTTGCTTTCAGATAGTGTAGGAATTACCGACTACAGTGGTATGACAGAGGGAATGGAGGGACGGTTATGGCTTATTCGTGATTATGAAGCTGCCTTGAGGCGGTACGTATCAGATACAAGTGATGTGCCGCAGGATGTGCAAATGAATGAGATTTCCTGCAGATATGGAGAAATCACTATACCCTACGGGAGATCCAGTACAGTGGATGAATGGAAATATTCAGATCAGTTAGGTATGTTCAAGTTAACGGAAGAAAATAGACAGGAGGGATGATTTTGAGCGGATTGACAGCGTACATATCGGAAGCGGCGGCAGGGAAAAAGAAAACGCCACAGAAGTGGCTGGCGGATACGGTTTCTTTGCTTTCCAAATGCGATATGGCGACACATGTCGGGAAATTTACCCATCCCGATGTGAAAGTGTATTTGCAGAGAAAAAATAAAGCAGGACAAAATGCATATGTAGTGACGGAAAATGTGGACTGTGAAACGGATATCGTATATTCTTCCGCTGCTTACATGGGCGCGGCAAAATTACTGCTTTATGCATTGGATGACGGAAGACCATTATGGAAGCATATCTATGAAAATGATGAAAACGTCAGGAGAGAAGTAGAATCTTTGGGCGTATCCTTTGATACAATGAGACAGGAAGTGGAACGCATGATGGCGACTGCCGATCTGGCAGCAACGGACGGAAGGCTGCGGCAAATTTACTTTCCTGTCGGAGAAGGGATGTATCATCTGTTGACTGTATTGCCGTCCTCAAGCCTCCTGCAAGTGCTGAACGGCAGAAGCAGGAATATGAGGCAGCACAGGTTTGACTGCCGTAATGAGAAAAGCGAGTTTTATGGGAATGCATGTGATGAAATCATGGAGCGGACAGTCATTGGCTTTGGGGGAACGAAAGCGCAGAATATCAGCGCTTTTAATGCACGGGTAGCGGGAAAAGCGGATCTGCTCATGTCTATGCCGGCTCTGTTGGAAGAGAAAAAAATACGTCGCCCCCACCGTAATTTCCTTGAGGAAACAGTGCCATACCGAGACTATTTCTTCCTGTTCCGAAATCTGCATGAGTTGTTTCTCATGGAACGGAATAATGTGGAAATTCGGAATAAGAGGGAAGCACTGGTCTGTGATCTGATTGATGTCATACTGCAGTCCTGTTATCGTTTACGGGAAGAGCCTGCCGGCTGGAGCAATGGCGAGGAGTTCCTTAATCTGCCGCAGATCCAGAAAATATGGCTTGATGAACAATATAGAGAGGAACGGACAGATGAATGGGCAAAGGAAACAGGGAAGTATTTTGCAAAATGGTTTATTTACAAATATAGAAGGATTAAAAAAGAACAGCGTATATCATTAGGCGAGGAGGAAATGAAATATATTCGGCACGCAATGATAGAGGTTCTTATGGAGGAGGTGAGAAGTTTGTCATGAAAGCATATCTGCTTATATCCCGTCTGCGTATTCATAATGCCAATGCCATGAGCAGTACCTTAACCATCGGAGTACCTGCTATGACAGCATGGCTCGGTGCAGTCCATGCACTGGAACGAAAGTTGGGAGAAAGGAGGGAGCCGGCTCTGGAGGGGATACGACTTGTAAAAACAGCGGTATCATATCACAAGACGAATCTGCAGATTTATAAGGGCCCCGGAGACTATGTGAATTCCCTTGTAGGAACGGCAAATCCACTTAATGAAAAAGGAGAAAGACCGTCATTTATTGAAGATGCGAGAATCCATCTTTCCGTATCCCTTCTGATAGAGGCCGAAAGGGTAGATGGGAATAACATGGAATTATTGGAACAGGTAGTAAAGGAAATATTGCCCCGGATGAAAATGGCGGGGGGAGACATACTGGATATTAGAAAAATCCAAGTCATGCGTATAAATGAAGACAATCCTATATCAGTTAGGAAAGTGATTTCCACACTTATGCCCGGTTATATACCTATTGAGCGCAGGGATCTCATGGAAGCGAAAGAGCTGGAAGGAAAAGACAGTCTGGACAGGCTGCTTCACTATCTGAAAGTACATCAGATGGCAGAAAAAGATGAATCCGGTAAGGTAACAGACTGGAAATATGAAAAGGCGGCAGCCGGATGGATTGCGCCGCTTGCTGTAGGATTTAAGGGATTGTCTCCGCTGGGGAAAGTGAAAAATCAGCGGGATCCGGATACGCCCCATCGATTTGCAGAAAGCATAGTCACCCTTGGTGAATTTAAGATGGCTCATCGGTTCCGTGACATAGATGAAATGATGTGGCACTATGCCTATGAAGAAACCAATCAATTATATCTTTGTAAAAATAAGGAATGATCAGGAGGAAATGAAAATGGCGAAAAAAGAATCAAATCTGGCATCTGTACTTTCTTTTGAAAAGAAACTTGTTTTATCGGATGGCTATATGTATGGAACAACCTGGGAAAAAAGAAATGAAACAGCCCGTCCCGTTATGCTGGTAGAAAAATCTGTAAGAGGAACCATTTCCAACCGATTGAAGGATAGTGTAAAAAATGATCCCATGAAATTGAATGCGGAAGTGGAAAAAGCAAATCTGCAGACCGTAGACAGTGCTTCTATTTCTTTAAACGATGACACATTGAAATTATCCTTTACAATCAAAGTCCTTTCCGGTGTAGAGCATCCTTCTGCATGCAATAACGAAACTCATCATAAAAAGATAGAAGAAATAGGAAAGAAATTTATTGAGCAGAACGGATTTAAAGAGCTGTCAGCCCGTTATGCGATGAATATAGCCAATGGACGCTTCCTTTGGAGAAATCGTGTAGGGGCGGAAAAAGCGGAGGTCATTGTATCCATAAAAGAAGAAAATAAAAAATGGATATTTAATATTTATGATTTCAGCTTGAAGGATTTTGATAAGAATCGTGAAAAAGTGGAAGAATTGGCATCTTTTATTGCCGAAACTCTCTGTGGAAAGAGGTCATCCCTTCTGATTGAAGTGGAAGCCTTCGCACTTATGGGAAAAGGACAGGAAATTTATCCCAGCGAAGAACTGATTCTTGATAAAGGAAAAGGCAAGAAGAGCAAGGTTCTTTACCATGTGGACGGTACGGCAGCCATGCACTCGCAGAAACTCAGCAATGCCATCAGAACTGTTGACACTTGGTATCCCCAGGAAGAGGGCAGACGGATACCGATTGCCATTGAACCCTATGGTGCGGTCACCACTCTTGGGAAAGCTTACCGCACACCAAAAGAGAAAAAAGATTTTTATACCCTGTTTGATCAGTGGTCAACCGGCAGTGAACCGGACGATGAAAATGACAAAAACTATGTCATGGCTGTTCTCGTCCGCGGCGGTGTTTTTGGTCAGAGCGAAAAGGAATAAGCCATGGAATACTATCAGGAAATCACCTTGCTCCCGTGTGCGGAAGTATCGCTTGCCTTCCTTTGGACCAAAGTGTTTACCCAGCTCCATATTGCTTTTGCAGATGAAAAAAATAAAAGCGGACATAACCTCTATGCCGTTTCATTTCCCGAATATAGGGAAACAGGTCTGGGAGAAAAAATCCGTGTCTTTGCGGAAGCACAAGAATTGGAAAGACTCAACCTGTCCAAAGTACTGGGACGCCTCCTTGATTATGTGCACTGTACAAGCATAAGGAAAGTGCCGGAGCGCAAGCTGCGGGGGTATGCCGTGTATAGCAGGTACCAACCGGAAGGTTCAATCTGGGTGAAAGCGAGACGCTATGCAAAAAGACATCCGGGAGTAACGATCGAAGAGGCTGCCCGGCTTCTGCAAGGAAAGAGAAAATCTGTCAGACTGCCGTACATACAGATGAAAAGCCTTTCCCGCGGAGGAACATTTAGCCTTTTTATAAAAAAGCGGGTAGAAAAAGAATCTGCCTTGACAGAATGCGGAACCTATGGTTTAAGTAATAACAGAACCGTTCCGGAATTTTAACCCAAATTTTTACGGCATTTGAAAAATGCGATTAAATCAATATATTTCAAAGCAGGAATAAATTTGGGTCAAAGTGGGAAAAAGATGTATAAGCGCACGTGCTGTCGGATTCTTTTTCCGCTCCGGCATCGTTAACTGCCGCATAGGCAGCTTAGAAAGCATTGAAACCCGGATTGAATGAAAGGGTGGAGTTAACTGCCGCATAGGCAGCTTAGAAAAATGGATGAAGCTCATCGACAAGCGTAGTATACGTTAACTGCCGCATAGGCAGCTTAGAAATCTTGCCACAGCTTCCGAAAGCCACATTTCATGTTAACTGCCGCATAGGCAGCTTAGAAAAATGTTTTTAAACAGTTCTGCCATTATTTTTCTGTTAACTGCCGCATAGGCAGCTTAGAAACGAAGCAGACCGTGCAAAGGAAATCCGTGTAAGTTAACTGCCGCATAGGCAGCTTAGAAATTGAACACCGGATTGCCGGTAAATATATACATGTTAACTGCCGCATAGGCAGCTTAGAAAATCAACCAGATAACTATTAAAGGCTATATCCTGTTAACTGCCGCATAGGCAGCTTAGAAAAACGGCAAATGCTACACCGCCAGAAACGATAAGTTAACTGCCGCATAGGCAGCTTAGAAATGTGACAATTGCAATATTGCCGAAAGTGTATATGTTAACTGCCGCATAGGCAGCTTAGAAATATCTTTGCGCCATTCGGCAATTTAATCATGTGTTAACTGCCGCATAGGCAGCTTAGAAACAAAGTAAGGCGTATTATTGGCAGTAAAAAAGCGTTAACTGCCGCATAGGCAGCTTAGAAAAATGGAAATCGGATTCGAACTTTTAATCAAGCGTTAACTGCCGCATAGGCAGCTTAGAAAAATAAAAGTCGCCTTTTCTCAATTTCATAAGTGTTAACTGCCGCATAGGCAGCTTAGAAATTTGAACTTGAGTATAAGGATGGCGCTACTCCGTTAACTGCCGCATAGGCAGCTTAGAAAAATGTAAAAAAGGTTATTGCTATGTTTGCGGCGTTAACTGCCGCATAGGCAGCTTAGAAAGCAAAATTTAATGATTTATTGTTATCAGAAAGGTTAACTGCCGCATAGGCAGCTTAGAAAGGATTTGTTGTGTTTTTATCCGGTGATAACAATGTTAACTGCCGCATAGGCAGCTTAGAAATTTTTTATTGCAATATTTTTTCAAAACACTTGGTTAACTGCCGCATAGGCAGCTTAGAAAAAAATAACGGCGCACAAAGTCGTTTCATTCAAGTTAACTGCCGCATAGGCAGCTTAGAAATTTCTTTTTAATCGGCTGTTAAGTAAGCTGTGTGTTAACTGCCGCATAGGCAGCTTAGAAATTCTCCGTCAGCCATTCAGAATCTGCCCATTCAGTTAACTGCCGCATAGGCAGCTTAGAAATAAAAGCGTGAAGGCTCCGAGGCCGTCCCCTCGTTAACTGCCGCATAGGCAGCTTAGAAACGATCCGGAAGTACTATCCGCAGAAAGCGTATGTTAACTGCCGCATAGGCAGCTTAGAAATTAATGACGTCGCTGCCAGCCGGAGCTGTTTTAGTTAACTGCCGCATAGGCAGCTTAGAAATTAACCGGCTTGCTGATGATTCCTTTTGTAATGTTAACTGCCGCATAGGCAGCTTAGAAAAGCGTGCAGAAAGAGGCGCACATGCTGCGAAAGTTAACTGCCGCATAGGTAGTTTAGAAAAAAATTTCACCACGATTTTTAAAATACTTTTTGTTAACTGCCGCATAGGTAGTTTAGAAAAGTGCGGCTATCACGACGGAATCTCTCAAGCAGTTAACTGCCGCATAGGTAGTTTAGAAAAAATGGACGCAAAAGGGGAGATTGTTCCTTTACGTTAACTGCCGCATAGGTAGTTTAGAAAAATGTGCGGTAATCTTTGCGCTGGCAGCGACGGTTAACTGCCGCATAGGTAGTTTAGAAAAGAAATAATAACAGTCAAGTTTAGAATCCTTGGTTAACTGCCGCATAGGTAGTTTAGAAATGTATCTTCTGCAGACGGTTTGCCGCCCACAGGTTAACTGCCGCATAGGTAGTTTAGAAATATTTCAGAAAAGGAGCTGATTTTATTATGGAGTTAACTGCCGCATAGGTAGTTTAGAAATCTCAATCTTTCATGTAATACTGACTCTCGAAGTTAACTGCCGCATAGGTAGTTTAGAAAAAATCAAAAGCATTACATAGCTTGCCGCCTGCGTTAACTGCCGCATAGGTAGTTTAGAAATCTCAATCTTTCATGTAATACTGACTCTCGAAGTTAACTGCCGCATAGGTAGTTTAGAAAAAATCAAAAGCATTACATAGCTTGCCGCCTGCGTTAACTGCCGCATAGGTAGTTTAGAAATGCAACAAAACTCTTTCTGATTGCCGCAAATGGTTAACTGCCGCATAGGTAGTTTAGAAATTTTTCGGCGGTAATTGCGTCATCGTACAAGAGTTAACTGCCGCATAGGTAGTTTAGAAAACGCAAATTTCACCGAAACACCCGCAGGACCAGTTAACTGCCGCATAGGTAGTTTAGAAAAAATTGTAAAAATATGGAGATGAAAGAAATGAGTTAACTGCCGCATAGGTAGTTTAGAAAAATACGTCAGAGTCAGCATCCAGCAGTAATTCGTTAACTGCCGCATAGGTAGTTTAGAAATTTTTTTGTCATAATCCCACTGCAGCATACGTGTTAACTGCCGCATAGGTAGTTTAGAAAAATTGCCAGTAATATTGTATATGTTGTTTTATGTTAACTGCCGCATAGGTAGTGGTCTTAGGACAATATGGTGGACACTAAAATTGCGACTTTTATGCCACACTCCC
>OMCM01001004.1_pt1 | contig 15693 bp, 9 predicted proteins | sample 1645021 | NCBI WGS metagenome assembly OMCM01 (sample SAMEA103958142, study PRJEB25191) | human gut metagenome | biome: human-associated habitat [ENVO:00009003]; feature: intestine environment [ENVO:2100002]; material: feces | place: Germany | collected 2013/2015
TGCTCCAACCTTTGTTAACCTTAAATCTAATACTATGAAAAACACATTGCGAAGATACGGACTCTTGGGAAAATAGCAAATTATCCAAGAAAAATAGCATGTTTTATAACATGTTTTAATAGTTTTCTCCTACTTATTAAGAAATAAACTCTCCTTTTTTCAAGGTATGTAACATTAATTTTGAAAATTGAATCGGAGCATACCGTTGATTCTCTGCCGAAAAACCGCTATCTTTGCAAGGATAATTCATTATATACTCAACAAAAAAGAAAAGGAGAGAACCGTGAACGAAGAAGAAATCGTCCTCACCCCGATGATGAAACAGTTTCTGGATTTGAAGGCAAAACATCCGGATGCAGTGATGCTGTTTCGTTGCGGTGACTTTTATGAAACATATTCTACGGATGCCATCGTTGCAGCCGAAATTTTAGGAATCACACTGACAAAACGTGCCAATGGGAAAGGAAAAACTATCGAGATGGCAGGTTTTCCTCATCATGCCCTTGATACATATCTTCCGAAACTGGTTCGCGCCGGAAAACGTGTCGCTATCTGTGACCAGTTGGAAGACCCGAAAATGACGAAGAAGTTGGTGAAGCGTGGCATTACCGAATTGGTTACTCCCGGTGTTTCTATCAATGATAATGTACTGAACTATAAAGAGAATAACTTTCTGGCTGCCGTTCATTTCGGAAAAGCTTCCTGTGGAGTTGCCTTTCTCGATATTTCTACCGGTGAATTCCTTACTGCAGAAGGACCTTTTGATTATATAGACAAGTTGTTGAATAACTTTGCCCCTAAAGAGATTCTTTTTGAACGTGGCAAACGCCTGATGTTTGAAGGTAATTTCGGTAATAAGTTCTTCACGTTCGAGCTGGACGACTGGGTATTTACAGAAACGACTGCCCGTGAGAAACTGCTGAAACACTTTGAAACGAAGAATCTGAAAGGTTTCGGAGTGGAGCATTTGAAGAATGGCATCATTGCTTCCGGTGCTATTTTGCAGTATTTGACAATGACGCAGCATACGCAAATTGGTCACATCACTTCATTGGCGCGTATTGAAGAAGATAAATACGTCCGTCTGGATAAGTTTACGGTGCGTAGCCTTGAGTTGATTGGTAATATGAATGATGGCGGAAGTAGCCTGCTCAATGTGATCGACAGAACGATCAGCCCAATGGGAGCTCGTCTGTTGAAACGCTGGATGGTTTTTCCCTTAAAGGATGAGAAACCGATCAATGAACGCTTGAATGTAGTGGAATATTTCTTCCGTCAGCCAGATTTTAAGGAACTGATTGAAGAACAGTTGCATTTAATAGGAGATTTGGAACGTATTATTTCCAAAGTGGCTGTAGGACGTGTGTCGCCCCGTGAAGTCGTTCAGTTGAAGGTAGCTTTACAAGCTATTGAGCCGATAAAACAGGCATGTATGGAAGCTGATAATGCGAGTTTGAATCGTATTGGCGAACAGCTGAATCTTTGTATTTCTATTCGTGACCGGATTGCCAAAGAGATTAAAAATGATCCTCCTTTACTGATAAATAAAGGTGGAGTGATTCAAGATGGTGTGAACGCAGACTTGGATGAATTGCGGCAAATCTCCTATTCAGGAAAAGATTATCTGCTAAAGATACAGCAACGAGAGAGCGAGGAGACGGGTATTCCGAGTTTGAAAGTGGCTTATAATAACGTATTCGGTTATTATATCGAAGTCCGTAATGTCCATAAAGATAAAGTTCCTAAAGAGTGGATTCGTAAACAGACGCTGGTTAATGCGGAACGTTATATCACGCAGGAACTAAAGGAATATGAAGAAAAGATTTTGGGAGCGGAAGATAAGATTCTGATTCTGGAAACGCAGCTATATACGGACTTAGTACAGGCATTGATGGAGTTTATTCCACAGATACAGATTAATGCGAATCAGATTGCACGTCTGGACTGTCTGTTGTCATTTGCCAATGTGGCTCGTGAGAATCGTTATATCCGTCCGATTATTGAGGATAATGACGTATTGGATATTCGTCAGGGACGTCACCCGGTAATAGAAAAACAACTTCCGATAGGTGAGAAGTATATTGCCAATGATGTAATGCTGGACAGCGATACACAGCAGATTATTATTATTACAGGTCCGAACATGGCCGGTAAGTCGGCACTCTTGCGCCAAACAGCATTGATTACACTATTGGCTCAAATCGGCTCGTTTGTTCCTGCGGAAAGTGCGCATATCGGTTTAGTTGATAAGATATTTACCCGTGTAGGAGCGAGCGATAATATATCAGTCGGTGAATCTACATTTATGGTAGAGATGAATGAAGCGGCTGATATCCTGAATAATGTTTCTTCCCGGAGTCTGGTATTATTTGACGAATTGGGTCGTGGTACTTCTACTTATGATGGTATTTCCATTGCCTGGGCAATTGTAGAGTATATCCATGAACATCCGAAAGCAAAAGCACGTACATTATTTGCTACGCATTATCATGAATTGAATGAGATGGAGAAATCTTTCAAGCGCATCAAGAATTATAATGTATCGGTGAAAGAAGTTGATAATAAAGTAATCTTCCTTCGTAAACTGGAACGTGGCGGTAGTGAACACTCTTTCGGTATTCATGTGGCAAAGATGGCCGGTATGCCGAAAAGCATTGTGAAACGTGCAAATGAGATATTGAAACAGCTTGAATCTGATAATCGCCAACAGGGCATAGCAGGTAAACCGTTGGCAGAAGTGAGCGAGAATCGTGGAGGTATGCAGTTAAGCTTCTTCCAGTTGGACGATCCGATTCTCTGTCAGATTCGCGATGAGATATTGAATCTTGATGTGAATAATCTTACTCCTATTGAAGCGCTGAATAAACTGAATGATATAAAGAAGATAGTCAGGGGGAAATAAGCTGAAAATGTATATAATGTCTTAGGATATGTTTTCGATTGTTGTCCTGACATTAGGGAAATGGTATTTGTTTTATTGAAGAAAAGAGGGATTAGTGATGTTTGAACCGCTAATCCCTCTTTTTTTGATTTAGGCTATTTTCTTTTTCTTCTTGTCATAGAAGAACATGAAATAGACGCCTATTATGATAAACGGAACGCTTAGCCATTGCCCCATATTGAACATCATGCTGTTTTCAAAATCTTCCTGATTTTCTTTGAGGAATTCGATGAAAAAGCGGAAGGTGAAGATATAAGTCAGGCAGAGGCCGAAGAAGAAGCCGCGATGCAGTTTCTTGCTGTAATTCTTATATAAGTAAAGCATGATGAAGAACAGGATAAGATAAGCAATGGCTTCGTAGAGCTGTCCCGGATGACGGGGTTGCATATCTACACGCTCGAAAACGAATGCCCAGGGCGCATCAGACGGTTTGCCGATGATTTCGGAATTCATCAGGTTGGCGAGGCGGATGAAGCAGGCGGTGATTGGAGTAGCTACGGCAATCATATCCAGCACGTCCATATAATGAAGCTTCGTCTTACGGCAATATAGCCAAAGGGCGATTATCAGTCCTAATGTACCGCCGTGGCTGGCAAGTCCTTCATATCCGGTAAATTTCCAGTTTCCGTCCGGCATGAACTTGATGGGAAGAATCATTTCCCAGAAATGAGACAGGTAGTATCCCGGGTCATAGAACAGGCAGTGTCCTAGGCGGGCACCGATTAGAATACCAAAGAAACAGTAAAAGAAAAGCGGGTCAAACTTCTTTTCCTCTATTTTTTTATCCCGGTACTGGTAGTGAACAACCACATAAGCAAAGAATATTCCTACTGCCCACAGTAATCCGTAATAACGGATAGAAATGCCGAACAGGTTGAATAGTTCGGGATTCGGGTTCCAGTTGATGGATAATAGCATGGTATTCATTCTATATTGGATTAATGTTAATGATTAGATTCTTTGAATTTCTCCGCAACCATCCGGTAGGTCGGTATATCTATTCCCTGTTCTTCGGCTGCTGCAATCATGTCGAAGAGCAATCCTTGTATTTCCGAGTCGTGTCCGCGTGCCAGGTCTTTCTGCATGGAAGCGGTACTTTCGGGGTCGAGCTTGTCAATCACTTTTAGGTTGTAGCTGACTGGGTCTTCGGGAAATTCGACGCCCAGTTTCTTTCCTAAGGCAGCGCTTTCCGTAGAAAGTCCGATAAATGTATCCCGTATCTTTCCCAGTTTCTGTACTTCTCCCATCGGAACGTCGTAGTAAGCACCCGTCAGAGCCATTGCGGAGATAAACGACCATTTGATAAACGTATCCCGGTTGATGTCCGGTGACAGGTCTACCTTTATGCCTGCTTCCTGCAAGTCTTGTTGGATGGCTTCCAGCAATCCGGGTTTTACAACTGTGCCGTGATGAGCGCCGTATACCAACCGGAATATCTTTCCCATTTGGGTGATTTCTCCTGTGCCGGATACGAAACCTACGATATAGATGCAGCCGTCGAGGACAGTGACTTCCGGTACCAACTTTTGTATGCGTGGTCCTGTGCCGTACACATTTAGAATAGGGATGACAACCGTGTCTTTGTGTGCTGCCCTTTTTATCAGTTCTACGATGGAATCGACCGAATAACCTTTTACGCATACAAATATCACATCTGCTTTTCCATTGAATTCTTCAGCGGTAGTAGCCGGAATCCGGAGCGTATGTTCGCCCTTCAAATCTGATTTCAGTTTCATACCATTCGTTTGAATCGACTGCAAATGAGCTCCACGGGCAATACAAGTTACATCTTTGCCTGCCAGCGACAAGAATCCTGCAATACTGCCGCCTACACCTCCTGTTCCTGCAATGAGATATTTCATATTGTTAGCGAATTAGTAATTAATAAGTCGTCGGTGGTAACCGATAATCACACGTTGAAACGGAAATGCATGATGTCGCCATCCTGCACCACATATTCTTTTCCTTCTACACCCAGTTTTCCGGCTTCTTTCACAGCTGCTTCCGAGCCGTATTTGATATAATCATCGTATTTGATAACTTCGGCACGGATAAAGCCTTTTTCAAAATCGGTGTGGATCACTCCGGCACATTGTGGAGCTTTCCATCCTTTTTCGTATGTCCAGGCACGTACTTCCTGTACACCGGCAGTGAAATATGTTTCAAGATTCAGGAGTTTGTAAGCAGACTTGATAAGACGTGCTACGCCCGATTCTTCCAAGCCTACTTCGGCAAGGAACATCTGACGGTCTTCGTACGTTTCCAGTTCGGCGATATCCGCTTCTGTTTTGGCTGCGACAATCAGGATTTGAGCATTCTCGTCTTTTACGGCTTCGCGTACCATATCTACGTATTTATTGCCGTTTACTGCGCTTGCTTCATCAACGTTGCAAACATACATTACCGGTTTGCTGGTCAGTAAGAACAGTTCGTGAGCAATCTTTTGTTCGTCTTTTGTTTCAAAAGTCACTGTACGTGCAGATTTTCCCTGTTCCAGTGCGTCTTTATATTGAACGAGTACATCGTAAGCTAACTTTGCAGCTTTGTCTCCGCCCGTCTGTGCTTGTTTCTGTACTTTCTGGATACGGCTTTCGATGGTTTCCAGGTCTTTCAATTGAAGTTCGTAATCAATGATTTCTTTGTCGCGGACGGGATTTACGCTTCCGTCTACGTGTGTCACATTGTCGTCATCGAAGCAACGGAGTACGTGGATAATTGCGTCTGTTTCACGGATATTGGCAAGGAACTTGTTTCCTAGTCCTTCACCTTTGCTTGCGCCTTTCACCAGTCCGGCGATATCTACGATTTCTACAGTTGTAGGAACAATTCGTTGGGGCTGCACCAATTCAGCGAGTGCGTTCAGACGTTCGTCAGGAACAGTGATTACACCTACATTGGGTTCAATTGTACAAAAAGGGAAATTTGCCGCCTGTGCTTTCGCATTCGACAAACAGTTGAAAAGTGTCGACTTACCCACGTTCGGTAGTCCTACAATACCACATTGCAATGCCATTTATCTATTTCGTTTTTATTTAGTTATCGATAATCTGACTGCAAAGATAGGCATTTTTAGATTATATACATTGGTTGGAAAACAAATACTTCTTTCTTATATCTATTTAATGAGTGAGGGATGCCGTTTTCAGGCATCCCTATAAATGTAAAGTAAACTTTAGAACGTCATAGGTACGCCTACCATGACACCAAGTGTCTTATCTTCTGCAGGAATTAGCGAGGACATCACATATTGGCTGGAATTGTTGTACAAAGCCGGCCAGCTTTTAATGAAGAATTTGTGTTTTTTAAAGTAACCATCTAAAATAGGTGACAGACATTTGTCGAACTCTTCGTGATTAGGATTGCTTGTATCGAACGGTGTATAATCTCCAAAAGTGATAGAACCATCTGAATTCTTCTGATAGTTGAATGTATAATAGAATCCGTAAGTATCGGCTCCTAATGAACCGTTTTGATATATTTTATAACCAATCTCCACTATACTTCCGTCTGTGTACATGTGTATGGCAACATACACAATATAGAATTGAGTTTGAGTGAATGCAAATAAATTCGAAACAGCAGCTTTATGTTTATCAAAATATTCGGATGACCATTGATTTTGCATATCGTTGTACACTACCATTGTCTGATGAATTGCTCCTGGAGGTGCATTGAATAGAGGAACAATTGGTGTAGTACCTCCTTTAATTTCAAGTATATCATTGCCTACTTGTGTAGTGTATCCGGTGGATGTCTTGTTGAACTGATAAATTTCGTAACCATTAAGGATTAACGGGTTCATCATTACGATATTTCCGTTCAGGTCTATTTTAGAACCTTCTATTTGTAGGGTCGGATTTCCATTGTTAGCGGATAAGAAACCTGTTTTTCTACCATTAGATACAAAATCATACGCTTGTCCTTTATAACTGAAAGTGAAGTATTTTTTTTGATAGATAGGAGCCTGATCCTGATTTTCCATTAAGGCGCCATTTTTGATGGCCTCTCTTTCCTCATTGGTAGCTTTAGTCAGTGTAGCTTCCATTTTGTTTTTTCTTCCTTTTAGGAGAAACTGATCGTTTTTGTAGGATATAATCTCGTATTCGTAGTCTGCTCCTAATCCGGTTCCTGCTTGTCCTGCACCATTCATCAGCTGGTTGGGATCTGCAAAGATAGATAAGAAAGAGTACGTATCAAATGATATAGTTGGTCCTTGTAGTGGCTTGAGTATATAGCTACTTTCAAACGGACTTGCTTTCAAGTCGCGGTAATATTCTACATAATCGAACATCATAGATACTCGATTGTCTGCAGTGAATTGCATCCATAAGGTGTGAATACCTCCTAATTGGGTATTTATTTCTGCAATCCATCCATCGGGAGCTCCTGTGAGTATATCAGTATATTCCTGCATTTTAGTTTGAATCCGTTTATCCGGGTTTTCCATATAAATGTCGGTTTCATTATTGCAAGATGAAAATATACTGCACAATGCTACACAGGTTAGAAGATAATATGTATAAACTATTTTCATAATTATTTATTCTGGAGTGTTTTCATTTACAATTTGATTAATAGCATCTTGTACTAAAGATACTAATCCTTTATTTCCCATTGCGTCGTCATAAAACTGTACGTTCCATACATTTTTAAAGTAATTGATCACAATTTCTTCTTTAGCCAGTAATCTGGTTAAAGCCGTTTGTGCCTGATTGGCAAGGGCTATACGCTGTGCTGTTTCTTCTGCTGTTTCTCCCTCTGAAGGAGGAGACGTTGTTAAACTTTTGAGCAAATTAATTCGATAGTCACGCCATTCTTTTCCATACACCATAATTAATGATGCCACTTCAACGAAATCTTCATCAACTCCCGACATTGCGTATGCGGAATAGAATCCGGCAAGTAATGCGCTTACTTCCGTTTCAGAAGTCCATCCTGTCGGATTATAATCTCCGGCGGATATATCTTTGAAACTAGAATCATACATTTTGGTTTGATGGAGAATATGAGCGAATTCGTGTTCAATGGTATGCATGATAGAACGTATCCAGTCTGCATCACTCGGATTGTAGCTATTACCATCAAATAGTGTAATTTTACGAGCGCCTTCAGCCTGTCCTAATACTTGACTGCCATCTGCATTATATTCCGGGCTACCTACCAAAATGATTTTCTTAGGTGTCATTTCTCTAAGAAATTTATCTCCTGCCAATTGTTTATAAGGCTCAAACCACACTCGTTGAATCATATCCATAGAAGGTTTTACGAAGCGTTCCATAATGGGGACTAGTTGGGCGGTAGTGTTCAGTTCATAACTGTTCCATTTATATTTCACTTCGATATTGTAAGCTTGGGTATAGTTTTCATATAACCATTTATCCAGTTCATTTTTTTGCTCGTCATTTCCACCCAATCCATAAATCTCTTGGTCAAGATTGAGTTTGTCCTCATTACAGGCAGTGAAAATAACAGTACTAATGCAGAATAGTAGCATGAAATATGCTTGTATCCATTTGGCAATGTGATTTGTTGTTTTCATTTTATTCCCATGTATTATTTACGTTATTTCTTGGATTAAGTTTTATTCCCGAAATAGTTGCCATTTCCGGAATTTGTAGTACCCTTCGGTCGTCGTCCGGCATTAAGCTGGACTTGCTGCCGTTAGCTTGGGTATGGGTGACGGGGATATTCCAGCGTACAATATCATACCATCTAAGTCCTTCATTATAAAACTCTATACTTCTGAAATCAAGTATTGCAAGTAGGATACCTTTTTTCAAATCACTCCAAGAGTCTGTCTGATTGTACTTATTGATGAAGTGTTCAGTATTATTAAGTTTGGTTTTATAGAAATTGAGTATCTTATCGCGTGTAATACATAATTCTTTAGAATCATAATATCTGCTTGATGCCGGGCTTCTTGCTATAACAAAACGTTGGCTGGCATATAAATTTAGATCAGCGATAGCTTTGTCATATTGGTTAAGCATTAGGTAGGCTTCTGCACGGTTTAATAACACTTCTTCCATTCTCAAAACAGGAATATTGGCATACGGCAAAAAGTTGGATGCGTCTAAAGATTCTTGTTTAGTAAATTGGGTAAATTTAGGTATGAAGTAGAAATTGGATGTACCGTAATAGGGAATAGCCCACATGCCATTTGTAACATTATCTGCATTGATTGTCTTGCCAATGTCAGTAGAAGATAAACCATATCTTGAATAGAAGGGTAATTCTCCCCAGGCGATTGAAGACAATGCTTCTGTAATCAATAAATTGGCATTGGTGGAAGAACTGCAGAAATACGAACGCATTTCAATATATCCGCTTGCATCCATGTAAGTTGTTGCAAAAGGATGAAAGTTGTTGCTTACAAACGAAAATGCAGGATCATCTTTTGAGATATATTGTTGCGGTGTACCATCTTGATTTTTAAGAGGTTCTCCTTTACTATCCGTCAATGTTTCAAATTGTGACGGTATGGAAATGAGTTGATTGGCATATTCAAGTACCTTATCATATTGTTTCATTAATAGATAAAGACGGGTACCAAAGGCGGCAGCTGATTTCTTATTGAAATGATATTTGGGAGCTGTATAAATGCTTCCATCCGTCATAAGAGGATAGCTGTCCTCAAAATCTTGTGTGATTTTTCTATAAGTGTCTGCCACTGTCTCCCGGTCATATTGTTCTACTGGCTGTGTTTCTGGTTTCTCTACATAAGGAATACCCGGATATAACGATGCAGTCGATTCGTCATATTGTTGGGCAAAGAGTGAAGCAAGACAAAAATGTGAGAAGGCTCTGGTCATGAGTGCTTCTCCCTTTTGATTGATTGTGCTTGAAGGTGTTCCTAACTCGTCGATAGAAACAAGCGCCTGGTTAGATACTGCAATAGCTGCATAGCATCCTGTCCAGAAGTTTTCGAAGGAATCATTTCCATTTTCTATCACGTCTTTCCATAAGAAATTTTCCCCCATAAAGCTGAATAAGGCCCCTGGTTGTGCACCAGAGTAAACGCTTCCGAAGTCGGTTATGTAATCACAACGGGTATTGACAATAGCCGCATAAGAAACTTTAGGATACGCATTTACTAATAATGCGGATACTTTATCCGGAGAATCTATTTGAGTACGTTCGTCGGGTACTTTGTCCAGAAAGTCAGAGCAACTGGTACAAAAGGACATGATTCCAATATATAAGTATATTTTAATTCTCTTCATTGTATAAGGATGATTTAGAAACTGACATCTAATGAAAAAATAACTTGTTTTTGTATCGGTTGGGCTACACCACCGGTATTGACAAATTCAGGGTCTTGTCCATTCAATTTTTTATCAGAGTATAGTAACCATAAGTTTTTGCCGGTTACTCGTAAACGAATATCAGAGAACAACTTCCACGATTTGAAAAGCTTCTGCGGAATGGTATATCCTACAGATAATGATTTAAGACGGATGAAATCTCCTTTCGCTACCCGTATATCTGAATAATTGTATGCTGAATAAGGATAAGTACTGCTCAAATCTGATATCAGATCTTTATCAGCTATTGCAGGGATATTAGTATGCTTCTCATCTCCTCTGAATTCCCATCTGTTAAAGAACTCTTTGGGGGTTGCTTGAGAGTCATTATAACTGCTGTTAAATACAGGATTCAATCGGATTACATTTCCGGCTTGGAAAGTGAAGAAAATATCTAATGAGATACCTTTCCAAGTAAAGGAATTGTTAAACCCTCCTGTATATTTGGGATCTGTCGGTCCTTCGTATTTTAAGTAATCTGTTGAAGTACTTTGGAAATTGATATCACTGGTGATAGTACCATTCTCATCATAGAACATCGGTACACCATTTTCCGGATTCAGACCGGCAAATGGTATAGAGAAAAGCCCGTTCACCGGATACCCGTTTTTATTTCCTCCTGTGATTCCTACCAACGTGTTGATTTGTGGTTGTTGCATTGAATTCTTGATTTCATTTTTGGAATATCCCATAGTGAAAGAACTTGACCACATGAAATCTTTTGTTACAATAGGTTTTCCTGACAATGTTATATCGAAACCGGAGGCGCTTAAGTCGGCACTGTTGGCCCATTTATATCTTTCTCCTCCAATTCCGGAGACTTTTATTACACTTGACAAGTCGAAACTGTTTCGGATAAAATAGTCAAAAGAGAAGTCGAGTCTTCCTTTAAGGAAAGTGGCATCAAAACCAAAATTAGATTGATAGCTCTTTTCCCATGTCAAATCAGAATTACCTAATGTGTAAATTTCAATGCCTGATTCGATGTCCGTACTTGGTCGCGTAGTATTGGAATTTATAAAAATAGGTGTTGCATTTGATAATGGAGGCATACTGGCTGTTAATCCAACGCCGGCACGTAGCGCTAATGCATCCAGCCAGACAAAATCTTTCATAAACGTCTCATTACCTATATTCCATTTCCCACTGATATTCCAGGTAGGCAGCCAGCGGGCTGAACTGGAATTTGCCATTGTGTTGGAGCCGTCATACCGTACTGTTCCGGAGATGGAATATCGTCTGTCATAGGTGTAGTCAACATTTGCATAAAAAGCGGCAAAACGATCGTACGTCAAAGCTCTTGAATAATAATCAAAATTTTGCTCGATCATTTGTTTCATTATAAGATAGTTCATACTAACAGTGCCTCCCATGTCATATTGGAATCCGTAGCCGGTGTTGCTGTTCGTTTGTCTATCGGAATATTTGATTTGTTGTCCTAATAATGCGTTGAACTCATGTTTCTCATTCCATATTTTGCTGAAACTAACAGAGTTTCTTATATCATAATTTAATAATAAGTTTTCGGCAGTATTATAGAATCCCCCTTTGGGGAGAACAACAATCGGTTCGGCTGACGGATCACTAGGGTCCTTGTAGAGGTAGGGATTGTTTTCTCGAATGGTAGAATTGCCAGCTGCACGATAAGCATTTGCCATATTAGAATTTTCGTGTATTTCATGCTCTTGCTTTGAACGTACATAGCGGATAGCTCCGGTAAAATTGTATTTCAATCCTTTCATAATTTGCCAGTTAAATTCGGCTTGAGCTTTTAAATCTATCACATTCAATTTAATATAGTTATTATCGAGTTCTTCTAAAATATTGAATGGGGCAAAGTTGAGTGTATAATATTCCCGTTCTCCATTTGAGTCGTATGCTCGTAATGCACGACTTGTGTTTAATGCATAATTGAACGGATTTATATCAAAATTACGTGAAGAAATACCGCTTACAACGTCACTGGAACGACTTAATGAACCGGGAGCGTTCTGCATTCTGACAGAACCTACCGTTTGAAAACTAAATCCGATTTTGTCATTTAGCTGGTAGTCATTTCGGAAGTTCATTGTGATTCGATTCACTTTGTCGGCAACAGTCCATCCCGGATCGTTCAAAAAGCCTAATGAAATGTAGGATTTCGACTTTTGTGAACCACTTGATACACTTAATGTATGTTCATTCATTATGGAATTAGTAAATAGCAGATCAAACCAGTCTGTATTAGCTGCTGCGTGTTCCATTAAAAAGTTGTGACGGGCTGCATATGTATTCTCTAAAAGGTATTGTTGCTTTGATTCATCCCATGTGTTGATTCTATTATACATGATTCCATAAATACCGGAAGACTGGTTATTTACAATGTCCGAAGTTAATAAGCCTTTTCGTTCCATTTCTGCATACACAGACATTTGATCGGCTGAATTCATAATATTGAATTCAGAATAACGTGGTTTGGTCCGTACTGTGTAGTTTCCGCTATAATGAATACGTGGTTTTCCTTCTTTTCCTCTTTTAGTCGTAATTACAACTACTCCATTCATAGCTCTGGCTCCATATAATGCTGTTGCGGCAGCATCTTTTAATACGTCAATTGTTTCGATATCGTTAGTATTGATACCTGCTACGGAGGAGCCTAACAGGGTGGTAGGGTCACCGCTTGCTAGTTGGTCGTTAGATACATTTACCACATCTTCTAATACGATTCCATCTACTACCCACAAAGGTTTGTTTTCTCCATTGATAGACGTGGCACCACGTACACGTATTTTGGGGGCACTACCAAAGGTACTCGATACATTCTGAATAGATACTCCGGCTGCTTTGCCTTCCAGCATACGGCTTATGTCTGTTTCACCGGGCAAATTAATATCATCAGCTTTGATTTTAACGGAAGAGCCGGTAAAGGTTGTTTTTTTAAGATTCTGAAACCCGGTGACTACTACCGCATCCAATAAAACAGAAGATTCTGATAATAATATCGTTACTTTCTTTTGCGTTCCAATGTTAACCTCTTTAGTTTCGTATCCCATAAAACTGACGATAAGGATATCGTTATTATTGACCTTTAAGGTAAAATTACCATTATTGTCCGTAGTTGTTCCGCTCTTGACGTTCTTTATAGTAACACTGGCAAACGGAATAGGCTCCTGGTTAGTAGCATCTAGCACCTTGCCGGTAATACTATGTTGTGCACTGGCCCTTGTAAGGCCAATGCACAATATGATAAATAATAGAATAATGTGTTTATTCATGTACCTGTTTTCTTTGGTGATTTATTCTTTTACACAACGTACGCTATAACCTAAGTATCTGCCGTCTGCATTGTTAGGCATGATGGGAAAGAATGGTCCGTCATATTCGTCCACTAATGTTGCAGAGAATATATGATAACTATAGGCATTATTAGGATTGTCCGGATAACTGCCTAGCCAACCATTTTGTGCAGTTTTGTATTCAAACAAACTTCCTCCCGGATATTGACCGGTAATGGCATTTAAATGTCCTCCAAACGGGTAAAATATTTTTATGGAACTATTATTAGGGCAAAGATATATACCATTGTCAACGTCTTCTCCGTTTATTTCATCATAAGTGTTCATTTTATAAGGCACTCTCCAGCCTGCCGGACATGGATCGTATAGTGTTTTGGTTTTTTCATCACTCTTTTTGTACCATAATTCTGTACTACCACTGCCTTCAATTAACCAGTCTTTATAAGTAAAATGGTCTGCATCTCCCAAGAAATAGGTATCCGGGTTTTTCACAGCTGTTTCTTTAGATACGGGACCTTTTGCTGTTTTGATATGAATGGAGTAAACGTCTCCCCCTAAAGAGCTGGTTCCTAACTTAGTGATTTGGCTCCAATCAGTCATTATCGGATCCTTTCGACCGCATTGATAATACATACCGATCGTTTTCGCACCGTCAGTTGGTGTTGCACTTAATGCGCCTAAGTTGCGATCCATCATTGCCTGCGTGGACCCATCTTTCGTTTGATTGTTATCAATTCCCCCAAAACGGTAGATAGCTCCTCCTGTAACATCTGCTTTTCCAGGGTTTTGAGAAATTGCAGGAATTATTCCATTAATATCTCCTCCCGGATTATAATCTGTAATCCAAATGTGCCAGCTCCATAATGGTTTAGCGTCTTGAGCAGGTTCTCCTGCTGTTGCGTCGTAAATACCTATTAATACATTACCTTCGTTTCCTGTAGGTTTGATTCCTATATAATCATTGGCGGAGCTTCCTTGTTGGGTGGTGAATTTCAGTAATTCCTTGGAACTATCTTTTGTTATGATACGGGCAATCCATTTAGTTACTTTTCCTTGGTTGTTTCCGTCATTCAACATATGATCTGTTTTGAAGCCGCCTTCTTCTGTTCCCCAAAATGCATTTACTCGTTTCACAGGAACCAGTAGCTCATGTTCTGAATTTGGATTCAGTATATAGCAGTTAGCTTCAGCTGCAATGCCTTCTAATGGAATCTTTTCAATAGTGATGCGTTTATCACTGGCATCTGCCAGATTAAGATTAATATTGTAATTATATGCATTATTTCTTGTTACATTGAAATCTTTTTCATTTTCTCCAATGAACATTTTGAAAGTTGCTATTTCTTTATTGCCTTCACTCATTCTTTCACCAACAATTTCAATGAAAGTCGCTAGTTTATCTGTTACCTTGTCTTTGTCTGTTGTGATATTAGAATTTGTTCCCATCAGGTTCTCCGCTATGTAATGGGTATAATTTTCTTCACCGATAGTACATGAGATTTCACTATAGTCTGCAATATTACCTTGGGATAATGTTCCCTTACTAAAGTAATACATTTTATATATATTCTTTAATGCTATGGAAGTTAGCTGGAAGTCAGAAGAGGTATTATTGATAGTGAATTTTACTTCAGCTGCAATTCGTTCTAATGTGATAGCATCTAATGTTTGATTTTCTTTGGTAATAGAAACTACTTGCTCTCCTACTAGCGGAATTGCGTTAGATGAATTGACTGGTAATGTATAAATAGTATTCTTTAGTGCTTCATAGGTTTGTTTTCCTAATTGGAAAACAATGCTTTTATCTACATTAGCAATTACTACCAGTTTCATATTAGCCCCTGCTACTAATTCTACTGTTTCTGCAGAGTTGATACTGAATCGTAGTTCTTTTATAACTGCAACATTCTTACCTTGTTGATCGAATTCTAATAACCAAAAGTTTTCAATAGAAGTTCTGTTATCATTTATATTGGTTCCCATTGCGTTGATAGGAGCAATATTTAATGATACATTTACATTTGTTTTTTCTCCTTCCGGAATAATAGAGGTGTTTTCGTCGTCTTTTGAACAAGAACTGAAAATTGCGCTTATGATAAGATATGCGCTAAGCCAAATTAGGTTCTTCATAATTCTAGTTTTAAATAATTAATATTGATTTTTTTGCTATATC
>OMCM01001008.1_pt1 | contig 15666 bp, 7 predicted proteins | sample 1645021 | NCBI WGS metagenome assembly OMCM01 (sample SAMEA103958142, study PRJEB25191) | human gut metagenome | biome: human-associated habitat [ENVO:00009003]; feature: intestine environment [ENVO:2100002]; material: feces | place: Germany | collected 2013/2015
GGGACGATATATATCCGTTCCGTTTCAGGATTCGAAGAACGGGATGAAAGCAAACAATATACCACGGAAGGGCAACGTTTTCTATATAGCCTTGACGGTAGGACTTTTATTCCTTTCGGAGAAGAGTTCAGAATGGGGACGGCAAATTTCAGAGGAGATATGATAGGCATCTGCACCTACAACAATAAAGAGGCTAAAGGCTACATAGATGTGGATGATTTTAGCTATTATGTGGGTAACAAGCCCAATACGCAACGTTGATAAAGATATATGTAACGTTCCGATGGCTCTTTTTTTCATCGGCGTTGTATATTTGTAGCCGATAATATGAAATTCATAATCGTAGTAACAAAATAAATAACGAATTATCATGAAAACATTTTCTCTATCACTACTATTAGTGTGTTTAATGCTTGGCTTCGGCACAAAGTCATACGGACAAGCTGCCGAAAATCTAAATTTGAATAAAATAGTCCAGCCTCCCTACAATTGCTATGGCCGCTTGGCCGACGGTTGTCCCAACGCGGAAAAATTGGGCTGGAAAGTCGGAATGCAGTTTTATTCATTTCACAAATACACCTTTTTCGAGGGAATAGACCTTACCCGCGCTTTGGGATTGCATTATATTGAAGCAACTATCGGAGCGCGAATCAGTCCGGAAACCAATCAGGGAATCTATGCAGGAATGCCCAAAGAATGGATGGACCGTATCAAACAAAAACTTGCCGCAAGCGGTGTAAAGTGTGAATCTATCTACTACTGGATGGACGGAAGCGGCAAAGGCTTTGAAGATGTGGCGAAGTTCTGCAAAGAGATGGGATGGATGATTGTCACAGACCCCCGCCGTGCGAATAACGGAGGTAAGCCTGTTTCCTACTATGAGGACATTCTGAATAAATATGGGGTAAAGATGGTGTTCACCAATCATCCGAAGGCGGCATCTTATTGGAACCCGGATTTTACGGTTGAGGATACGAAAGAATACGGACCGTGCATCGGTGCTTCCGAAGACATCGGTCACTATATGCGTGGAGGCTTCGATACGTATGAGATAGCCAAACGTTATATTGGAATAGGGAAAATGTATCATTTCCACATGCGTGATGTCAGTGAGCGTGGGGCTCATGGGATGGATGTTCCTTGCGGTACGGGTAACGCTCGGCTTTCCGAAATCTTTCAGGCGCTGAATGATAACAATGTCAAACCGTTGATGATGCTGGAATATGAACATGACTTTGATAATCCGATGCCTTATCTCATACAGAGCGTAAACTATATAAATAAGGTATGCGGTGATATGATTAAGGCAAACGAGAAGAAAGCCCAGTTAGGCGATACGATCAGACTGAACGCGAACACCGCCAAGTTTTCTGCGGACATGAATTTGCAGGGTAACGGTGCGGAAGCTACTATTCACGCGTGGAACAAACCCGATCAGGTTATTTCGTGGACGACCAATCTGAAACCCGGCAATTATCAGGTGTTGATTCGTTATTCACAACCTTACGTAGGCAGTGCGATGACACTCGATGCCGACGGACAAGAATTGGCATCACTGTTCAAACCGACATTTACCTGGTATGATTATACAACAGCAGAGGTTGGCGTCATCAAAATAGCCAATGGTGGAGAGGTGACTTTCTCTTTGCATGGAATACAGAATGGCATAAATCGTGATAAAGAAGGAAAGTTGAAAGCCAATGAGGCACTTCCCGATGTGCATTATCTGGCACTTGTGCCTACTTCTCTACCGGCGACTTCACAACCGGTGGATATTCTTACTCTTTTCAAGGGTACAAAGATTTTCAACGGAAAGGACTTTGACGGCTGGGAAGGAAATGACGGAGAGAACAGCATGGCTCATTTCCGGATAGAAAAGCGCGCGATAGTAGGCGGAACAATGGACAAGGATTTGGAACATAACCAGTTTGTACGCACTATACGCAAATACAAGAACTTTGAATTGCGCCTGAAATATAAGGTGAAAGCAACAGATGATAATTATAATGGAGGCGTACAGTTCCGGAGTATGCCTTGCACGATTCCGGGACGTCCGTTTGAGATGGTTGGCTATCAGGCTGATATTCTTTCCTGGAAGCGTGGCGCGCTCTATGATGAACAACGCCGTTGGGATTTCCTCGGAATGCAATTGGGGACTCCCGTGGATTATAAGGCTAATGAATGGAATGACTATATCATTCGATGCGAAGGTCCGCGTGTCCGCATTTGGCTGAACGGTGTAAAGACGACGGACTATATAGAGCCTTATACCGATGAACCGTTCGAAGGTATCGGTACTACTGTAAGTCAGGATGGCCACATCGCCTTTCAAATTCATGAAGGAAAGGCTTCGGAAATATGGTATAAGGATATTGAAATAGAAGAATTGAAATGAAAGCTCTTGTTTTATTCATTCTGCTGGGTGCGTGTCTGACAGTCACTGCCCAACAGAATGAAGGAGAATCTCTTTTCAACGGGAAAGACCTTTCGGGGTGGATGGTGCAATGTCAGCCGCAAGATAGCGGCAAAACATTTTGGACTGTTGACGAGGGTACTATCTTAGGTAATTCTATCGGAAAGAAGGAACATCATCATGTTTGGCTGGTATTAGAACAAGTCTTTACGGATTTTGAACTGAATTTGAAATTTCAAGCTTATCCGGATTCACCCGGTAACAGCGGTCTGGATTTCCGATGCCGGTATGATTCCCTGACTGAAGGTGGCTGGATGGACGGTCCGCAGGTGGATATCAATCCTTCCGGCATGTTTTGGCGTACGGGGCTTATTTATGATGAAACGACCGGAGTGCGGCGTTGGATACATCCCAGTCTTCCCGACTGGAATATGCCGGAGGAATATAAACCGGAAAAGTACTTATTCAAATATGTAAAAGACGGGGATGGATGGAATGACTTGACGCTTATATGCAAGGGCATGCATATCCGGACACTTGTAAATGGAATCGTGTGTACTGATTGGGACGCTACCGGTACTCTGGATGATGCTGTGCATCAAAAACGTCGTGTAGGGCAAAGTGGACATATTGCACTTCAGCTCCATAACGGGGATGAGTTACGGATTCGGTTCAAGGATATTTGGATAAAGAAACTCTGATTGTAATATGAAGAATGCTGCTATATTTATAGTCATATTGCTCGGTGGTATTTTGGGAATATCATGGAGTCAAAAAGAAAGCTGGAAAAGTCTTTTCAACGGAGAAAATCTTGAAAACTGGGATAAGTATATCGGTCCGACTTTTCCAGGGCACGAGGAATTGGGCAAAACGGCGACTGCGGACAATGTATTCTCTGTTGTGACCATTGACGGATGTAAAATGATTCGTATATCGGGTGAGGTTCACGGTTCCCTTGCTACCAAAGAATCCTTCGGGAATTATCATCTGCGGGTGGTTTATAAATGGGGAGACAAAGTGACCTTGGAACGTAATGGAGGACTTCTGTATCATGGCTATGGTCCTTTGGGTACTGCATTCGGTACGTGGATGGCTTCAGTTGAATGTCAAATGATGCATGATAATCCGGGAGATACTTTTCTGATGGTGGACAGCGTGGAGTGCAGTGCCAAGGTAAAAAGTGAAAACGGAGGATATGTATATAACCCTGAAGCTGAAAAGGTACGTTTTGGGCAACGGGTGAACAGACGTATGATAAGAAAAAGGCAACATGCTGAAAAACCGTTGGGCGAATGGAATACGTTGGAATTATATTGTTCGGGGCAAACGGCAGTTCATGTAGTTAACGGGGTGACAGTGATGGTGAACGAAGATATCAGTTCTTGCGATAATGGTTCCATTCATCCGCTTACTTCCGGAAGGCTGCAATTGCAATCGGAGGGTGCGGAACTGTTTATAAAAGAGATTTCAATAGAACCTATTACAAAGATACCGGAAACTGTGTTATAAGCTGAGTGCTATTGAATAAATAATCTAACTTCTTCAATAGAAAAGCCGGATGAAAATAAGTGTCGTCACACTATATTCATCCGGTTTTTATTATTCCTCTTAGAGCGTTTTTTCTCCCAAGTGTTCTTCCATATATGTAGTGGGCGGCACTCCATAAAGTTCTTTAAATGCAGTAGAGAAGTTATTGGGGTCGGTAAAGCCGGTCAAGGCTGCTGTCTCTGCTACTGTATATCGCTTTTCAGATAAAAGTGTGGCAGCCTGTTTCAATCTCACATTTCGGATAAAATTGCGTGTGGTCTGATTGGTCAATTCTTTCAGCTTTCGGTGCAGATGCACACGGCTGATACCTATTTGCTCACAAAGCATTTCTACCGTCAGGTTCGGATTGGCGAGATTCTCATTGATTACTTTCATGACACGTTCTATTAACTTGTCGTCCGGTGATTGAGCTGTAATCTTTTCCAGTTTGTCTTCTTGGGTTTGCTGTCCGCTGAAGTTGTTGCGTAAACGCTCCCGATTACGGATAAGGTTTCCTACCGTTTTGCGTAGTATTTCAATGTTGAACGGTTTTGTTAGGTAAGCATCCGCTCCTGTCTCGAGTCCTTCGATATTATCCTCTTCCCGTGTCTTGGCGGTGAGTAAGATGACCGGTATATAGTTGAGGTTTACATTCTGTTTCAGTTTGCGGCATAAGGTGAGACCATCCATTTCCGGCATCATGATGTCGCTTATCACCAGGTCGGGTGTCCGTTTGAATATCATTTCCAACGCTTCTTTTCCATTGCAACTTTCCAGCATATAGTAGTCGTTGGTCAGTTCCTGGGAAATGTAGTGGCGTATTTCCTCATCATCTTCCACTACGAGTACGCGATATTTGGTCCGGGTACGTGTAACTGCGTCTTTAGCATCGTCCGTCTCTTCCATGGGTAGAGTGATTGGCATTGCCTGTGTATAGATAGCATTGCTCTTTTCGTTGTGTTCCATTTCTTCTGGACGCAAATGTTCACATCCCAGCGGCAACCGAATGATGAATCGTGTGCCGGATGTATCGTCTGGATTGTCTTCTACGTGAATGTCACCGTGATGCAACTCCACCAATGAATGAGTCAGGTGCAAGCCTATGCCTGTCCCTACACTGGAATTGTTCAAGTCGTTACGTATCTGATAGAAACGTTCAAAAATATGCTTTTTCTCTTCTGCAGGAATGCCGATACCGCTATCCGCTATTGTAATTTCGGCATAGTGCCGGAGTGAACCATACATGTTCTTGTCTTCGCTGGTTGTCAAGTATATGTCAACACTGCCGTTTTCGGGTGTGAACTTGAATGCATTCGACAGGATATTCAGGATAATTTTGTCGAAGTTGGCCGGATCCACCCATAGTTTCAATTTTTCTTCTTCCGGATGGTGGAACGTCAATGTTATTTTTTTCTTCAGTGCCTGTTGGGCGAATGTTTCGCACAAATCATCAATAAATCCCGTAATCTCTGTTTCACGAAAAACAAGTGACATTTGCCCTTTGTCTATCTTTCGGATATCCATCAGTTGATTTACGAGCCTTAGAATTCGTTCGGCATTCCGGTAGATCGTACGGTAGGCTTTTTGCCGTATGTTATCAGTATCATTATCCATTAATTTTTGCAACGGACTAATGATAAGTGACATCGGTGTGCGTATTTCGTGTGATATATTGATAAAAAATTGCAGTTTCGCCTCATTTAATTGTTCTGCATTGACACCTCCGACAGCTGCTAACGCAATCAGAAAATAGAGAAGTTTTGACCATCCGGTGGCCCACCATGCCGGATGGATATAAATCATAACTTCTCTCACATCCGAATAAATAGTATAGTCCATAGCCTTTACGCGAAAACGGTAAGTACCCGGTGCCAGATTGCTGAATGATACCCGATGGGTACCTGCGGGCAGGGCTATCCAAGGGTCATTGTTCATGGCATAGAGATAAGTCACCCGCTCGGGACTGTTCAGTTCCTGCGTAGAGAATTCGATACTGAATGCATTGTCGGAATGCGAGAGCTGAAACTCCTTTGCTTCAAATACCGGTCGGTCGATAATTTCATAACCACCGCTTTTCATACCTTTTCGCACGGATTGGTTATGCAGATAAAAATCGGTTATACGGATATTCCATTTCTTGGCGGGATTCGTGATCTCCTGCGGATTGAAATAAGTGATGCCATTCATTCCGCCAAACCAGATGATACCTTCCCTATCCTTGTACGAAGCGTTTTTACTGAATTCGTTACCTTGCAGCCCGTCACCTACATAATAGTTGATAAACCGGCCGCTTTCGGGGTGGAATTGCGAGATACCGGCATTGGTACTTATCCACAGATAGCCTTGACCGTCACCCTGGATGGCGTAAATGGCATCGCTTGGCAAGCCGTTGGCCGTGGTATAAGTTGATAACTTTTGTGTTTGGGGAACCCAACTGAAAAGACCGTCGGAACTTCCTATCCATATCGTGCCCTGAAAGTCTTCATAGATAGAGATGATGATATGTTTAGACAATAGCTTCTGCATTTTGAACTCGTCTGTGTTCAAATCAATGCAGTATATTCCGTCGTAAGTACCTGCATAAAGTTTGTTGTCTTTAGAATAGTATAAACAACTGTTCCATTTGTTGACTTGTGCATTTATCTTTTCATGATAGACCAAACGTTCATTCATCAGGTCTAAATAGAACAGTCCGGACCCCATCGTTGCTATCCAAAGCCTTTTATATTCGTCTTCGGCAAAGTCATAAACGCGCTGTACATATTTTCCGTCTTCATCCAACAAGTCCCGCCGATAGGTGCAATGTCCGGTCGTCTTGTCCAGCTTACCCATACCGTTGATAAATGAACCGCACCACAGATTTTGTTCTGAGTCTTCATACAGATTTATAACCGTGGATGGAACGGAGGAAGATTCATCGGTCACTCGGAAATGTACTTTCTGTATTCCGCCTTTTGCTATGCCATAGATTCCATCGTTGTCGGTACCCACCCACATAATTCCATTCCGGTCTTTGCACATAGCCGTGATGCAGTTGGAACCAATAATATTTTTGTCAATGGATCTATATCCCAAATATTTAAAATTATTTGCCTGAGCGGGAATCAGCATGACTCCTTTTTGGTAGATGGCAAGCCAAAAATTGCCGGCGTTGTCCTTCAAAATAGAGTGTACTTTTGAGGTCTTTGAGTTAAAATAAGTATTTTCAAAAGCATAGTCTGTTATTTGCTGCGTTCTATTGTTGAATATCTTTACACCTCTTCCGTCCGTACCTATATAGAGTTCATCCTGACTGCTTGGACAAAGTGTTTTGACTGGCAAGTTTGTTTTCTCTCCATAGGGCATCGGAATAAACGAATCAGTCTTTTTATCATATTTCAGCAATCCTCTTCCCATAGTTGCGGCGAAAATATTGCCTTGTGAATCATTACAGATATCGACAATGCCAACTCCTTTTTCAGAACCTAAATAATGAGTAACTTTGTTACCTGCATCAAGCTTATAAATTCCATTGTCACCTCTAATCATCCAAATGGATTGATTCCGGTCTTCAATGATGTAGTCAGTCATACTTGTCGGTATAGGTAACTTGAGATTCCTTACTGTGAGTTTGCCTTCTTTCTCGTCAATCGTCAATGAACATAATACGTTCCCTGAAACCCAGATTTCTCCATTCTTTCGTTCCAGAATATCAATGATTGTGTTTTCGAATGGCTTTCCGTCTTCCCATGTAGCGGGTGGCGTAAAATTATCCGTAGCCGGATTATACATCTGTATTCCGTTGTAAGTTCCGATAAGCAAATGCCCTTTGCTGTCTTCGGCAAGAGTACGTACATAATTGTGCGCCAACGAATGTTCATCACCGGCTTTATGCTTGTATATGGTGAATTTAGCGCCATCATAACGATTTAAACCGTCTTCCGTGGCAATCCATATCATCCCGTTCCGGTCTTGAAATATCTTATTGATCAGACTGCTGGATAATTCCCGGTCGGTTGTAAACAACCTGCATGATTGTCCGTGCCCTAACAGTGGCATGAACAATAATAAAATTAAAGTCAACGTATCTTTCATGGTATGTGTTTTCTTGGATTGTTTCTACAAAAGTAATTTAAAGCCTGATATATTCCCTAATAAAAAGGGAATTATTTTATTGGAGTATGAACCTCCAATTTGAACTTGTAACATAGATAATGATTTATGTAACATAGCAAAAGATTACGTAACATGGTACAGGTGAATAGGGAACGCAATCGTATGATGATTCTTATGCAGATGAACTATCTTTGCATTAGTTTAGTAACCTAGGATTATTGATAAATAGATTAACTGTATAATGAATACCATGAGAACAATTTACACGATTCTTTTTTTGATGTGTTCCCTAAGTTGGGCACAGTCTTTGTCTGCAACTGAAACTTTCGTTATCAACGGTACAGGCGGATTCATCTGGATTAAAGATGGAAGTGCTTGCCCCATTATAGTGGACGAGGTGGAGGACAAAGGCGTATTGAGAGCTGTAGCCAACTTGCAGTCGGATGCGGAACGGATAACGGGAGTAAAACCGGAGAGTGGTCATGCCTTGTCTTCAAATCGTATCTTCATTATCGGCTCCATTGACAACAGTACATGGATACAGCAGCTGGTAAAGACTGGCAAGCTGAATGCCGCCGACCTTCAGGGAAAACGCGAGAAGTATATTCTGACAACCGTCAAACAGCCATTGGACGGAGTGGATGAAGCTGTGGTCATTGCCGGAAGCGACAAGCGAGGAACCATTTACGGCATCTATGAGTTATCCGCTCAAATGGGAGTTTCGCCCTGGTATTATTGGGCGGATGTGCCGGTTCGGAAACAGGATATCGTCAGTATAAAGGAAGGGATATATACCGATGGCGAGCCTGCCGTGAAATATCGCGGCATCTTCCTGAATGACGAGTGGCCTTGTCTGGGCGGTTGGGCAAATATGACTTTCGGCGGATTCAACAGCAAGTTTTATGAAAAACTGTTTGAACTGGTGTTGCGCCTGAAAGGAAATTTCCTATGGCCTGCCATGTGGAACAGTGCCTTTTATGATGACGATCCTCTAAATGGTCCTCTGGCTGATGAAATGGGTATCATAATGGGAACTTCACATCATGAACCAATGGGATTGGCACAACAAGACTGGAAACGCCGCGGCACTGGGGAATGGAATTATAAGACGAACGGGAATGTGTTGCGTGATTTCTGGCAATCGGGCATGGCACGTTGCAAAGACTGGGAGTCGGTCATTACAGTAGGCATGCGTGGCGATGGCGACGAGGCAATGAGTGAAGGTACAAATATCTCGTTGCTGCAGAACGTCGTGAAGGACCAGCGGAAGATTATCGAAAAGGTGACCGGAAAGGAAGCGAAGGAAACTCCACAAGTATGGGCACTTTATAAAGAAGTGCAGGATTACTATGACAAAGGTATGCGCGTTCCCGATGATGTAACGCTCCTACTCTGCGATGATAACTGGGGTAATGTACGTAAACTTCCGAATCTTGATGCCACCCCACGGAAAGGTGGTTATGGGATGTACTATCATTTTGATTATGTAGGTGCTCCGCGCAACTCCAAATGGATAAATATCACTCAGATACAGCGTACTTGGGAACAAATGAACCTGACTTACGAACACGGTGTACGTGAACTGTGGGTGGTAAACGTGGGAGATTTCAAGCCCATGGAATATCCCATTACATTCTTCCTTGACATGGCATGGAATCCTTTACGCTTCAACGAAAATAATCTGCTGCAACATACTGAGAGGTTCTGTGCGCAACAATTTGGCGAGAAATATGCAAAGGAGGCGGCACGCCTGATTGACACTTATACTAAGTACAACCGCCGCATGACTCCCGAGTCCTTGAACGATAAAACATACAGCCTTGACAATTACAACGAGTGGCAACGCGTAAAAGACGATTATACGGCTTTGAGTCTTGACGCTCTGAGGCTTTACTATCTGATGCCTGAAACACATCGGGATGCTTTTGACCAACTGGTCTTGTTCCCAATCCAGGCATGCGCTAATCTGTACGAAATGTATTATGCTGTGGCGATGAACCGCTCTCTGGCTGCCAAGAACGATGTGGAAGCGAACCGGTGGGCAGACAAGGTGCGAAGCTGTTTTGAGCGTGATTCCGTTTTGACCTATCATTATAATCACATTATTAGTGGCGGAAAATGGAATCATCTAATGGATCAAACCCATATCGGTTACCGTTCATGGCAGGAACCGAAACATAACATCATGCCTGATGTCACCATGGTATCCGAGCCACATGACGTCTCGTCTTCCCGTATCTTTAAGGAAGAAGACGGCTATATCTCCATGGAAGCGGAGCATTATGCCCGTGCCGTTGACGGTGCTTCGGCGCATTGGATAACTATCCCCAATTTGGGACGTACGCTTTCTGCCGTTACCACTTCTCCTTGTACAGCCGTACCCGATCAGACCATGTATCTGGAGTATGACTTCGAGACACCGAAAAGCGGTGAGATAACAGTTTATGCCCGTTTCTCCGCCACGCTGAACTTCAATAACTACAAGGGCTTGCGTTATGCGGTGAGTCTGGACGGTGGCGAGGAACACATCGTAAATATCAATGGTGAATACAAGGGAGAATTAGGTAAGTGGCAGGCAGAACATGCTATCACTACGCAAACTACACATTGTGTAGACGAGAAAAACAGGCATACTTTGCGTATCCGTCCGCTGGAGCCGGCCTTGGTGTTGCAAAAAGTGATGATAGACTTCGGAGGATTGAAATCCTCATTCCTTGGTTCGCCCGAGAGTAGTGTTAAATAATGATCATGATAACTTTAATATAAAACAGATTAATATGGTTTCAAAAAGAGTCCAACTAATTTTATCGTTGTTTGCAGTTATGTTTTCATTGGCAGGAACGGGGGCAAGAGCCGACAATCAGCCGGACGCTTCCAAGTATGTTTATCGGGGGGCAGGCAATCCGTATCTACCGTTGTGGGAACACTTGCCTGATGGTGAACCTCGTGTGTTTGAGGATCCCGACCAGCCGGGAAAATATCGTGTGTATATCATTGGTTCACATGATGTACGTTTCAGCAGCTATTGCGGTGCCGATACCAGAATGTGGTCAGCACCGGTGGAAGACTTGTCGAGCTGGCGGGACGAAGGACCGATTTTTACATATCAATCGGCAGGACAGTGGGACGTGATGTATGCTCCCGACCTTGTGGAGGTGAAAAGGAAGGACGGCACCAAGGAATATTATCTGTTCCCGCATAGTCGCGGTGCGAACAGGGAAGCGATGGTTGCCAAAGGAAGCCGTCCCGACGGACCTTTTACACCGGTCAACCTGACTGCTGATGGAACGAAAGCCTTGCCGGGAAGTATCCTTGGCTTTGACCCATCTGTCTATATCGAACCGGTTACGGACGTCAACGACCCGGATTATGCAATCGGTTTCAGGGCATACGGATACTGGGGATTCCAGCGTTCGTCGGCTGCACAACTGGATCAGAATACCATGTATTCCGTCCGCCCCGGAACAGAAGTCATTCCTTATTTCATGCCTTCCGGTACTCCCGACGGCGGCGTCCGGGATCCGAAGGGCACTGCATATCCGAGTATCTGTCCGGGAGAAGACCTTGGAGCGTATGGTTTTTTCGAGGCTTCATCCATACGTAAGGTGGGAGATAAATACGTAATGATTTATAGCGGATACTCGGGTGCTGAGTATGGACTGGGCATTACCAATTCCACCTTGCGTTACGCATACGGCGATACTCCGTTGGGTCCGTGGAAAAGCGGCGGTGTTCTGGTCGATTCGCGTGCGCCGGTACTGAACCGTGACGGCTCGCGGTTGCAGACAACCAATGCGGGGCATAATACGCATGGAAGCATACAGCTGATTAACGGGCAATGGTATGTGTTCTACCATCGTCCACCCAGAGGATTTGGGTACGCACGTCAGAGCATGGTGGCTCCGGTTCGTGTGGAGTGGGACGAGAAACCTGTATCGGAAGGCGGAAAGGTGTCTATCAGGGCGTATGACCCGTATGCTGAGGACAGTATCTGGACGGTCAAAGATAGCCGGGGAAATGAATATAGAGGTGCCGAAGTTACTTCCGAAGGTTTCCACATTTATGGTCTTGATCCTTATCAATATTATTCTGCGGGATTCGCATGTTATCTTTCTGATGTAACTCTTCAACAAGATGCTTGGGATATTTGGGATAACCATGCGCCTGTTGCAAATGTAAAGAACGGCAATATAATAGGATATAAATATTTCGGATTCGGAGGGTTGGATAAAGACAAGTCAGGTTTGAAGGCTTTTGAAGGAACAAAAAAAGGAAACCAAACAGCATTTAACCTTTTTCTTACACCGAAAACGCCTAAAGCGTTTAAAGTTAATGTATGGTTGGATGGACCTTGGGATAATGCTGCATGGAAAGGGAAAAAAATCGGTGAAATATCCGTTCCTGCCAATTCTGCACAAGAAACAAAACAATTCAAAATAGATGTATCAAAGTTTGTTGATGGTTTGGATAAAAAACATGCCATATTCCTTGTTGCCGAAGGTCCGGAAGGTGCTCTTTTCGATTTAATAGGGCTGGGGTTCAGTTCGAAGAGGAAAGAAATTGTACGTCCGGTTGTTCCTGTAGTGGGCATTACAGTTGACGGAAAGAACATCGAATTGCCAGAGGCTCCGGTACGCTCAACAGATGTTAACGGTGTTACCGGTTATGATATTTATGAAGCCACTTATAAGGTTCCGGCTGATGCGAACGGGATTCCAGTTGCATCGGCTTTTGCAGACTGCAAAGATGTGAAAATCAAAATTACCCAAGCGGCATCGGTCTCCAGAACTGCTGTCGTGAAATTTGATTACGGGGGTGTTGTCAAGACATATAGGGTGACGTTCATCAAATCTTTATAGAGCATGCGCATGACGTGTAATGCTGTTAATAGAATTCGTATGAAAAACAAGTTTTTTTTGTTTGCTGTCCTCTCGTTTGTCTGTTCGCTGTATCTGGAAGCAAAGGTGAAGTTGCCGACCGTTCTGTCGGATGGAATGGTGTTGCAACGCAATCAGCCCATCAAGATATGGGGAACAGCTGACCCCGGCGATGGTATAAACCTCCAACTTGGGAAGGATAAGTATCAGACTGTAGCCACCGGGGACGGGACATGGCAAATCGTTCTTCCTGCAGCAAAGGCAGGAGGACCTTTTGACATGAAGATAAACGATGTACTTATAAGGGATATTCTCATTGGTGATGTGTGGCTGTGTTCCGGTCAGTCCAATATGGAACTGACAGCCGGAAGAGTGACTGATATGTTTGCCGAAGAAATCGCGACTTATGAAAATCAGATGATCCGGTATGTCAAAACGCCTTATGGCAATGACCTGCATGGAGCCCAAGAAGATATTCCTTCCGGGATGGACTGGAAGAGGCTGACCAAAGAGAATGCCACTTCATTCTCAGCATTGGCCTATTTCTTTGCCAAAGAGATGTATGCAGAAACGAAGGTTCCCGTAGGAATCGTCAATTCTTGTTGGGGAGGTAGCTCCATTGAGGCCTGGATGAGCGAGGATGCCTTGCAGTCTTTTCCCAGATGCTTGCGTGAAAGAGATATTTTTAATTCTGAACAATACCGTGAATTATGCGGCAAGACAGATGCCATAATGTCACAGTTTTGGAATGCAGCCTTATATAGTGGGGACGAAGGGCTTCATGCACCGATAGCATGGCAGCATCAGGAATTGGATGATTCGGGCTGGGAAACGGTGAATATGTTTTCTTATTCTTTAGGCATGAAGAATGGCTATCCGGTCAGCGGTTCGCATTGGCTCAGACAGAAAGTGACGCTGTCTACCGAACAGGCAGGAAGAGATGCAGTGTTACGGTTAGGGTGTATGAACGATGCCGACTCGGTTTTCGTAAACGGTGTATTTGTGGGAACAACCTCCTATCAGTATCCACCTCGTATTTATCATGTGCCTGCCTCCATATTAAAAAGTGGAGAGAATATGGTTGTAATCCGTCTGATTAATTATGGTGGTCGTCCCAGTTTTGTGAAAGACAAGCCTTATTGCCTGGCAACAGGTGGCGACACGATTCGTCTGTCCACCCAGTGGAAATATAAACTGGGATGCGAAATGCCTGCCAGACAAGGGGGAGTATCTTTTCAGAATATACCTACCGGAATGTACAATTCCATGATCTCTCCTTTACGTAATCTTTCTTTTAAAGGAGTACTTTGGTATCAAGGAGAGACGAATACAGGACGTCCCAATGAATACGAAGCATTGTTGACCGCTTTGATAAAGGATTGGCGTAGAAAGTTATCAGATGAAAATCTTCCTTTCTTTATTGTACAACTGCCCAATTTCATGCAGACCCATTCATATCCGGTAGAAAGTAATTGGGCAGCCCTGCGGGATGCGCAGCGGCAGGTGGTCATAAAAGTTCCTAATACGGATCTCGCCGTCACTATTGATTTGGGGGAATGGAACGATATTCATCCGCTGAACAAGAAGGAAGTGGCGCACCGCATTGCGCTTCTTGTTCGGAAGCGCCTGTACGGGCATCATAATATAGTGGAAAAAGGCCCGGTATGTATTTCTATGGTAGTTGAGGGTGACAAAGTGGTTCTTTCATTTGAAAAAGGTACGGATGATCTGCTGCCGACCAGACAATTGAAAGGTTTTGCCGTGTCCGGAACCGATAGTCGTTACCATTGGGCCGAAGCCACTATTCAAGGCAATAAGGTGGTAGTTTCTTGCCCAGATGTACCTTCACCCGTAAAAGTACGGTATGCCTGGGACGATAATCCGAAAGACGCGAACTTGAAGAACCGGGCGGGATTGCCTGCATCGCCGTTCCAGATGGAATTGAATAAATAGAAAAAAGGATAAAATTTAAGATATAAAAAGCGACTTCGGAGCATAGATATGAGGAACGGTTGGCAGCAGAAAGCCGTTAAACCGTTCCGTTTTCGTTAAACGAAAACACAACTTGCTGTCCCCTCTTCGGGGACAACATTTTTCAAGTAGCCTTGGCTACATCGCCTGCATCCACCGTTTTTAGGTGATTTTTTCCTTACAATCTTGCAAGAAATCCCCCCAATAAAAGCCGTTTCGGGAGAATATTCCTGTATAAAATAGAAGGTTCTGCCGGTGGAAAGGCATTCAGTCCGGCAAATGGCGCAGTCTACTGTTGTCCGTGGCTACTGTTTGAAAAGTAGCCACGGACAACAGTAGACTGTATTCCTTACTTTTTTTCTTTCATAGTCATAATCTGTAGCGACTGTTGGGTGAAAAAAGAGAGAGTTTCCGCATGGGGAGACAGGAGGCATATTGGGATTATACCCTCTTGGCTCTAAAAAACAAAAAAATCCGCTCAACAGGGGAAAATGCGGAATAAAGGAGGTATCAGGGTGGTATGAGGGAAGAATTTTCTTTTGAGTTAGATGATTATTGAGGAATTACGAATGTTTATTATAGTATTCTTTCATGTTACCATGTAGCCTGTGAGCAAGCATACACAGTAGCCCAGTAACCTTGTGGACTAAATAATGCAGTGATAAATGCCCGTCTGCCTGAACTCGGGGCTTCATCACCACTTTCATGTGATGTAGCCATGTAGCCACGTAGCCTGTGAGACATGGTACACGGTAGCCTTGTGGACTAAATGTAATCATGCAG
>OMCM01001019.1_pt1 | contig 15522 bp, 9 predicted proteins | sample 1645021 | NCBI WGS metagenome assembly OMCM01 (sample SAMEA103958142, study PRJEB25191) | human gut metagenome | biome: human-associated habitat [ENVO:00009003]; feature: intestine environment [ENVO:2100002]; material: feces | place: Germany | collected 2013/2015
ACTCCTCAAAGGTGTAATATTTGCCATCCGTATCGGTGAAAAGGGCGAATTTTTGCGCTTTATCATAGAAATCCTCTTGAGTGAGCATTCCATAATTAATAAAGATTTTTAAATCATTCCACTTCTCTTCGAACTGAGCGCGATCATTCTTAAAGATAGATTGCAGACGGTCTGATACCTTTTTCGAAATATAGGTAGAGATCTTCTTCACGTTCGAATCACTTTGCAGGTAAGAACGGGATACATTCAAAGGAATATCCGGTGAATCGAGCACACCATGGAGCAGAGTAAGGAAATCCGGAACAATACCTTCTACAGAATCCGTAACATAAACCTGATTACAATACAACTGAATCTTATTCTTATTCAAATCAATATTGCTCTTTACCTTCGGGAAGTAGAGGATACCGGTCAGATGGAACGGATAGTCTACATTCAAATGAATCCAGAACAAAGGTTCGTCTGACATCGGATAAAGCTCACGATAGAATTTTTTATAATCTTCGTCCGACAATTCACTCGGTTTCTTTGTCCACAAAGGAATGGTGTCATTGATGACATTATCTTCCGCCGTCTCTACTTGTTTGCCGTCTTTCCACTCTTTCTTTTTACCAAAAGCGATGGGAACGGGCAGGAAGCTGCAATATTTCTTCAGGAGGGCAGAGATGCGTGACTCCTCGAGAAACTCCTTGCAATCATCATCAATATACAATACGATATCTGTACCACGATCCGCTTTCTCCACCTCTTCAAGTGTAAACTCCGGACTACCGTCGCAAGTCCATTTTACGGCCTGTGCACCTTCTTTATATGATTTGGTGATAATTTCAACCTTCTTGGAAACCATGAATGCAGAGTAGAACCCAAGTCCGAAGTGTCCAATGATGGCATTCGCATCGTTTTTATATTTTTCAAGGAAATCGTTAGCTCCCGAAAAGGCAATCTGGTTGATATATTTATCAATCTCTTCAGCAGTCAAACCGATACCACGATCGGAGATGGTAATGGTGTCTTTGCCTAATGAAACGTGAACGGTCAAATCACCCAGTTCGCCCTTAAATTCACTGATAGAAGCCAATGTATTCAACTTCTGAGTGGCATCAACGGCATTGGATACTAATTCCCGCAGGAAGATTTCATGGTCACTGTACAAAAACTTTTTGATGATAGGGAAAATGTTCTCTGTTGTAACCCCAATATTACCTTTTTGCATAATAACGTATATTTTTTTGGTTTATTTATTAGAATGTTTTTAATTGATATTTGTTCAGATAGAGACAAAAAAAATGCCAGACCCTAAGGTCTGACATTCTGGCATATTTTATGACTTATCTTATTTAAGTAATCTTCTTTCAAGATGCAATAACTTTCATCTCCAATTCACCTTTCTCTTTATTCAGAGAGACTTGAATGACATCTTTTTCTTTCAGAGAAGAAGTTATAATGAGTTCTGACAGTCCATCCTCCAAATGGGTTTGAATAGCTCGTTTTAAAGGGCGGGCTCCGAATTGCACATCGTATCCTTTTTCGGCCACGAATCTTTTAGCTTCATCATCAATAACTAGCTTATATCCAATAGATTCAATACGATCATATAGTCCTTTTAGCTCAATATCAATGATTTTCGTGATAGCTTCCAAAGAGAGTTGGTCAAATGTTATGATTTCATCGACACGGTTGATAAATTCGGGCGCGAATGATTTATTTAATGCTTTTTGTATAACACTTCGCGAGAACTCTTTATCATCCAGACGGCTTTGTGTAGCAAAGCCTACACCACGTCCAAACTCCTTTAACTGGCGGGTACCAATATTGGAAGTCATGATAACAACTGTATTTTTAAAATCAACCATTCTGCCATAACTGTCAGTCAGACGGCCTTCGTCCATCACTTGAAGAAGGAGATTGAACACATCCGGATGTGCTTTTTCGATCTCATCAAGCAAGACGATAGAATAAGGTTTGCGACGTACTTTTTCAGTTAATTGTCCGCCTTCTTCATATCCTACATATCCCGGAGGAGCTCCGACCAGACGTGAGACTGTGAATTTTTCCATAAATTCGCTCATGTCTATACGAATCAGTGCATCGGAAGCCCCGAACATATATTTTGCCAATTCTTTGGCTAAATGGGTTTTACCTACACCAGTCGGACCTAAGAACATAAAGGTTCCAATGGGCTTATTGGGATCCTTCAATCCCACACGGCTTCTTAAAATAGCCTTGACCAGTTTCTCTATCGCCGGATCCTGTGCGATTACTTTCGATTGCAGATCCTCCTTCATGCCAGCCAGCTTGATTCCTTCGGCTTGTGCCATACGCTGTACCGGAATGCCGGACATCATAGAAATAACATTGGCAATTTCCTCTGCATCAACAGTCTGTCTATTCTCTTTCAGACTGTTTTCCCATTCTCGTTTCATTTCGTCCAACTGAAGCGTGAGCTCTTTTTCCTTATCTCGGAAACTGGCAGCGAGTTCAAAATTCTGCGATTTCACAGCTTCATTTTTCTTGCTTTTAGCTTCTTCGATGAGTTTTTCCTGCTCTTCGATTTCCTTGGGTACATTGACGTTGGTCAGATGTACACGTGATCCTGCTTCATCCAAAGCGTCAATAGCTTTATCGGGGAAGTTACGGTCCGTAATATAACGGTCTGTCAACTTGACACAAGCTTCCAATGCTTCATCTGTATAGTTCACGTTATGATGATCTTCATATTTATCCTTGATGTTACGCAGAATCTGAAGAGTTTCGGCAGCAGTAGTGGGTTCCACCATAACTTTTTGGAAACGACGTTCCAAAGCGCCGTCTTTTTCTATATTCTTACGGTATTCATCAAGGGTAGTAGCACCAATACATTGTATTTCGCCGCGTGCCAATGCAGGTTTCAGCATATTGGCTGCATCCATTGAACCGGCTGCAGAACCTGCACCTACAATTGTATGGATCTCATCAATGAACAGGATTACATTCGGATTCCTTTGTAACTCGTTGAGAATGGAACGAATACGCTCTTCAAACTGACCACGATATTTTGTTCCTGCCACAACTGCGGTCATGTCAAGAGCTACTACTCGCTTATCAAACAAGATGCGTGAGACTTTCTTTTGAATAATTCTCAAAGCAAGTCCTTCAACGATTGCTGATTTTCCTACACCAGGTTCACCGATCAGAATCGGATTGTTCTTTTTACGGCGACTCAGGATTTGAGCCAAGCGTTCAATTTCCTTTTCTCTGCCTACTACAGGGTCCAAACGTCCTTCTTCTGCCGCTTTTGTCATATCTGTACCGAAATTGTCAAGTACAGGCGTGTCATTAGCCGGTTTTTTTGAAGCTGTTTGCGCCTGTTGCTGGCGTTCTTCAGAACCGCTTCCACCAGATCGGGGAGAAGACATTTCTTCATCATCATCGTCTTCCGGGAATCCCATGCCGGAATTTACATCCGGTTGCAATGTGGCTTGTTCCAACACTTTCACGTAATTAACATCATTAGCTTCGAGCACGGAAGCAGCCATATTGTTTCTTTCTCTTAGGATCGCTAACAAAACATGCTCTGTATCAGCTATATTACTTCTCATTCCACGTGCTTCTAAAATACACATTTTTAATATTTTTGCCGCGTCATTAGACAACGGTATCTCTGCATCAGGCAATAGCATATCATCAGCTTCTGTCTTCAGCCGAGCTTCAATCTGCTGCTTTACTGCAGCTAAATTGGTGTTGAGTTTTGACAATATCTCGATAGCTTTTCCTTCACCGTCACGAAGCAATCCCAGAAGTAGGTGCTCAGGTCCGATATGCCTACTCCTCAACCGGTTAGCTTCTTCCTTGCTATAGACGATAATGTCGGAAACTCTTTGTGAGAATTGATTATTCATACTTTTTCCTTTTCTTCTAAGGGGTTATTTACTGGCAAATATACGCATTTAATCAAGTTTGTATTGCATATTTGCTTTATTTCTTATATCTACAAATGGCGTGCCATAAAAACAATGCTTTGTATTATATATATAAGGTATAACAAATACCACTCCCTGTTTTTCACAGATATAGTCTCCTTAATGGTAGTATTTATTCTTTTTCTCATTTCTTTTTCTAATATTAATGGTTAGAAGTCAATCCGTTCCTTGAAATTTTTAATTTTAATAACTAAATATAGACAAACAGACTGTCCTTCAAGCAGAAAAAAACTTTCTTCGGAAAAACTTTCGTATATCGTGGAAAAGTAGTACTTTAGCGTGGTTTTTCACAGACCATACAATGTATAATTAATAATCATTTTAAATGCTTGAACAAGACAGAATTATAAAGATTAACATCGAGGAGGAAATGAAGTCATCGTACATTGACTACTCCATGTCGGTCATTGTTTCACGTGCCCTTCCGGATGTTAGAGATGGATTTAAGCCCGTTCACCGTAGAATTTTATACGGAATGATGGAATTGGGTAATACTTCAGACAAACCTTATAAAAAATCTGCAAGAATTGTGGGTGAAGTACTGGGTAAGTACCATCCGCATGGAGACTCTTCAGTTTATTATGCTATGGTGCGTATGGCTCAGGAATGGGCAATGCGTTATCCTTTAGTAGATGGCCAAGGTAACTTTGGTTCTGTAGATGGTGATAGCCCCGCTGCCATGCGTTATACGGAGGCTCGTCTAAACAAGTTAGGTGAAGCGATGATGGATGACCTGTATAAGGAAACTGTAGACTTCGAACCTAACTTTGATAATACGTTGACAGAGCCGAAGGTGATGCCGACCCGTATTCCTAATCTTTTGGTTAATGGTGCTTCCGGTATTGCGGTAGGTATGGCAACTAATATGCCTCCTCATAATCTTTCGGAAGTAATTGATGCTTGTGAAGCATATATTGATAATCAGGAAATCACAGTAGAGGAACTGATGACTTATGTCAAAGCTCCGGATTTCCCTACAGGTGGTTATATATATGGTATCAGCGGAGTACGTGAAGGATATCTGACAGGTCGTGGACGTGTAGTAATGCGTGCAAAAGCGGAAATTGAAACCGGACAGACACATGATAAAATCGTAGTGACTGAGATCCCTTATAATGTTAATAAGGCTGAACTGATCAAATATATTGCTGATCTTGTTAACGATAAGAGAATAGAAGGTATCTCGAATGCAAACGACGAGTCTGACCGTGACGGTATGCGTATCGTTATCGATGTAAAACGTGATGCTAATGCAAGTGTAGTGCTGAATAAGCTGTATAAGATGACAGCCTTACAGACTTCCTTCGGTGTGAATAATGTTGCATTGGTTCACGGACGTCCTAAGACATTGAATCTGAGAGATATGATTAAATATTTCGTAGAGCACAGGCACGAAGTAGTTATCCGCCGTACTCAGTTCGATCTGCGTAAAGCAAAGGAACGTGCACATATCCTTGAAGGTTTAATCATTGCTTCTGATAATATTGATGAAGTTATTCGTATTATTCGTGCAGCTAAGACTCCAAATGATGCTATTGCAGGTTTGATAGAACGTTTTAATCTGACAGAAATACAGTCACGTGCAATTGTAGAGATGCGTTTGCGTCAGTTGACTGGTCTGATGCAGGATCAGCTTCATGCTGAATACGAAGAAATCATGAAACAGATTGCTTATTTGGAAAGCATTTTGGCTGATGATGAGGTATGTCGTAAGGTGATGAAAGATGAATTATTGGAAGTTAAAGCGAAATATGGTGACGAACGTCGTTCTGAAATCGTTTATTCTTCCGAAGAGTTTAATCCGGAGGACTTCTATGCTGATGATCAGATGATTATCACAATATCTCATATGGGATATATCAAACGTACGCCATTAACAGAATTCCGTGCGCAGAATCGTGGTGGGGTAGGCTCTAAGGGAACAGAAACTCGTGATGCGGACTTTGTAGAGCATATATATCCGGCTACTATGCACAATACCATGATGTTCTTTACACAAAAAGGTAAATGTTATTGGCTGAAAGTTTATGAGATACCGGAAGGAACGAAGAATTCCAAAGGACGTGCTATACAAAACCTGTTAAATATTGACTCTGATGACAGTGTTACTGCATATTTGCGTGTTAAGAGCCTGGATGACACTGAATATATCAATAGTCATTACGTATTATTCTGTACGAAGAAAGGTGTTATCAAGAAGACATTGCTTGAACAATATTCACGCCCGCGTCAGAATGGTGTAAATGCTATTACAATTCGTGAGGATGACAGTGTAATTGAAGTTCGAATGACGAATGGTAATAATGAAATCATTATTGCTAATCGTAATGGTCGGGCTATTCGTTTCCATGAAGCTGCAGTTCGTGTAATGGGACGTACGGCTACAGGTGTACGTGGTATTACATTGGATAATGATGGTCAGGATGAAGTAATAGGAATGATATGTATAAAAGATTTGGAAACAGAATCTGTAATGGTTGTTTCTGAACAGGGATATGGTAAACGCTCTGAAATTGAAGATTATCGTAAGACTAATCGCGGTGGTAAGGGTGTAAAGACCATGAATATTACTGAAAAAACAGGTAAGTTGGTAACAATTAAGTCAGTGACTGATGAGAACGACTTAATGATTATCAATAAATCCGGAATAACTATCCGTCTGAAAGTTGCTGATGTCCGTATTATGGGACGTGCTACTCAAGGTGTTCGTCTGATTAATCTTGAAAAACGTAACGATCAGATTGGTTCTGTATGTAAAGTAATGACAGAAAGTCTTGAGGATGAAGTTCCCGCAGAAGAAGCAGAAGGTACTATTGTCAGTGATCTGACTACTGATCAGGATGTTGACAATGCAGATACTGCTACAGATGTTAATGAAAATAACAACGAAATTGAGGAATAGACATAATATTAATAATTAATCAAACAACAATCATGAAAAGAGTATTATTTTCAATGGTTTTATTGATGGCCGTAAGCTTATCATTCGCTCAAATGAAGAATGTAAAAGAAGCCAAAAGCATTGCCAGTGATGTAAAACCGAATTTTAATCAAGCTGAAAAGCTGATTAATGAAGCCATTAAGAACCCTGAGACCAAGGATCTTCCTGACACATGGGACGTTGCTGGATTTATTCAGAAACGTTTTATTGAAGAAGAACGTGATAAGAAAGGTGTTCTGAAACAGCCGTTTGACACATTGAAGGCATACAACAGCATTTTAAAAATGTTTGAGTATTATACTAAATGTGATGATCTAGCTCAAGTACCTAATGAAAAAGGTAAAATTAAAAACAAATATAGAAAAGCAAATGCTTCAACTATATTGGTTGAACGTCCTAACTTAATTAACGGTGGTATTCAATTCTTTAACCTTGATAAGAATAAGGAAGCTTTGCAATTCTTTGCAACATACGTAGAATCAGCTTCTTATCCTATGTTGGCAGAGCAGAATTTGGCTAAAACAGATACTCTTTTGGCACAAATAGCATATTACGCAACATTGGCTGCTGACAGAGTAGGAGATAAAGATGCAATTATTAAATATGCTCCTGCTGCTTTGGATGACAAAGATGGCGGTAAGTTTGCAATGCAATTGATGGCAGATGCATATAAAGCTAAAGGTGATACTGCAGCATGGGTTAAATCATTGGAAGAAGGTATTTTAAAATTCCCTGGAAATGATTATTTCTTTGCGAATTTGGTAGATTACTATACTAGCTCTAACCAAGCTTCTAAAGCAATGGAATTTGCTGATAGAATGTTGTCTACTGATGCTAATAACAAGTTGTATCTTTATGTGAAAGCGTATCTTTATCATAATATGAAAGAATATGATAAAGCTATTGAGTTCTACAAGAAAGCTATTGCTGCAGATCCTGAATATGCAGAGGCATATTCTAATGTAGGATTAGTGTATTTGATGAAGGCTCAGGATTATGCTGATAAAGCTACAACAGATATCAATGATCCGAAATATGCAGAGGCACAAGCTACAGTGAAGAAATTCTATGAAGAAGCTAAGCCATTCTACGAAAAAGCCAGAGCTTTGAAACCTGATCAGAAAGATTTGTGGTTACAGGGTCTTTACCGTGTTTACTATAATCTGAACATGGGTCCTGAATTTGAAGAAATCGATAAGATGATGAAATAATTATATTCAGTTTTTATAAAAAGACTATCCCAAAATTTAAATTAGGATAGTCTTTTTTGTTTTTACAAATAAAGAAGCTTGAATGATGATTCTGATTTTTTTTTATCAAAATATATAATGATGAATTTCTTTTTGTGAGAAAATGAAAAAGAGGCTATAACCAATTCATTTGGAATGCCTCTTTTGGTTTTAGAGAGAGAAGAGAGAGAAATTAGTTATAAGTATTATCTATTTTTCTATTAAACATAATGATAATTATTCCCTGAACGTAAACAGTTTATTTTCGTTCTTTCTCCATCATCCGTTAATAACAAGCAATGGCGTATCGGAATGGAAAATCATCTTACGAGCGATACTTGGGTTAAATAATCGTGCAAATATATTTCTCTTATAGGAAGTTAATGTTATTATATCAATTTGATTATCTTTGATATATTGATCAAGTCCTTTTAATAGATTATCATTCATTACCACATCATAATGAATTTCAAGCCCGGGATATTGTTTTTGGAAATAGTCTTTGATACCTGCAAGTTTAATTTCATTCCAAGTATCTTTGGATTCAGCCAGATGTATTAATGAGACTGAAAAATGGAAAGATTTCCAAGTGTTGAAAAATGCTTCAAAAGCAATCAAGTCTCTCTGATCAAAATTGGTTAAGAAAGCAATACGTTTTACTTCATTGAATTCTTTGAATGGAGTATTTTCCGGAATTGCTAATACTGCTGTGCGGCTTCGATCAATAATTTCAGCTGTTACACTGCCAATTAAGTCAATGTCTTTCTGGCTTTTTCCACGCGTTCCCATAATGATAACCTTAGGACGCTGCTCCTTGGCATATCTTAAAATTTCTTCTTCTGGAATTCCTTCTCGCAAAATGCAACTATATTTGATATCCGGAAATTCTCCAGATGCAACTTTTTCCTTTATCTTATCAGATAGTGCGTTGAGATCTGAATGGACCTGTTGGATGATTGTTTTAACAGATTCTTCATCTCCGATCTGATAATTGAATACATCGCCATATGGTAATGACGAAGCGTATATCGGTGTAAAGTAAACATGTAATAGAATCACTTCAGAATTCTCAGTTTTAGCCAAATTAAAGCCAAATTCACACGCTTTCATCGAATAACTGGAGAAGTCGACAGGTATTAAAATTTTGTTCGATTTATTATCTACCTTAGGTGTCTTCTCTCCCACTATACTTTCAGATAACCAGGTAGAACTTTCCGTTATTTTTAATGCACGTGGTAGATCACTTTCTTTAATTCGTAGACGTACTCCTGAAGATACAACAGGTTGTATTTGATTTACGTTATGAATGTATGTTTCTATTCCTTCATTTTCGAGGACATTCTTTAGAATCTGAGCTTTTGTATAAGTCAGAATAGCTAAGGTTACTAATTTATCTTCCATAATAATCTGTTTTTGAAGGTGAACAAATAAGAAATCCCAATTGTTTGGGCAATTGGGATTCTTGTTTTATATTTTAAATTTGCATAGGTTCGGTAGCTTGTTCTTTTTGCATACTCATGTTTATTTCATCTAAAATTTTTAGAGCCCGGTCGAGAACAGTTGTGTCATCCAGCATTACAAGCCCGCCATCCGGACCGGGCTCAAGATGTATTCCGACACTTTTTCCTTCCTTGAAATTGTGGCCCCCGAAGAAGTTGCGCACTGTATCTACGTGCAAACCAAGTTCGTCTGCTATTCTATGCATGCTACCGCTAGGCAATGAATCTTTAATCTTGCGAAGTTCATTAAATGTTATTGTTCTCATGTCTCATAAATTTAATGGTTAATACTATATTGTATTTAATTTTTTATCACGCTATAAACTTAAGCAAAAAAAAAGATAAAACAAATTATTTGCTTATCTTTTTTCCTAAATTCCTAAATTCTGTTTACGAATTTTATATCACTTCAATAGCGGAAGCCGGCACCCATCCTACTTTGCCGTCTTCCAAGCGAATTTCTTTCCATTCTTTCATTGAGTTATCTTTGATACTGACCTTACGTCCCTCATGAAGGATGAACAAACTTGTTCCACTTTCACTCGGAGTGCTGCGAACTGTTACACTAGGATTCATGACGATCGCTTCGCTTCTATTTACTAAACGTTCTTTTTGCTCTGAAGCAAAAAGATTAGAGCATATTACAACAATTAAGAAAACGATACCTGATATAAATCCTCCTTTTTTCAGTATAATCTGCTTGGAGAAAATAAAGAAGTAAAGAGCGATGATAAATAGAATAAAGGAGACAATTCCCCATGTAGCCCATGCGTCTACACTCATACTGTTTATCAAGGCTTTGGCCCATGATACAAAGAAAACTTCCGGAACAGGTTCTACTTTATCTATTGTTTTAGCGCGTGCTACTTCCAGATTGGCACGGATGTCGCTGTTTCCTGGTTTCATAAGCAAAGCACGTTCGTAGTTGAGTACGGCTTTTGCTATTTCTCCAGCTTTGTAGTAACTGTTTCCTAAATTATAGTACACATCTGCAGATTCCCCATTTTTTAATAAGGATTCATATATTTGGATAGCAGTTGCATAATCAGCTTTTATATATGCGGAATCTCCTTCGGCTTTTGTTACATCTTCCAATTTCGTATCAGAAAATGTATGTGAACCCGCATGGATAGAATCAGCTTCGGTTGTTTGTATAGAATCAATGCTTTGAGTTTCTTGTCCGAAACAAGTGACTGACATTGATAATAATATAAAAAACAATATTTTTTTCATGACACAATCTCTTCTGGGTTAATGTTTTATTGAATTTTCCATTCTGCTTATCACTTCTATTGAAGAAGAATAAACTTTATCCATTGCCTGATTTTCATCACCTGGAGCGAAACGGGCAAATTCACAATCATTCAATGCATTCAGGAATTCTTTAATTAGTTCTTCACTTACTCCATGGTTTCTCAGCTTCTCTTCAATATTGTCTTTCGACAAACGGGAAACCGGAATACTAAGTTTGTCACTGATATATCCCCACAATGCTTTCAGTACTTCATCATAGAAGGCATCTTTCTTGTTTTCAGAGAGCAACTTACCGGCTAGTTTCATGCGTTTGGTTGCTACCTTATTAGCTTTCTTTGTTTTCATCTTAGCAACATTGGCATTTGCAGCGGCTTGTTTGCGGTAGATGATAAAGAAGATGATGAAGGCTAGAGCAGGAATGATATAGAATAGCCAATAGGTCATTGAGCCATAGAAGAAGCTACCCTTAGGTTGGAGAGTAACTTCATTTTGCTTAATGTAACGGATATCTTCACCCAATACTTTCAAGTCTTCTTTATTGGTGAAATTGGCAATCACCTGATCAGCATTTCCTGCACCTTTCTCAACATTGATTACATAGTCTTCCGTTTTCAACGTTTTGTAAGATTTTGAACGGATATCGAAATAGCTGAAAGATACCCCCGGGATTTTATAATTGCCAGCATGTCTTGGAATAGCCAGATACTCAATAACTTTATTTCCTGTTAGACCTTCCTGAGTTAATCTGACTTGGTTGTCCACCTTTGGATCATATACTTCAAAGTCATCTGGAAATTTAATTTCCGGATTAGAAATCAGTTTCAGGTTCCCAGTTCCGGAGATGACTAACTTGATAGTGATAGCATCATTAGTTTTCAGCTCCTTGCTATTGATGGAAGAAGAAATGTTGAACTCTCCCACTCCACCTGAAAAGTTTGCAGGTTTACTAGCAGGAAGCGGATTGACATTAATTGCTATTTTAGGAGTAACGATAGATTTCGGTACTTTAACTACATTGCTTCCACCATTGAAAAATGCATCAAAAGGATCGTCAGATTGTACAGCTTTACCTACCGTCATCTGGAACTGTGCCGGTTCTATAAATAACTTACCCGGTTGCTGGGGAAATAATACAAATTGGCGATAGATTGTCGTATTATAGTTACGTCCTTTATAATGCTCCTGTGTCCATCTTGCATTTGCATTCATTTCAATTTCTTGAGAATGAAATCCTTTAAAGTCAGGCAGTTTGGCATTATTTAATTGCAAGTCATGCTCTCTGGTGTATATTTTATAGGTCAGGACAAATGCTTCCTGCTCGTATACATTCGTTTTACTGGCAGTTGCCGTGATAAACAAATCCTGATTAGATACACTTGTACCAGATGAAGAGCGTGCAGATGAGCTACCGTCATTTTGTCCTCCATTACCAGCCTGGTCTTGTGGCAAAACCTTCACCTTTACGGAGTTTGAAACCATCTGGTTGCCATCAGCTACAATAGAAGCTCCGGGGATTGTATATTCACCGGCAGTATTTGCCATCAATATATAAGTGAATGTAATACTACTTGTAGAGGTGACATTACCATTCATTATCTGTGTACTGCTTTGCTGAGAACGGCTTGGCCCCATCAGGACGTCGAATCCTTTGATAGACGGTGCCTGAAAGTCTTTAACTTTTTGTGTGGTTACTGTATAAGATAGCCTGAATTGATCCCCTACCACCACTACATCGGGAGCGGAAGCAGTGAATGACACCTTGTCGGCAAGCGCTTGGGTGCTATATGCTATCAATGCCATCAATATAACAATCAGTTTTTTCATTGCTTATGAAATTTATATCATCAACTTTTTATTATTACCAATCTTTTTCTAGACGACCGCCCTGAATAACCTTCTGTTGTTTCTTCACTTTGTCCTGTACGTCTTTCTCATCTTGCATTACAGAATTAAGTAACTGCTCAGCATTTTCCTTTGACATCTGATTATCTTGTTTTTCAGGCTTCGGCGGTTGTTGCTGATCCTTTTGATCGTCTTTCTTCTGATCGTTCTGTTTATCTTTGTTTTGGTCTTGTTTCTGCTGCTGATCTTTATTCTGATCCTGATTTTGATCTTGATCCTGCTGATTCTGTTGGTCTTTCAGCATCTTTTGAGCGAGTGCCAGGTTATACCGTGTTTCATGATCTGCAGGATTGTTGCGCAACGACATTTTGTAGGCATCCACAGCTTTTGCATAATCTTTACCAGCTTGAAAAAGCACCCCCATATTATGGTAAATGTGTGCCAATTTCATTTTATCCTTTTCTATTTTGCTGGCAGAATCATATTGCTCCATGGCTTCCTGAAACTTTTGTTGCTGTGAGAGCGTATTTCCCAAATTGTACATGGATACAGCAGATTTAGGATTAACTTCCAAAGCCTTGCGATAATTAACTTCTGCATCTACGAATACACTATCATTGAACAGACGATTTCCTTTGCGGATATAGTCACGCTCTGCTTTCTGTGCCGAAACGCCGGCAGCCGATAACAGAAAAGCAGCAAACAGGATATATTTCATTTTTAACATACGCATAGCTTACTTCTTATTAGAGAACAGATGAACGTTTTTGAATAATGGATTCTTACGATCCAAAATTAACATCTCAGCTAGTAACAATAGTAAAATGATCCATGCAATAGCCTGAAACTGTTCGTTGAAATCCGTATATATTTTCGATTCCACATCAGACTTAGCCATCTTACTTATTTCCTGACTGATAGCCTTTTGAGCAGAATTAGAATTATCTACCCGTACATAGATACCCTTTCCGTCTTTGGCTATTTCTTGACACATGCCCTCATTCAGACGGGTTACAATTACATTACCTTCGCGGTCACGGCGATAATCATTGGTACCTTCTACAGGAATAGGAGCACCTTCGGGCATACCTACTCCCAGCACACTTACCTGAATCCCTTTTTCGGCAGCAGCTTTAGCAGCTTCTACAGCGCCACCTTCATGATTCTCACCATCCGTGATGACAATGATAGCACGTCCCACTCCTTCTTGCGGAGTAAAACTGCGGGTTGCCAGGTTGATTGCCTCTCCGATTGCTGTACCCTGCTTGGAAATCAGCGATGGGCTGATAGATTCCAAAAACATTTTGGCGGAAATATAATCGCTCGTGATCGGTAGCTGGGTAAAAGCATCTCCGGCAAATACGATCATACCGACTTTGTCGTTATCTAATTCATCTACCAATCTGGATATTAATCTCTTGGCTTTTTCCAAACGGCTGGGCTGCACATCCTGCGCCAGCATAGAATTAGATATATCCAGAGCTATAATCACTTCCACCCCTTTACGTTTCACCGTTTCCTGCTTGGAACCAAATTGCGGACGAGCCAGCAATACTGAGAATAAGCCGATAGCGGCAAAGATGAGCCAAAATTTCACATCCGGTCGATATTTAGATACATCCGGCATTAATTGCGCTAACAATTCCGGATCTCCAAAACGTCGGATATTTCTCCGTCTCCTGTAATTGGAATACAAGTAGAAAGCTGCTAAAAACGGTAATAGCAGCAATAAATATAAATATGCAGGTTCTTCAAATCGAAACATCTTCTTCCTATTTTACGTTACAAATCACGATTGACGAAACATTCCTACGGAATTTTCTTGAGTATTGAATTACGCAATAAAACTTCCAGTAGTACACAAAGGAAAGCAGCCAGTGCAAACCAGCGATAGTCTTCTTCCCGTTTGCTATACTCTTTTACGTTCAACTTTGTTTTCTCCAGCTTGTCAATTTCTTCATATACCTCTTTCAGTTTCGAGTTGCTCGTAGCTCTGAAATAGTTACCATCGGTAGTACCGGCAATCTGAGTCAGTGTTTTCTCATCGATTTCCACCGGCATATTGATATACTGTACTGTATTACCGACCGGATAAGGATATGGAGCCATTCCATTCGTACCCACTCCGATGGTATACACACGGATACCGAAACTTTTGGCAATCTCAGCGGCTGTCAATGGCGAAATATCTCCTTTATTATTGGTACCATCCGTCAATAAGATGATAACTTTTGATTTCGCTTTACTGTCTTTCAGGCGGGTTACAGCATTTGCAACTCCCATACCAACAGCTGTACCATCTTCAATAAGGCCACATTTGATATTATGAATCATATCCAGCAATACAGCATGGTCCACAGTCAGCGGGCATTGAGTGAATGTTTCTCCGGCAAACAGAGTGATACCAATATTATCATTCGGGCGTCCGTTAATAAATTCGGCTGCTACATCTTTAGCAGCTTCCAGTCTGTTTGGCTTCAAGTCTTCCGCCAGCATACTGGTAGACACGTCGATAGCCAGCATAATATCAATTCCCTCTATTTCGCTGTTTTGCCACTTATTAGTGCTTTGCGGACGCGCTAATACCACAATAATCAAAGCCAATGCAATGACGCGCAGTATAAATGGAGCATGTAGCAAATAATTCTTATAACTTTTAGGAGTATGCGCATATACCCGTGCATCCGAAATCTGAAGGGTAGCTTCAGTTTTCTTTCGCTTCAAGATATACCATACAATATAAGGTATAAGCAATAATAGCAAAAACAGATATTCAATATTGGCAAAAACCATTTTAT
>OMCM01001022.1_pt1 | contig 15491 bp, 19 predicted proteins | sample 1645021 | NCBI WGS metagenome assembly OMCM01 (sample SAMEA103958142, study PRJEB25191) | human gut metagenome | biome: human-associated habitat [ENVO:00009003]; feature: intestine environment [ENVO:2100002]; material: feces | place: Germany | collected 2013/2015
TTCAACGAGCGAAATAACCGGGCGACGAAGTCCATGCCGTCGCCCGGTTATTTCGCTCTGCAACATCGTGTTGCACCTCCTCGCAAGGCATACAGCCTTACTTCGTCGGCTTTCATCACATTCGGTGCACTCTACACATTTTCCCTTTTCAAACCGGTTTTTAGAGGTGACCTTATGAATGGCAGCTGGACGCGGTTTCGCTGTATTCCCTAAAGGGCATAGGGTTTTGAAAGGAGGCGCCGATTGAGCAAGAAAATATCATACAGAATACCTGTCTGCATTTTCATTTTTGTGGTCGTAAGCATAACCGCACTGCTGTTTGCCAGCCTCCTGAACGATGTCCTCACGACCGGAAGCATTTCAACGGATTTGACGGATTTCTCAACAACAATTTCCGGCGTATTCGGCGGAGAAAAGCCGAGAAAGCTGTATCTTCTGCTGGAGGCTCTGGTGGTACTGCTCTGCGTGGTGTATTTTGTCTGCGCCGAACGGACGTATCAGACCGATACATACAAGGTCACGGATAACATCTCTGTCCCGGTCCCAAGCGGTCAGGGACAGCATGGAACGGCATGGTTCATGTCGGATAAGACAAAGCGCAGGGCGTTTGACTATATCCGCATTTCCAAAGCCGACCCACTTATTTCCCGTGAGAATTGCTATTGATTATGGCAATGGTACTTATAAAGGGGAAGTTTCAGAAAATAAAAGGACAGAAATGCCTCTCTCAGAGCGCATTATTGCTCACAATTCTGACGTTGCGAAGGACATATGAAGGACAAAATTGCCTTTTCAGGGCAAAACAAAGGCCCTACAAACGGCTTAATACAGCCATTTGCAGGACCTTGAAGTGTGGTGGAGCCGAGGGGAATTCTTCAATGTCCATAAACTTCCACCTTGATATTTTGGCTTTATAAAGCCATTTGTTCCGTATAAGTTTCCCAAAACCTAAAAGTTTGTTTATGCGAAGATTTATCATAGATATATTATACAGCACAATGTCTGTTTTGTCAAGCAAGGTTGAATATAATACAAGAATTTCTACATGGTGGTAAATATTGCTCTAACCAGGAAATCAAGTTATGATTCAATAGTCACCTAAAAGCAAGAAATCTGCCAGATGAATGATTTTTACGCCGTTAATATTTCCTCCGGCGAGGTCGTCAAGCGTTACTACATATTTGGGATAGTGATCCTTTATTTCAAGAAGGTTTGCTATCTCACGGTCGGACTGCTCCGGAAGATTCCTGCATACCTGGACGTACACTTTTTCGTCACGGCGGATGGCAACAAAATCAATTTCCTTCGTCTCATTCTTGCCGACATAGACATCGTAGCCTTTCCTGCGCAGCTCAAAGAATACGATATTTTCGAGCATTGCGGCTACTGATCTCGGGTCGAAGCCCATTATGCAGTATTTCAGTGAGGAATCCGCAAGGTAAAATTTCTCCTGTGTTTTCAGCAAGGATTTCCCTTGCATATCGTAACGGGAACAGCGGTATATTATGAACGCCTTTTCCAGCCACTCCAGGTAGTTGTACACTGTTTCCACCGACAGGGAGCGCCCCTCGCTCTTCAGGAACTTTACTATTGCGTTAGCCGAAAAGGTCTTTCCGACGTTTTCAACTATGAATCTGGCAACACGGTTGAACAACTCCTGATTGGTTATGTTATGTCGCCGAGCAATATCATTCGTTACAACGGAGGTGTATATTCCTTCCACTATCTGATAGGAGGAATGGTCGTCGAAATTCCCGAGTGCTACTATCGGAAATCCGCCTTTTCTGATGTATTCGTTCAGGAGTTCATTTTTCGTGAATTCGCTGTCCTTATGGAACTCCATATACTCAGCGAAAGACAGCGTATAAACCGGGATTGAGATGTACCGCCCGGTCAGGTAAGTGGATATCTCGCCGGACATTAGTTTCGAGTTGGAGCCGGTCACATAGATGTCCGCGTTCATGTCCTCCAGCAGGGTGTTGACTGCCTTTTCCCAGCCGGTGACTTCCTGCACTTCGTCAAGTAGAAGATAGTACTTCCCTTGAACACTCATCTGTGACTTTATTTCATCGAACATTTCCTGCGCAGTCATGGAGCGGTTGAGAGTTTCAGCGGTGTAGCGTACGGAAATAATGTTGCTTTCAGAAACTCCGCTTTCCATCAGATCGTTCTTCAGCATTTCAAGGATCGTGGATTTACCGCAGCGTCTTATTCCTGCAAGTATTTTGACTAGCGGTATGTCGCGGTATTTTCTGAGGGTTTTAAGATATATGGGTCGGATGATCATGTTATCGCCTCCTATACCTATTATATCCAAAAAGGTCTGAAAAATCAAGAGTTTTTTCTTTAAATTAGCAAGAACTATTCAAAAAGTGATGATTATATAGGGATTATCAGAAAATGCAATTGACAGAAATGCCGATGTTTTATGCCTTATAACTCTAAATTGCCAATATTCCGTTGGCAGCTTACAAAGATATTTTGTGGTTTACACAGATTTTTGGGGGAGAGCCATTCTGGCTGACAGACCTCATCTGGCAGCTTGATTCAGTGCGCCCTGGCGAGCCTGATAGGTAATTCACACGAATTTCACAGCATGTCACTCTTTTTATGGCAATGGGCATTAATTGCGCGGTGTTGCCTTAATTCTTTTTCGAGTTCTTTTCTGGTGTTTATCTTACTGATCAGTTCTTCGGCTTTGTCCTGCGGAACATAGATTTCCTTTCTTTTGCCGTCAATGCTGACACGGTGATAATAATAGACTTTTCCCTTGATTTTCTTTGTGGATACAGTTCCGGACGGAAGAGAATCTATCTGTCTTTTCAGTTCGTCTATACGTTCCTGAATTTCGTTTTGAACCACTGCTATTCACCTTCCGGTATCATTATACCCTGTTATACCCATTTCGCCAAGCGTAGGTGGGTATAACGCAATAATCTTTCGGCTGAAATTAGATGTAGTCTTATTCTAGCCGAAAATCAAATCCACGAGGAATAGTCACCGAATTATGTTTTGCTGGGTTTCATAGCATTCAAAAAATTCGCAAGAGCCATTTGTTCCTTGTCATTTAACCGCGTCAAAGCACTCATCAGATAAGGATTGATCTCGCTATCATCTTCCCGGAAGAATTCCTCCAGGGTGACGCCGAGTGCGTCGCAGAAGTACGGCAGAAGCAGTAAAGAAGGCAATAGGAAAAATTGCTAATGGTGTTACTGTTGCCGTAAAGAAGGTTTACGATGGAATGAAGGAGCTTTCTCGTCATTACACAAAAACCGGAACACAGTGGCAGGAAACGATCGTCAGCCGTGTTATTTCTGAAAATGATGTTCCCGAAAATATAAGAAAACGCGCTGAAATGCAGGAAGAAGCTGACATTACAGATGATCTGAATGAACAGCTTAATGAACTGGAGCTTGCTTAATTTGTTCTGATGGAGGAGAAAAATACATGTTAATTCTTAACACAAATTCTAATAACAACAGCATTTTTTCACAGGATCCCACAACCGAAGAAAGTGTTGAAGCAATAAAGAAAGGTATTGAGGACATCGGGGCTCATATCATGGAATTTCTTAAGAGTTTAAGGCGCAAAATATCCTGTGATGAGTACCTTGATGAAACCAGCAAGTATATTGATGAATTCATAATTCAGACTGCTAAAAGCGAAAATCTGAAATGTGCTGGTGGATATACTAATCTTTCTATCTCAAAGGATAAGAAGAACCTGGATATAGTTGTTGATCTGTACTTCAAGGATCAGTCGGATAAATGGATCCAGCGCACGATGCGTGGCGCTACTCCAATCAGTCTGTTTATTCCGGAGTCAGAACAATTGACCTTGGAGATACAATAGCCTTCTGCAAAAGTCACAGCAAAATTAAACCTTATACCGAATATATTGAAGAATGCCTGGGAAGTGATGTGAGAGAAAAACTTGGAGAGCTTGTGGCTTCGGGTAAAGTTAAAAAGCATTTCATCGGAAACGGTCAGTATATTTATATTAACAATAGCGGTACGGGCGCTACCATGCAGACTAAAACTATTGAGCTGAATGTTGATTGAAAGGAAAACGAAAATGGAATCATACAATGAGAATAGGAACAAAGTTATTGCCTGGACCATATTAGCGATTCTTTCTTTAGTTCTTGGTTTAGTCAATCTATGTGTTGGATGTAGCAATATTGGGAAAAATTTCACAGCAGATTCAGAATCAGAATCAGTAAGTGACCAGACGAGATCTGCGTCATCGACATCATATAGCACTACAACAAGCAACTCGTATTTTAGCTCTACTCCTGATTCGGGTTCTGAGAATGATGAATATATTTTCACATATACCAACGAAGAAACAAGAAGTACCACAGAGTATAATGAGCCGATTGATACATATGAACAGCCTTATACGGAAGACTTTTCGTATGATCCGACAAATGCAGCTGATATGATATGGCAACCCGTTTCGACAGCCATCAACATGTTCGGAGATGGGTATTCCGAAGAAGTCTTGGATGATGGAGATTTTGTTTTAATATATGGAAACCTACGACAAAGCCGCTGAGATAATGGAAAAGCATAAGCTGTCACCGGGAGCGAATACAGCTAAAACTACATACCTGCTAAGCGGAATGATACGGTGCGGTCACTGCAATGCAATCATGACAGGAAACAGGCGCATGAACGGAAAGGGATATACATACTGCTCCTATCGCTGTCAGGCATATTGGTAGACGCCGCAATGGAATAGTTTTTTGAGGGAAATGTGTAAAACCACATTGATCATATTATCAATCAGATTCGGCTGCGGCATACTTTACAGCTTTATTGTTTTCTGATTTTTACGATCCTCCCTTGACAGGGGCATTCTTTTGTAGTATAATTTAATTGGGTAGTTCTGACTAACCCAATATATAGTAGGGGGGGATATAATTATGATGGAGTACACAGATAAATACTGGAAAATGATAATTCCACTTGTTAAGAAGGATCTTGTCAGGCGTTTTGGAAAAGAAGAAGCTGCTTCGCTGATACAAAAAACAGATGCGGTTTACCGTGATATGCTGAACCGTGCCGACGACATCGGAAAAGACAACCCCATGGCTTCGAATTTGTACGAGGGTCTTTTGTTTTTAGCCTTATGGGAAGCGGCAGACGGGAAAATAAGCGTTGACGATTTGCGTGAGATAACTCGTGCAGTAATGCAGTTTCCAGCCATGAAGTTAGTGGGACTGTTTGTGAATGCAAACAGGTCCGGGCTTGAAAAGCTGGAAAAGAGAATGCACAAAAATGCGGAGTGGCTTGAAGTCCACCCGCAGTACAAAGGAGTTTCGTGGGACTTCAATTTCGACAAAACCAAGCATTCGGAGGGGTTCTACTATCATTTCACCAGATGTCCCCTGAACGATTTTGCACGCCGGGAGGGCTATATCGAGGTGCTGCCGGTCATGTGCGAAATAGACCTGCTGTCCGCGGAGCTTATGCACGCAAAGCTCATCAGAAAGCAGACGCTGGCTTCCGGAGGTGATTGCTGCGATTACTGGTTTGTAGGGGATAAAAGCCCGTCAGCCAAGTAAAGGAGGGTTTTGTTATAATTAAGGTCACAGAATTAAGCGAAAGGGAAATTGAGGAGATCGGTGAGGCTTTCGCGGATTTCCAGTATGCCGACGGCGAAAAGGGAATGTCATTTTTATATAACGGCAGGGACAGCGTAAAGGAATACATCTGCGGATATGTCCGCGCAATGCTGGCAGCCGGCTGTATTTACAGCACGAGCGAAAACCACGAAGCGTTCGTTTCATACAAATATTCAAAGGATAAGCTGCCGCCGTCCGCTGGCATGATACTTCTGAAAGCGGTATTCAGCACGCTTGGCTTCAGGGGAGCGGTAAAAATGCTTTCTGCCATAAAAAAAGGCGGCAAGTCGTATGAAGCCACCATAAAGAAGGAAAAAAGGCCCTATATCTTCGTGGGAATGTTGGTCGTGCGAAAGCAGTATCAGGGGCAGGGGTATATGCGTAAAGCGCTTGAGATCGCTTTTGACGAGGGCATAAGAAGAGACTGCCCGGTTCTTCTGGAAACGGACGCCGTGCTGAAACGCGACAAATACGTCCACCTGGGAATGAACAACATCCGCACAAGAAAGCTTGATGACAGCGCATGCTTATACGACCTCGTGAAAGAAAGCTGAATATACATAAGGTCACCTCTAAAAACCTTGTTTGAGTGAAAATGTGTATAGCACACCGCCTGCTTCTTCAAACCTCCTCGCAAGGCATACAGCCTTACTTCGTCGGCTTTCATCGCATTCGGCGCGCTTTACCCATTTTCCCTTTTCAAACCGGTTTTTAGAGGTTCCCATAAAAAGCAGCACCGGAAACACATTGTCCGGTGCTGCTTTTTATTCTCATGGAACTACATGAATTTGTTACTGCTTTTCGCCGTTTATCTGCGGGATCCAGCCGCAGAAAACGGGCAGACGCCAAGCCTGCCCGTAATTTATCTCGCGATACGAATTACATTATTTCTACGACCGCCTTCAGCGCTGCCGCTGCATCCAGCGCGTTGACTTCTCCGTCGCCGTTAAAGTCGCACACAGCCGCGTTCGCGGACTTCGCCTTGCCTACTATCTCCTTGAGAATCGCGGAGACGTCGAGGGCGCTGAGTACGCCGTCGTTATCTGCGTCGCCGGGGAGGTCGCTGAATTCGCAAACCATAACAACGTACTCGCCAGCCGCGTCAGCGCCGGGAATCACCGCAGTGCCGTCCGCGCCGACCTTTACGCAGCGCTGGAACTCCAGAACGCCGCCGTTCAGCTTGTATACGTTCGCGAACTGACCCGCGAACTCCTTGCGGAACGTTAGCTTCATCTCCGCCGGAACCTTCGTTCCGCCGACCCTGAGGTCAACTCCGAACACGCCGCGAAGAGCGCTGGAGTCAGCATTGCCCTGGAAAGCCGCAAGCTCAGCCGCAGAAACTGTGCCGATCTTGTCGCCGCATACTACCCAGCTCTTTGCACTGTCAATGACGAACTCAACAGTGAGCTTTCCGTCTTTTATCGCGCTGATAACTGCTGCGGGCAGGGTGGTCCTGCCGTTCAGCGAGATCTTCGCGGAGCTGTTTTCCGGAAGCTTGCTCAGATAATTACCGATGTCGTTCCAGCTCATCGGCTTGCCGTCCATAGTCGGAGTGCTCTCCGCCGTCTTGTCAGAGTCAGTGGAATGTCTGTGGCTTCCGCCGGAGGAACCTCCTGTAGAACCTCCGGACTTCTTCACAAACTTCGCCGTGATGGTCCAGTCAGCGAGCTGATCCATTGTTATAACACAGGTGCCGTCAGAACCGACCTTCAGCTCAGAGCCGTCCTGCGCCGCAGATACGAACTTGTACCCGTCGTCCGGAACAAACTTGAGCGTCACCGTGTCGTTTGTCGCCAGTGTGTAGATGCTGGTGCCGTCTTCCAGGGTGTTAACGCCCCTGCCGCCGTCCAAAGTTCCGGTGAACTCCACCTTGCCGTGCTCCGGCTTGGGGATCCTGAGGGTCGCAACGTCGGTGTATGTGAACACGAACTTGTTTTCTGCTCCGCTGATCGTGGTAATCTTGTAGTTCCAGCCATTATCGTCCGCCGTGTACGGCTCTATAGGCGTGCCGTTGAAGTCAGCGCCGACAAGGAGCTTCCCTTCGGAGTACGGAACGGTTATCGTGTACTCCACGCCGAGGTAGCCCATACCGGATGGGTCTCTGTCGCCCTTTATTGTGGGCTGAGGACCGTTGATCGAAAATGCGTTGAACTTGCACAGCTCGCGCACCGGAGCTGTTATAACAGTATCTCCGTTAACAGTGAGATAGTCCAGCTTATAGAGATTGATCCCTTGTTCTGAGCTGTAGCGCGGCTCTTTTCCGCAGATGTCGCTTACGCCGTAATCCTCGGCGGAGATCGTTATCTGTATCAATTTGCCGTTCAGGAATCTGGTCGGGAATTCATTTATTGCGCTGTCAAGGCTCCATGCCTTGGCGCTCCCGTCTTCATAGGCGATAACGCTGTTGATCTTTCCCGCCTTCACTGCGCTGATAAGCTCGTCCGAGATACTCAGAGTGCTGTACTGCTTCTCGTCTGACTCGGAATACGAGATATACACGCCCTTGTCGCTTTCCAGAATATTAGTATAGAGCGCGTCAATAGAGGGGCCTATCGGTTCGCAGTCCGTATCTGAATCCCCGTAGAATACGCTTGTCAGCTCGCAGTTTTTCGGCAGGAGGGACAGCTTGAACTCATACCCCTCCGGGATCAGGTAGTATACCACAGAATCCTTAGTATATGGGATCTCTGCGTCGTTTAATTTAAGGGACATATCGACATGGTTCAGCAGGTCGTCCGCGTCATTAAGGCTTGGGTTGACTATTTCAAGCTTGTTGGTCTTTAACGATTCGCCGATAATTAAGTGAAGCCTCTTTGTCTCCCCGGTGCCGAATGCGTACTCTGTGTCAGAGAAGTCAATGTAAACGTCTGTATTCCTGTCCACATTCTCGTTCGGTACGGTGACGTTAAGGTACCAGATCTCGTCAAGCCCGATATATAAACCGATTTTGTAACCTTTTGAGTTCAGCGAATCGGCGTCAACGAGGACCCATTCATATTCGTTGATGTTTGTGCTCATCAGGTCTGAAAGCTTTATCGAATAGGTCTTGCCGCCGAGGGTCTTGTAACTGCCGCTGTCGGTGTCGGACATCGCTTCCTCGTAAATATACTGACCGTAGTCCGCCGTCCAGAAGGCATTTGTGATGAGTTCCATGCGCGCGGAGGGGTCCGCGGGTTTCAGGTAGCTGGTTTTATTTTCGTAGCTTTCGCCAATTTTGATTTCGCTGTTGCCGCCGCCGTATGTAACGTTGCTGACATCAGCAATATTCGCAATATAGTTTCCATATCCGGAGATGGAAGCGAAATACGAGCCGGGGATATCAATGCTAACGCCCCTGCTTATATTGTAGGTATTGCACATTACTACGTTCTTTCCCTTCCATTCGTCGCCGGCGTAGAAATCGCAGTCCTGAAGCCTGAGGTTTTTTTTCGCTTCAATGGCATATTTATGGCTTTCATCAACGGATTCCGGGTCGGTTTTGAGGTTGAGGTTCTCGACTGTAACGTCTAATCCGGAGCATATTCCCGCACTGCCGAATGTCAGCGTGTGCCTGTCATTGTTTTCGCTCACGCCCTTAAGGGTGATTGATCCTTCGGAGTATATGCAGTTGACCTTGGATTCAAGCAGGACGTCGGCGTGGAAAATCACGGTGCTGCCCGCCGGGAGCTTTATCGCGTAATTATCGGTGGTATAGAGATCGAAATCGTTCAGTATCTCGAGGGTATTAGGCTGGATATCGCCCTCGCCCTTTCCGTACCACTTCCAGTCCCTGGCGGTAATATTCCAGCCGGCATCGTTATTAGGACTAAAATATTTTTTTTCGCCTTTCTCATTGTAATATCCCCAGGATTTCCCCGTAGGGGTGAAATTCATGCCGTCTGAGTTTGACACAGCCGGCGTTGAGGACGCTGCGTAAGCGGCGCCTGGCTCCTCCGCCAGAGCCGGAACCGACATCAGCGGCACCATCGCCAGAAGCGCCGCGGCTCCCAGGAGCATTCCGCTCAGCCTGCCGCATTTGAATAATCTATGCTTCATTGTTTCCTCCTTGTGTGTGCCGGGCTTTTCGGCTTCCGCCGCGCCCGCTACTATTTTTATAATAATTATACAACAATTACATTTCGCCGTCAAGCAAAACTTCCTAATTGTTGCAAAAAACTTCCTAATTGTTTAAAAAAACTTTCTAATTGTATCGCTCCCGCCGCGCTGTGAGATTTTCAGCGACAGGGGAGGGATTCACGGCGGTTTCGCCGGAGCTGCCACATTTACGGGATACGCCTATTGAAAAAACGGAATGCGCTATAATCAGACTGACCGCCGGGCGCGGTCTTTCAGCACGCATGGAGTTAGCGCGCTCTGACAAATCGGATATGGAGGGTGGAAACGCAACGCCTCGCATTACTTGCCGGGATAATGAGTCGCCTGCTCTGCGGATTACCAAAACGGCTCGTCGTAGTCCTTGCCGGAGCTTTCCGGCGCTCCGTACATCTCGCGCAGTTCCCGGAGGACATCCTCGTTCAGAGCCGCGCTCTTGTCGTTGTCCCACAGCGGCTCGGAGTAGTCGCGCTTTGCCGGGGCGGACTTCCGGGAAAGCTCCCCGACCGCCCTGTACAGCGCCGAGCGCAGGTACGCTTTCAGGTTCCGTATCCCGCTCTTGCCGGATATGTAGTCCGCAACGTGGCTCACCGCGCTGTAATCCACCCTGGAAAAAACAGAAGAAATATCCTCTGCTGATAAAGTCCGTCTGATGTTGTATAATAAAACTTGACACCCCACGCTCAAAAGAATATACTAAAATCAGGAGGGTGAAGGACATGTCAGAAGCAAAGAAATACGACAGGAGTTACAAGGAGCAGTCAGTAAAGCTGGCGCTGGAAATAGGAGTTAAGCGAGCCAGCGATATGGTGATTATGATTTGCTGGTTTGGTATAACTCAGAACAGCGAATTACCGGGTTAAGGCTTACACGGAATAATCCATATTTAAATGCAGCAAACTCTTATGATCTGACATCAAATATGTCAATAAACGAATTGTATGTTTATGGTGATTTGTGTGAAGGCGATGATGACTATTACGTTTATTTCACTGATCCGAATGACAATGAAATTTTCGTCAGATATTATTACAGCTTTTCATCGGATTCGTGGGATACAATATGCGATTTTGTTGAGGCCACTTTAGACTACTAATAAAATCTCCGTATATATTTTACCACGCTTCCTTTCAATATCCTCCACTGATTTCCCACCCTGAACGCCTCAATCTCGCCGCTCTGCACCAACCGCAGAGCGGTGTTTTTTCCTATGTGCAGCAGTTCCTGCAACTCTTTTAGCGTCAGTATATCTTTCGTATTTTTAAGCATTATAACACGCTCCTATTCGGTTTATTTAATCCCATGTTCGCCCGAAAATTCTCCAATCACAGAGATATATTATTCTGCTGAATGGAGGTGATCCGATGAAGGAATAAACGCACAAACGCTCGCTGCAATAGCCGAAGCCAGCATACTGGTTATATCCGGCATAATCGGCTTAGCTACCGAGCGGCGCAAGGACGAGAAGCGTAATCAGCTTCAGCAGAAAATCGACGACGCAGAACGCGAAATGAAACGCCTCGACAGCACGGATTTCCGGCTGAAGAAGTAGTTTATTTCGGTTTATTCTGCACCGATTTTCTGTGTAAAAATGAATCACCGCAGTTGTGATGTAAATTCACGACTGCGGGGATTTTGTTTTACCTTAAAATCGCATAACAGAGCCACTTAGGAGGTGTACAAATGTTTGAAAATCAGCGCTACTGCACAAAAGGAATAACAGAAAATGTTCCATTACTGACGCAGATAATCATCTGGGAACTTGTCGATTCAATGAAGATATCAGAAAAGGATTATTTGCAGGTGTTCAAGCTCACGGCAGAAAACAAAATGCAGCGCATAGTCCATTCGCAGGAACAGCCGCCGTACGAAAAAACACACGAATTCCGCACAGATTCGCCGGTCACTGCGAAGATTTATGTGATCGACGACGAAAACCCACACAACAATGCTCTTGGCAGAGGAATATTAAGGAGAAATCATGGAAGAGAAAATTGAATTACAGCACCTTGTCTGCAATTGCTGCGGCGAGGATATCGGAAACGATGATTATTATGAGTTCAACGGAAGCATACTGTGCAACCTGTGTTTTCACAGTGAAACAGTTGAATGCTCACATTGCGGCGACAGAATCTGGGCTGACGATAATGCAGGCACTGATAGCATGCCGCTCTGCAATTCGTGTTACGATGATTACTACACAACCTGTGAATGTTGTGGGCGCATTATTCATCGGGACTACGCCAACTACGATGATGAGGACGATTACGCCTATTGCGACAGGTGTTATGAGGAACGCCAGCAGAGTTCTATCCACGAATACAACTATAAACCCGACCCGATATTTTACGGTGACAGCAAGCGTTATTTCGGCGTGGAACTTGAAATCGATGAGGGCGGAAAGAACGGCGACAACGCTGATACGCTTCTGGGTATCGGCAACAGGGTTGCGGAGCACATTTACATAAAATCAGACGGAAGCCTGTCAGATGGCATGGAAATCGTAACACACCCGATGTCCCTGAAATACCACAAGGAGAAAATGTCCTGGGCGGAGATAATGAAATCCGCTATCCACATGGATTACCGCAGTCACAAAACCTCGACTTGCGGACTTCATGTTCACGTCAATAGAACAGCCTTCGGCAGTACCCGGGAAACGCAGGACGAGTGTATTTCCCGGGTTCTCTATTTTGTGGAGCACCACTGGCTGGAGCTGCTGAAATTCAGCCGCAGAGCCGAATACCAGATGAACCGCTGGGCTGCAAGGTACGGTTACAAGAACAGTCCGAAAGAAATCTTGGAGGACGCTAAAAAGGGTTGCAATGGTCGCTATGCCTGCGTGAATATCACGAACTACCACACGATAGAATTCCGTATGTTCCGTGGCACGCTGAAATACAATACGCTGATTGCAACTCTGGAGCTCGTGGACAAAATCTGCGAGCTTGCAACAGACCTCACGGACAGCGAACTGAAATCCGTAAGCTGGTCGGATTTCGTAGGTTCTCTTGATGATAGCACGGAACCCGAACTTATCACATACCTAAAAGAGCGCCAGCTCTACATCAACACGCCTATTACGGCAGAGGAGGACGACTGATATGTGTGCAATATTTGGCTTGATAGACTACAATCACACCCTTAATGCGAAGCAGCGTGAAAAGCTGCTTCGTGTGCTTTCCGAGGAGTGCGAGGAGCGAGGAACTGACGCAACTGGCTATGCCTTTAACCACAATGGCAAGCTGACGATTTACAAGCGTCCTTACGCCGCTCACAAGGTACACCTGCGCCTGCACGAAGATTCCAATGTCATAATGGGACATACCCGAATGGCTACTCAGGGCAATAAGCTTGATAACAGAAACAATCACCCGTTTCCTGGCAAGGTCGGAAATATCAGCTTCACTCTAGCGCACAACGGTGTTCTTCACAATGATGTCAGACTTCGCAAGCAGATGTCACTTCCGAGCACACCGGTAAAGACAGATAGCTATATAGCAGTACAGCTCCTGGAGCAGCAGAAATCCCTCGACATTCAGTCCATTTCTGAAATGGCTGAACTTATCGAGGGTTCTTTCGTATTCACGGTTCTGGATGAGCACAACAACATCTATTTCGTCAAGGGAGACAATCCGCTAGCGCTATACCATTACGAAACCTGTGGACTGTATGTCTACGCCAGCACGGAGGCAATCCTCGACCGTGCACTGACGAAATTAGGAATCCTCAGCATTGAGCACCAGAAAATCAACACGTCCTGCGGTGACATTCTGAAAATCGACATCACCGGTGCAATGGAACATGGAATGTTCGATACTACAAATCTGATGATGTACGACTACCGCTATTTTCGCAGAGATTGGTGGAATGTTCCGGAATCATGCGAGGGCGAACCTCAGGACGTACGGCAGCTCAAAGACTTTGCAAGCTCAATAGGTGTGTCCCGGGAGGACATTGACCTGCTTCTAAGCTACGGTTATTTCGTTGAGGAAATTGAAGAAATGCTCTACCAACCTGGCGTAATTGAGGAAGCCTTGTGCGAAATTCTGAACGAATGCGCCTATGACTACTGCGGTGAATTCTGATGAAGAATTTCGTATTCGGATATGCCCGAGTATCTACAGAACAGCAGAACCTTGACCGACAGCTTGATATGCTCCAGAAATACGGCGTGGATTTCATCTACAACGAAAAGATGACCGGCACAAAACGTAACCGACCGGAACTTGAAAAACTGCTTGAACGCCTGACCGAGGGAGACACGGTAGTCGTGGAATCCCTCTCCAGGCTCGGCAGAAGCACAAAAGATCTGATTTGGCTGATGGAAACTTTCAATACAAAAGGCGTGAACCTTGTATTGCTGAAAGAATCCATCGACACCACGACCAGCACCGGAAAGCTACTCTTCACGCTGATGTCTGCAATCGCTCAATTTGAACGTGACGTAATTGCCGATCGTACCCGCGAGGGTCTGAACTCCGCACGGGCAAGAGGGCGGAAGGGCGGGCGTCCGCGCACGGATTCTGAGAAACTCCGCAAGGCAATCAAGCTCTACAATACCCAGCAGTACTCCCTTGCCGAAATTGAGGACATGACCGGAGTCAAGCGCTCTACGCTGTATCGTGGGATTCGTTTCAAAAACGGTTGACGAACGGCACTTTGATTTTGGGATAAGTTCTGGGAAGAAATCCGGTGTAAAAGGGGCATTTTTCTGTGCATTTTGGAGTGTCTGAAAATCGACCCACAAACGGTCGTTTTTGAACATTCCGATAACAGCCGGAGAGAAATTCCCGGCTTTCATATACAGCCAGCGCTCGCAGTTCAGCGGGCGCTGGTTTTTGAAATCTGTTTCATCGGCGATACAATTTATTCTATTCAGCGTGATATAATTTATATAAAGGAGATGGTTTTGTGAAAGTTGTATTCAGCGTTATCGGGTGCGCAATCGCCGGAGCAATAATTGGCGCAGTCATCGGAGTCATCGTACAGGTTCTGTTTCCGATTTACGGAATAATATCTTCTATTGAACTCGCCCTTGGAGTCAATGGGACTGTGAGATTAATTATTGTTATTGTTCCGGCTGTTATCGGCGCTATTCTCGGAGGAATAGGCGGGGCTGATGTTGATTAGCTAATGTATCTGTTTATCGCAAGTAATTGCAGGTTCTGAAAAAGACTGTTCTGGGTTCTATTATAGTACCAGCCCCGGGGTGTAAATCTCGGGGCTATTTTCAGTACAGATATATTTTACCATCCCCTCACATCATACCATGATAAAATTTTTTGTAGAAAAAGCCATACCACGTCACCATACCACCACAAAATCAAGGCAAGCGTGCATTAAGTGGGCTACGCTATGCGTTTTTCTATATGGTTTTAAGATGTGATGGTGTGATGGGATATGAATTTATAATTCCCCATAATAATTATTGAGTTCAGACAAACTATGCATTTCTTGTTCCAATGCTGATTCGTTACACTCTTGGTTAAGCCATGCTTCCACAACATTAGGGAAAACAGTGTTATTGTTATGCATACTGCAAAAATCTACAATCAAATTTGGATTTTTTATTACTTTTAAAAACTCTTCACAATAGCAATTGCTTTTAAGAGTTTTAGGATATGAATACATTCGTTGTAGCATATAAATAATGCGTGATATTTCGTATGAAACATTGGGGGTTTTCTTGATATATGCGATATCTTCTACCAACTTATGGGAACCTCTAAAAACCGGTTTGAAAAGGGAAAATGGGTAGAGTGCGCCG
>OMCM01001028.1_pt1 | contig 15400 bp, 7 predicted proteins | sample 1645021 | NCBI WGS metagenome assembly OMCM01 (sample SAMEA103958142, study PRJEB25191) | human gut metagenome | biome: human-associated habitat [ENVO:00009003]; feature: intestine environment [ENVO:2100002]; material: feces | place: Germany | collected 2013/2015
ATTATGAAACTTGGAAGAGGGTGGAAATGCCGGCTAAGTTTCCGGAAGATATTGTGAGATAAAAGAGCGTGTACTTTTTAGTGGAGGCACGGATTTTGCAAAAGGCTGCATAGTTGTTTGGTTATGCCTGACAACAGCTTATTTGGTAAAATCCGTGCCTGTTTTTCTATAAAAGATAAAAACAAAGCACTTTTGGACAAAATCAAAGTCCGTAGAAATAGAAACAAAAATGAAAAAATAGATTTGCAAAGGGTCTGTCCGCGACTTGCTCTAACTTTGTTGCCAGTAATAGAATACAGTAACAAAATAAAGTGGAACAATGAAAAACAAACTTTTACTGGCGGTAGGGAGTATGGCGCTCCTGACTGCTTGCGATGCTTCAAAAGGAAATGAGATGGCATGGTTCGATCATGCAGTGAAAACATCGGGACATCAGTTGCTCTATATGGCAGAACAATTGAAGAATGAACCGGATACCGCCTGTTTTCCCCGTTCTATTAAAGAAGGAAAGTACAGACTGGAGCACCCCACAGATTGGACGAGTGGTTTCTATCCCGGTTCCATGTGGCTGGCATACGAGTTGACCGGTGATGAGGCTCTCGCAAAAGAGGCGCGTAAATATACGGACCGTCTGCAGGATATGCAATATTATACAGGTAATCACGATTTGGGTTTTATGATGTTTTGCAGTTATGGGCAGGGCATCCGTTTGAAACCGGAGCCAACGGACAGTTTGATTCTGATTCATTCTTCAGAAAGCTTGTGCTCCCGTTTTCGTCCGGAAGTCGGACTGATTCGTTCGTGGGATTTCGGTGAATGGAGTTATCCGGTGATTATTGATAATATGATGAACCTTGAAATGTTGTTCTGGGCTTCGGAACAAACCAATAATCCGAAATATCGTGATATAGCCATCTCTCATGCCGACAAAACGTTGAAGAATCACTTCCGGGAGGACATGACCTCCTACCATGTGGTGAGCTATCTGGCAGATAGCGGTGAAGTAGAGTCGAAAGGAACCTTTCAGGGATATGCTGATTCTTCCGCTTGGGCGCGTGGACAGGCTTGGGGAGTGTATGGATATACCATGTGTTATCGCTTCACCAAGCAGCAGAACTATCTGGATGCCGCTCATAAAATAGCCCGGTTTATTATTGACCATCGTCCGGCGGAAAACGATTACATTCCTTATTGGGATTATGATGCTCCCAATATTCCGAATGAACCGCGGGATGCTTCTGCGGCTGCCGTAACAGCTTCTGCATTGCTGGAGTTGAGTGGTTATGGCGACAAGAAACAAGGGGAAGAATATTTCCGTTATGCGGAGCATATCCTGAAACAGTTATCCTCTGATGATTATTTGGCCCAGAAAGGAGAAAATCATGGCTTCATCCTGTTACATTCGGTTGGTAGTTTCCCGCACGACAGTGAAATTGATACTCCGCTCAATTATGCTGATTATTATTATCTGGAAGCCTTGAAACGTTATAAAGATCTGAAAGAAAAATCAGAAAATCCGTCTTACTAACTTGAAGAGAAACCGTAAAAAATTAAAGTTCAGGGCAACCGCGTTTAAAATATGAATTCATAACTGTCTGACTTTGGCGCGGTTACCCTGTTTTGAGCCGATACCGGTCCTTTATATGAGTTAAAAAACAGGATTCATTTATCAGATTGAATTGAAAATACTTATCTTTACGATAAATTCTTCAATATTAGCTCATGAAAGACCGACATTTGCTATTTAGATACCTATTCGGATTAACCGTTTGCATTTTATTTTTTCCTTTGGCTGTATCGGCCGCCGACAGCTTCATTCATTTTAAGCGATTATCCGTGGATGACGGGTTGTCGCAAAATACTGTGCTCGCTCTGACACAAGATCATAATAATAAGCTTTGGGTAGGCACCATAGATGGACTGAACTGGTATGAAGGTTCCCGCTTCGTTTCGTATTATAAAGCGCCGGATGATACGACCAGTCTGGCAAACAATCATGTCTATTCACTTCATACCGATTCGAAAGGTACGGTATGGGTAGGCACACAGGTCGGTTTATCCCGTTATAATATTGTAGGGAATAATTTCACCAATTATTCTTCACCGGACAATCAGCCGATGCAAGTATTGGCTATCGGAGAACCGGAGGAAGGCGACCGGCTTTTGCTTGCTACCAATATCGGTCTGGTGGTTTTTGATAAAAAGACCGGGCGGATGAAAGTGCAGCCGGAACTTGCCGGAAAAACAATCTATTCAGTTTGCCGGATGAATGACGGTTTCCTGTTGGGAACTTCGGAAGGTGTCTATTTCTATTATGTACGCAACGAAAACGTGACCCGGCTTCTTCTCCAGTTGAAAGGAGAAACCATCTCCGATATGCTCTATGATGACAAAACCGGCAACTGTTGGCTGGCTTCATTGACAAACGGCGTGTATTGTGTAGATAACAACTTTCAAATAAAACATCATTATAACAAGCAAAATACTCCTGCTTATTTCCTTACGAACTCGGTCAGGACATTGTCCGGAGATGATAAAGGAAGGGTCTGGATAGGAACCATGGAAGGTTTGCTTATCCTTGAACCGGAGACGGGAACTTTCCGTATCTGCCGTTTTTCTCCTGAAGATCCGACTACTTTGGGGCATAATTCCATCCGCTCTATCTTGAAAGACAATCAAGGGGGAATGTGGATCGGTACATTTTATGGCGGGCTTAATTATTATCATCCCCTTGCTCCGGCATTCGGACGCTTGCAACATTCCGCCTGGCGGAATTCGTTAAGTGATAACACGGTGAGCTGTATTGCCGAAGACTCGGATAATGGCAATCTCTGGATTGGCACGAACGACGGCGGATTAAATTATTATAACCGGAAAACCGGAGTCTTTTCATATTACCGGACGGGTACTTCCGCCAACGCTTTAAAGTCGGACAATATAAAATGTATATGGACGGACAAGGATGGAAGTGTCTATATCGGCACTCATGGAGGGGGAATGAGCCGTCTGCGTCATCAGAGTGGCAGGATAGAAACATATTCCTTTCCCCATTCTACTTCCCTGACTAACAGTTGTTACTCCTTATTGGACGGAACGGATGGAATGCTTTGGGTAGGCGGCATGAGTGGACTTTACCTTTTCGACAAACAGACCGGCGAACTTTCGCAGCATCCGTTGGCTAAAAAGCATAAAAAGTTGGAGAATGTATTGATATATACGTTGTTCCGTGATTCCAAAGGAAGAATCTGGATCGGTACGGAAGAGAGCCTGTTTTTGTATGCCGGCGGGAAACTGGAAGAACTGCATCTTTCCTCTTCGGCTTATCTGCATGGGTTGATACAGGCTTTCTGTGTACAGGAGGATAGCCGTCATGAAATCTGGATTGGTTCTTCCACAGGATTATATTGCTATAAGGAAGGAGCACCGACTGCCTGGAAACACTATACGATGAAAGACGGTTTGCCAAACGACTTTATTTATAATATACTGGAAGATGAACGGGGGCGTTTATGGTTGACAACTAACAAGGGACTGGCTTGCTTCAATACGGAGGAGGGTACTTTCCTCAACTATTCAAAGCAGGACGGATTGCCTCACGATCAGTTTAACTATTTCGGAGCTTGCAAAGCGCACGATGGTACATTCTTCCTGGGGTCTCTTGGGGGCGTTGCCTATTTCAAGCCATACGAATTGGGTGATAATCCATATTCCCCGGATGCGGTGGTAACAGGAGCCGTTGTCTTAAATCAGGTGATTACGGATATGAAAAGTGAACGGGTGCGTTATTATCAGGACGAGCAAGGGCGGATGCTGGGTATGTCGTTCCCTTCCGATCAGAAACTTTTTAATATCCGGTTTGCCGTTATCAACTATTTGGCTGGCAAGCGGAATCAGTTCGTTTACAAATTGGAAGGCTTTGAAACCAAGTGGAACTACTCCCGTCATGTTTCCTTTGCACGGGCGAGTTATTCTAATCTTCCGCCCGGTGAGTATGTGTTTAAGGTGAAGGCATGTAACAACAATGGAAAGTGGAGCGAGGCGACCACTGAATTTTTTGTGCATATCATTCCGATGTGGTATCAGACTTGGTGGGCAAAGACACTTTTCATCTTCTTTTCTTTAGGGCTTCTCGTCTTTGTGATCTATTTCTTTATTGCCCGTGCCAAAATGAAGATGCAAGTCCGGATCGAACAGATAGAACGAAACAAGATAGAAGAAATCAGTCAGGAGAAAGTACGTTTTTACATGAATATGTCTCATGAGTTGCGTACTCCGTTGAGTCTGATACTGGCTCCGTTGGAGGAACTCTTGGGGCAGAGCAATCTGAAAGGTACTCCGGTACAACAGAAACTAGATTACGTTTATAAGAACGGTCGTAAGTTGTTGCACATTGTCAACCAGTTACTGGATTTCCGTAAAGCTGAAGCAGGTGCAATGCCTATTCATGTTGCGCAGGTAAATGTGGAAGAACTGTTGCAAGATGCTTTTGCCCTGTTTAAAGAAAATGCGCAGAAACGTGCTATCAGCTTTCATATAAAATCCGATCTGGAAGGACGATTGTTTCCTGCGGACCGGACGTATGTAGAGACCATCTTGATGAACCTGCTGTCTAACGCCTTTAAGTTTACACCGGATGGCGGAAGTATTTCGCTTTCCTTATGGACAGAGGGAGATACCTATGGTTTCACGGTAAGAGATAGCGGAATCGGTATGTCTCCGGAACAGCTAACCCGCATTTTCGAACGTTTCTATCAGGTAGACGGTCAGCGAAAGGGGACGGGTATCGGATTGTCATTGGTGAAGATGCTGGTAGAAAAGCATCACGGCACTATTACGGTAGCAAGCGAACCTGCTCAATATACGGAATTTAAAGTCACGCTACCTGCTGATATGGCTGCCTTCACGGAGAAAGAACGTGAATTGCCGGCACATGAAGTCGAAACATCTGCTTCTCTCCGGGATCTTCCGGTGGCTGATGAATATTTCTCTGGTGATGCGTCGGCTGTGGTTTCAGAAGAGAAATCGGACGACGATCAGATAGAAGTTGGCAGCGAGGAAGAACGGCCTACTATCTTGTTGGTAGATGACAATAAAGAGATGGTGGATTACCTGAAAGATAATTTCCGGCAGAACTATGTGACGCTTACCGCCGGAAACGGCGAAGAAGCATTGGCTATTATGAAAGAGCACCGTGTGGATATTGTTCTTTCCGACGTGATGATGCCGGGTATTGACGGTATCAAACTTTGCCAGCTTATTAAACGAAATCTGCAAACCTGCCATATTCCCGTCCTTCTGTTGTCTGCCAAAGGAAGTGTCGATGCACAGACGGAAGGCATTCAGGCTGGAGCGGATGATTACATTGCCAAACCGTTCTCGATTCATTTATTGAAAGGAAAAATTGCTAATCAACTGAAAGCACGCCAGCGGTTGAAACACTATTATTCGAATACGATTGATATAGATACTGCTAAAATGACTTCGAATAATCTGGATGAGGAATTCATGAGCAAAGCTATTCAGGTGGTAGAAGAAAATATCAGTAATGAAGACTTCACCTCTGATGAGTTGGCAAGCCAGCTTTGTATGAGCCGTTCGTCACTGTATCTTAAGATGAATTCCATATCCGGTGAACCGCCTGCCAACTTTATCCGGCGCATCCGTTTTAATAAAGCGTGTAAATTGTTGCTTGAAGGGCGCTACTCCATTTCGGAGATTAGCGGAATGGTAGGCTTCGGATCTTCTTCTTACTTCTCTACCAGTTTCAAGAAGTATGTCGGTTGTCTGCCATCGGAGTATGTGAAGCAGCATACTAAGTAATTGCTTTGTGGTTATGCATTTGTTCACCACAGAGGACGCGGAGGACACAGAGGTGAATCTTGTTCAAGCAGGTGCAGAAATGAATGAGAGTTTTTTGTCTACTATAAAGTTGAAAAACATAAAAACATCTGCCACCTGCAACGAAAAGCGTGTAATACGCTAATTAGTAGATAGTTGGAACGTTGCAGATACCTGTGGCAGATAGGTTGCAGATAAAGTATCTGCAACACGTTATATAATCAAAGAAAAAGCCTTGATTCCTTTGTGCAAAGCTATGGGATAATTGGGGTGACTCTATGGAGAAATGGTGGTGTCTCTACGGGGAAACGACAGTATCCTTACGTGGAAACTGTAGTGTCCCGCCTTAGAAACTCTCGTTTCCTGCCGTGGAAATTGTAATTTCTAATGCCGGAAACGACAGTTCCCCGCCTGGAAACGGGAAGTTAATGTATACAATAAACTTTTGCCCTCCTGGAGAATTAGCTTATGTAAGGTTTATACTGTGTTGCAGATACTTTGATCTGCAACCTATCTGCAACAGTATCTGCCACGCTCCAACTATTTATCAACTAGTGCATTACACGCGTTTGGTTGCAGGTGGCAGATGTTTTTATATTTTTTCAACTTTATAGTAGGAGGATTACGCATCAAAATTAGGGTCACCACCGTAAGTTATAAACCAAATTCACCTCTGTGTCCTCCACGTCCTCTGTGGTGAAAACCTAAACAAGAACTAATAACCTTCATCTTTCTATCAATTCCAGTCATTCCGTTTTGGGGGCTATTTTACCCTTTTACCCTCTTTGTAGCCTCCTGTAACGCTTGTTTTGGACGAATTTTAAGTTGAAATGAACGAAAACAAAGTCCTGTTAGACAGTATCAGAGAAGGAAGAAATGAATTGAAAGTTCCGTTTCGGACGGTTTACCTACATTTGCCTACAGAAAAACCAATCATTTGATATCATGAAAAAAGTATTATTGATTTCATTCGTAATCTTGTCTGTGGCTGCACAGATGACACATGCGCAAAAACAAGCAGTTATTAAGCTGACGGAGAAGACATTGATGCACGAAATGCGTGCCACTCCTTATCCTCTTGATAAAGCGGTGGTTAATGACCGCGCGGTTTCTTTTCAATGGCCGCTCCGTTCGGACATGAACTCGCAGGACAGTCCGTTGGATGGATTCGAACACAAAGTAAAGAAGGTAGATAAAACGAAGATTACTTATCGGTTACGTTATTCGCAGGATGCCGGATTGAAGTCCGGAGTTGTTCAGGTGGAAACTCGTTGGCCGTTCTATAATCCGGAACAACCGCTTGCACCGGGTGTGTGGTATTGGCAGTTCGGTTACGTAGAAAACGGACAAGTGACTTGGGGAAGCACACAGCAAGTCACCGTAGAAGATCGTCCGGGCAAATTCTGTCCGCCTTCATTGAAAACAGTGTTGGCAAAACTACCTGCCGACCATCCGCGTGTGTGGGTCATGAAGAACGAATGGAAGGACTTTATAAATCACAGCAAACAAAAGGCAGAAAGGCAATGGTATCTTGAACGTGCAGATCAGGTACTTCAGACTCCAATGAAATCAGTGAAAGATATTAATGTCTCGCAGGTGAAGAATCTGAAGAACGAGATGCAGATAAATTCATACCTCACTCGTGAAAGCCGTCGCATCATCGATGCGGAAGAGGGAAATACCGAAGCATTGATACGGGCCTGGTTGCTGACGCAGGATACTAAATATGCTGACGAAGCCATCAAACGGGTATTTATCATGGCCGACTGGGATAAAGATAAGAATGTGAAAGGAGATTTTAATGCTTCTAGCTTATTGTCTCTCTGCTCTATGGCTTATGATTCTTTCTACGACCGGTTGAATACATCACAAAAGAAAGCATTGCTGGAAGCCATCAAAAATAAAGGTGGTGAAATGTATGAGAACTTTAATAACCGGATGGAAAATCACATCGCCGACAATCATGTGTGGCAGATGACACTTCGCATCCTTACAATGGCGGCATTCAGTGTATATGGCGATCTGCCCGAAGCCAACACATGGGTGGATTACTGCTATAACGTCTGGTTGGCACGTTTCCCCGGATTGAACAAAGACGGTGGCTGGCACAATGGCGATTCTTACTTTACGGTCAATACCCGTACATTAGTAGAAGTACCTTACTATTATAGCAAACTGACCGGTTACGACTTCTTTTCCGATCCTTGGTATCAGGGAAATATCATGTATACCATCTTCCAGCAGCCTCCTTTTTCCAAATCCGGAGGAAACGGAAGTTCGCATCAGAATGTGGCACGGCCAAACAGTATCCGTATAGGATATTTGGATGCGCTGGCACGCCTTACCGGAAACACTTATGCCGCTGATTTCGTACGCCGCACATTGAAAGTGGAACCGGAATATATGAAGAAAGCCTTATTGAATAAGCCCGGTGATCTTGCCTGGTTCCGCCTGCAATGTGATAAACCTCTGCCGGAAGGTGAAGGATTGACAGCACTCCCTGCAGGATACGTCTTCCCCGCAACAGGACTTGCCTCTTTCCAAACGAACTGGGATAGAGTAGGTGGAAATGCGATGTGGAGTTTCCGGTCAAGCCCTTATGGTTCTACCTCTCATGCACTTGCCAATCAGAATGCTTTCAATACGTTCTATGGTGGAAAACCATTATTTTACAGTAGCGGACACCACATTGAGTTTACCGACGTACATAGTATGTTGTGCCATCGTGCCACGCGTGCTCACAATACAATTCTGGTGAACGGTATGGGACAACGTATCGGTACGGAAGGATATGGATGGATTCCCCGTTATTATGCCAGCGAGAAGATCGGTTATGTGCTAGGCGATGCTTCCAATGCTTACGGAAAAGTGATTTCACCGCTTTGGCTGACACGCGGCGAACAGTCGGAGGTGCATTATACGCCCGAAAATGGCTGGGATGAGAACCATGTGAAAACTTTCCGCCGTCATATTGTCAATTTGGGAAAGACAGGACTCATCTTTATCTATGACGAACTCGTGGCAGACGAACCTGTAAACTGGAGTTATTTGCTGCATACCACAGAAAATCCCATGACAGTGGATAAATCGAATCATCGCTTCGTGCATATTCAAGCCACGAACCGCGGAGGAGCATCAGACGCTTATCTTTTCTCCACCGGAACATTGCAGACTGATACGACGAGCCGTTTTTTCTATCCGGCAGTCAACTGGCTACGTGCTGATGACAAAGGGGTGTTCAAGAAGTATCCTAATCACTGGCATTTCACCGCTACATCGGAAAAGGCACAAGTATATCGTTTTGCCACTGTCATCAATACACATGCACTGAAATATCCTGCCAAAGATCCCGAAATCTTATCCGACGGACGTATCAAAGTGGGCGGATGGCTAATCAGTGTTAACCTGAAATCCGACGGTGCTCCCTCATTCTTTATCCGCAGCACTCAAGAGAAGGTGAATATCACTTATAAAGGTGAAGCTACTGTCATCAATGAGGATGGGTACGAAACGGTAATGAGGGATACAGTGCCCGAACTGGAAATCTAATCAATGAACATGAAAGATACGAATATATGAGACACTCTACTTTTAATATGAGAACTATATGTCTGTTGGCTGCATTATCGGGCATAACCGTCTTGTCGGCACAGACTCCCGGTAAACCCCGTGTACAGACTTCGGCAGCTCCGGAGGAAACTACGGTTTACAAGTCCGGCGGAAAAAAGCAGGAAACAGCAGTTGCGACTTCTTCAAAAAAGGAGGAGGATAAACGCCAATCCGGCAAAGAGAATACAGGAAAGAAAGCGGCTGCCTTTGATGGTCAACGCTATCTGGCACTGAAAACGAATGTAATATATGATGCTTGTGCTTTGCTGAACCTTGCCGTGGAAATGCAGGTGCATAAAAAGATCACGGTAGAGTTGCCATTGACTTGCAGTTTGTGGGACTTGGGAGATAAGCACGGCGTGCGTACGGTAGCATTGCAACCTGAAGCCCGCTGGTGGATAGGAAATGAGACAGGACGGGGACACTTTGTCGGACTACACGCCCACGTGGCATGGTTTAACGTAAAGTGGAACGATGACCGTTATCAAGATACTGATCGTCCGCTGTTGGGAGCCGGAATAAGCTACGGTTACAAACTCCCCCTTTCCAAACACTGGGGAGCGGAATTTAATCTGGGAGTGGGATATGCCAACATGAAGTATAACACCTATTATAATGTAGACAACGGCGCACTGCTGGATACGCGTGTCCGTCATTACTGGGGGATAACCCGTGTGGGAGCATCGTTGGTCTACCGCTTCTAACCTTAGATAGGAACATACATATAAATAAGATAACAATATGAGAAGAAATTTATATATACTGGCGCAGTGCACTTTCCTGTTGTTCATCACCTTGCTGGTGAATGGATGCAGCCTGCACGAAGAACCGGAAATGACTCCCGAAGGAGAACTGGGAGTGGACCCGACAGCTGTAACACTCAACCTTAATCTTGCAATGAATCTAAGTTTGGCAGAAAGAGCACCGGTGACTATCACCCGTGCGTCGGAAACCAACTATCTGCGTCGTTTCATCGTAGAAGCCTATCTGGATAGACAGGTGGCGGCACGGCAAACGGTATACGAAGAGGATTTTAACCGTGCCAGTCTGTCTGTTAGTATGAAGCTGCACGCCCGTAATTACCGCATCCTGGTGTGGGCCGATTATGTGAATGTGGAGACACCGGAACAGGGACTTGTTTACGATGCCAAGAATCTGGCTTTTATCCTTCCTGCCGGAAAATATATAGGGAATAGCCGCTATAAAGATGTTTTTGCTGCTTCTGCTATGGCAGACCTGACTTCTTTCCGCAATCATTGGGGAGCTGAAACAAGTCTTGACGTTGAACTGTATCGCCCCGTAGCACGCTATGAACTGGTGGCTAAAGATGTGGCTACGTTTCTCAATAAACTATCCACAGGTGGACTGAAAGGTGAAAGTTTTACCGCTCGTGTGAAGTACAGTGATTATTTGCCTACCGGCTACAATTTGTGGGACGATGTACCCAAGAACTCGCTCATGTACATGGAATATAAAGTGGCCTTTGAACCCCCTGCCGATGGTACGAAAGAACTGATACTGGGATTCGACTATGTGTTGACCGATGCTGGAGAAACCGTTTCCATCCCTGTAGAGCTCGAAATCTTGAATGAGAAGAATGAAGTGCTGGCACGTACAGCTTTCCGTATTCCTTGTGAACGGGGCAAAAACACAACGGTACGCGGTAACTTCCTGACTTCCGATGCCAATGGAGGAATAGGGATCGACCCCGATTATGACGGTGATCTGGAGGTAGACCTTGGAGAATTATAAAATAGATAAATCAATTAAGAATTGCTTAACCATAAAACAATTAAGATCATGAAAAAGAACTTATTTTATTCGCTAATGGCTTTGTTCGTAGTGCTTTTTGCATCCTGTGGACAAGAAGAAATCGTTTCGGACAACGGAACAGAAATCAATGCTCCTGTTACTATCTCTGTACAGGCTCCTGTAAATAACGTCTTTAGCCGTGCGGTTACCATTCCTGACGGTTATACGATGCAATGTATCATGCAATTACTGAATGCTGATGGCGATAAGATAGGCGATCAGGTAACTAAACCGATTACGGATGGTAAGGTATCTTTCACCATTTCCGTAGATGAACAAAAAGAAGTGTCGAAAGCATTGTTTTGGGCTGAATACGTACCGGAAAGTGGTGCCGCTAATAAAGTATATAACACTGCTGATTTGAGAGCTGTAGGATATAATACTGCATCATTCGATCTGACAAATGATGCGTTGATGGCAGCCAGCGACGCTTTCTGCGGAAAATTGGAAACGATTGGTAATGCTAGTGTGACATTGAAACGCCCGTTTGCTAATGTGAGCGTAAAACCGAAGAATCCGGAAGTAGCTGCGGCAGCTAATAAACTGGAAATAACATACAACGCTTTGAGTGGATATGATATTTTAGAGGGTAAATGTACTGCTACGACTCCTGTGACTTATACAAATGCAAGTTTTGCTTCTGCGGGTGGCAATTGGTTCGCTAATTTCTTTTTTGCTCCTTCAAATGTAGGTAAATTTACAGAAGAAATAACCATGGCATTGAGTGGCGGATATAGTAAAGAGATTAAAATACCGGCAAATACATTACCTTTGGATGCTAATATGCAGATTATGGCTAAATTTGAAATCGGAGATGGAAACTTTGACATTGAAGTAGGAGTGGATCCGGATTATGAAGCGTTGGAAATGAAGGTTGGTAGTTATATCAATGCAGAAGGTAAAGTGGTACGTGACGCGGCGGATGCTGTCGGTATTGTTTTCAAGATGGAAGCTATTGGTGATGATGTGCCGGCTAATTATCCTGTAGCACTTCAGGGCAAGACAATCGCCGGATATGCGGTAGCGATTGAGAATGTAGCGGCTGGTCGTCAATCTCTTAATCCTGACGGCGTGTTGACAAATTTGGTTGAGACAGCAGCAAGTATGACTAATGGAACACAGATTACGGAGGCGTTGTTAACAAGTATTGGAGACGTGGCGTTTAAAACAACTTATGAAAAATGGGTGGGAGAACATTCTCTTAGCAGTGAGAATTTGAGTGCATGGTATATTCCTACATTGTCGCAATTGAGTGCGTTCATGGGTACATTGTTTACTATGAAAGGAGTACCTGCTACTGGTAGTGAAGATTTCAGAAACCTTCCGGAATTTGAATTTGCCAATGGTAAAATGTTTGATAGGGAGACGATTGCTACGGTGAATTATGCTTCCAGTACTATCAATAACCAAAGTAATGTTTCAGGGGTACGTATTAATGTAAACAATGGTGTCATTGATGCACAAGAGGCAGGTATTGATGTGAAAGGAAAGGCTAATCAACAAGCTCTTTGCCGTCCAATGATTACGATTTTTAAATAGTCACTATTCGACCTTACTCAATAGAAATTCAAGGAAAGTGGGATCCCCCATCCCGCTTTACCTTCTTCTTACATTGAAACTTTTGAAAATAGCCCTCTAATCTTATACCTAGAAAAGAAAATAATATGCACACCACATTTCGCCTATCGGTTTTTCTTTTGTTCATGGTACGGTTATTCTGTAGCTGTACATCTGACTCGCTGCCCGAACCGGACAGTACGCAGCCAGAGACGCCTGCCAGAATTCCCGATGCCTATCAGGATAAGATACGGACACAACCTTATCCCAAAGCAGATAATGAATTGTATCTGAATCCTGCTCCTCTTATTGTTCCTCAAGCCATGAAGACGGGCGAAAGACTGCAATTTTCCCTCTCACGTACTGAAGATTTCAGCAGTTCCGAAACACTACTTACCGAACCGCAGGAATGGTGTATGTATAATCTTCATCGCCGCTTGGAGGTCGGCACATGGTATTGGCGTTTTCGTTCCACTAATCTTAATGGAACTACGCCCGGTGAATGGAGTGCTATCTATCGTTTCGAAGTAAAGAATGATACACCGGAATTTGTAACACCTCCTTTTCAGACATTCTTAGCAAATGCTCCCCGTCTGCATCCTCGTATTTACTGTTTTTTGGACGATCGTATCGGGGAAGCTCGTAACCGTGTGGCCTCACACCCTGAATATAAAGAACTGCAAAGCCGTGCTTCTTTGGCATTGAATGCCGAATACACTGGAATGACTGATTTATATAATCGTGCCGAAGAACTCCGGCAGCATGCCACTTATCTTTATCAGGCTTATCACCTGACCCAAAAAGAAATTTATGCCGAAAAGTTGCGTCAGCTTCTCGAAGCGTTGATTGTCGCTCCCCCTGCTGACGGACAACTTTTTGCATCCAACTTTACTGCCAGCAACATCGCATGGTGTCTTGTTGCAGCCTACGATCTGCTTTATAATAACTTGTCTGCTTCCGATCGTACTGCTGCCGAAGAACTGATGATGCGTGTGGCACGTTACTACTACAAGGTAAATTGCGGTTTTCAGGAAAACCATCTCTTTGATAATCATTTTTGGCAGCAGAATATGCGGATCCTTTTTCAAGTGGCTTTGTCGCTTTACGACAAACCGGCCTATTCTTCCGAAGTGCTGCCCATGATGGAGTATTATTATGAATTGTGGACAGCCCGAGCTCCTGCCTCCGGCTTCAATCGTGACGGTATATGGCATAATGGCACAGGCTATTTCAGTGCCAATATATTGACTTTGGCGTATATGCCGTCTCTTCTTTCATTCATCAGTCAGTACGATTATCTATCGCATCCGTGGTATCAGAATGTCGGACGCTCGCTGGTTTATACTTGTCCGCCGGGATCGAAAAGCAATGGCTTTGGTGACAATAGTGAAAAGGGTAGTGAACCCAACCGTCTGGTTGCCGCCTTTGCTGACTATCTGGCGTGTGAAACGGGTGATTCCTATGCCGGATGGTATGCCGGAGAATGTCGGGAGCTGTTGCGCCGGGATTATGAATTGCGTCTTTACCGGATGTGCACCGAGCAGGATTACAACACAGCTTTTCCTGCCGGGGCTGATAAAATGGTGTGGTATAAAGATGCCGGTGAAGTAGCCATGCACAGTGCACCGGAAGATGTAGAAAAAGATCTTGCACTCTCGTTTCGATCCAGTACATTCGGATCCGGCAGTCACACTACTGCCAGCCAGAATGCTTTTAATCTGTTGTATAAGGGTGTCGATGTATATCGCAGTACAGGCTATTATCAGAATTTCAGCGATGCTCACAATCTGATGTCCTATCGCCATACGAGGGCGCATAATTCACTGTTGGTAAACGGCATCGGGCAACCTTATTCTACCGAAGGTTATGGCAGTGTGATGCGTGCTATGGGCGGACAGCATATTAGTTACTGTTTGGGAGATGCTTCACATGCTTACAGAAGTATCAGCAATGACCCGATGTGGGTTGACTACTTCAAGCAGGCAGGTATTGAGCAGACGCCTGAAAATGGATTCGGTGCCACTCCGTTGACTAAATACCGTCGGCACGTGTTGATGCTTCATCCTCATACAGTAATAGTGTATGATGAATTGGAGGCATCGGAGGCTGTCCGCTGGGAGTGGCTGTTGCATAGTCCTACGGAATTTAAGATTGATGCGGTAAAGAAAACGTTGTCTACAGATAATAAGACCAAAGGATGGGTGGCTGTGACACAACTTTTTGGAGGACATGTTTTTACGCTGTCCCAAACGGATCGTTTTGTAGTGCCGCCCGCCATCACCGGAGCAGAGTATCCCAACCAGTGGCACTTGACTGCACGGGTTGACGGTTGTTCTGCCACCCGTTTCCTGGCTATTATTCAGGTAGGAGATGAGGCTGTTTCTATTATTAACCGTGACGGTGATACCTTTAACGTAGGCGACTGGACGATCAAAGCGGTTTTGGATGCTTCCAAGGCACCAGAACTGACAGTGAGTCATCGCACCGAACAAGCAGTATTTAGTTATGGAACAGACAATCCTGCGTTGAATGGCAATTTTTACTCTCGACAATATACGGGTTCCTCGTTGCTTTACGACGAGAT
>OMCM01001046.1_pt1 | contig 15196 bp, 10 predicted proteins | sample 1645021 | NCBI WGS metagenome assembly OMCM01 (sample SAMEA103958142, study PRJEB25191) | human gut metagenome | biome: human-associated habitat [ENVO:00009003]; feature: intestine environment [ENVO:2100002]; material: feces | place: Germany | collected 2013/2015
TGTTATTATAATGAATGCAATTAAGACCGACTTATGAAAATAGAAAAAGAAATATTATATCGATATTTTAATGGAGACGCTACTCCGGAAGAAGAGCATAAAATCCGGCAATATCTTGAAGCTTCGGATGAAAACTGGAAAGAGTATTTGCGTGAGCGAAAGTTTTTCGATACCATTATATTGAAAGAACAGGTTGTGTCTGAGGAGAAACAGATGAAGCGCAGGCAGCTGATTCGGAAGATAAGTCTTGAATGCCTGAAGGTGGCCGCCGTTTTGTTGATTGCTTTTGGAACGGCATTTTTCTGGAACAATCAGTCCGAGAAGCCCGCAACTAAAAGTGTGGTAAATACTTTGAAGGGACAAATGGCCAATATAACCTTGCCCGACGGAAGCCGGGTGTGGCTTAACTCGAATACGAGAATTGAGTATTCGCAGCATTTTGATGATAAAAGGGAAGTGCAGATTGACGGAGAGGCTTATTTCGAAGTCGTACGGAATACCGGAAGACCTTTTATTGTTTATACTCCGGATGACGAACAGGTAGAGGTACTGGGTACTAAATTTTATGTAGAAGCATACTCAGGTACAAAGAAGTTTGAGACTGCACTGATAGAAGGCAGTGTTCGTGTCAGGGCAGCTAACTCCCAGTTCATATTGCAACCCTCTTATAAGGCAGTGCTGAAAGGAGGCAAGATGAGTGTAGAGAAGATCACTGATTTTGATATTTATCGTTGGCGTGAGGGACTGATCTGCTTTAAAAACAGACATTTTTCTGAAATACTGGAAGAGCTCAAAAAGTATTATGGAGTCCATATCCGGTTTGACACAGCTAAAATAAATAACCCGGTGTTGACTGTTAAGTTCCGCTTGTCTGACGGCATTGAATATGCGTTGCGGGTTTTGCAGAAAGATGTGAAATTTAAATATGTGCGGAATGATGAAGAAAACACATTCGTTATAAAATAATTTGTTTAACCCTTAAAAACATACATGCAGCCTATGGAAAACACTTATTAAATCTAACCTGAAATAAAAAAGCCGGCAGGTACTGCAATACCTGCCAGCTAAAAGGAGAAACATTCTTCTTTTCCCTAAAAAGAAAAATATTAATCGAATTTATAAAGCAAAGATATGAAAAATACTCGTTGCACGGATTTTTGTGTACCTAAAAATTCGTCTATCAAACAATTATTAAAAACTATGAGAGTCACTATATTCTTACTTTTCTTTTGTGTGTTCAGCACAATCGCAGGTACTGTCAATTCTCAAAATGCCAGGGTATCGATACATAAAACCAATGTCCCTTTGGAAGAAATACTTAATGAGATCGAACATCAGACAGATTATTTATTTATGTATTCGAATAACATTGATGTGAAAGAACGTACTTCTATCCGTGTTTCGGAGAAACCGGTCTCGGAAGTTTTAAAGAAGTTGCTTGGAAACAAGATTGCTTATGAGATGGAAGGCATGCACATCATTCTATCAGATAAGAGAGAGAATCAAACTGCAATTGCCCAGCAGGCGAATAAGATCCAGGTGAAAGGTAATGTTACAGATATGGCCGGTGAACCTGTCATTGGCGCCAGTATATTGGAGAAGGGAACTACCAATGGTATCGTAACCGATTTCAACGGTGATTTCTCCCTGAATGTAAATCCCGGTGCCGTGCTGGTGGTTTCGTATATCGGTTACTCTGCACAAGAAGTAAAAGTCATCCCCGGGAAGGTGTTGAAAATAAAGATAAAAGAAGATGCGGAGTTGTTGGATGAAGTTGTTGTAGTGGGTTATGGAACTCAGAAGAAAGTGAATCTGACAGGTGCTGTGGAGACTGTCGATGCGGATGTCATCGAGAACCGTCCGATACGCAGCGCGACCGATGCCCTGCAAGGCACCGTATCCGGATTGACGGTAACTTCGGGTACAGGCAAGCCCGGAGAGTTTGCCTCTTTTAAGATACGAGGCAACACTTCTGTGAACAGTGCCGGCGCATTGGTGATCATTGATGGAATGCCGGGAGATATCAATACGGTAAACCCACAGGATATTGAAACAATCTCGGTTTTGAAAGATGCCGCTTCTGCCGCTATCTATGGTGCAAGGGCTGCGGAAGGAGTCGTGCTTGTCACTACCAAAAAAGGAACTTCGGAGAAAGTGAAGGTAGAGTATACCGGAAACTTCTCTTTCAATACTCCTACACGTCTGCCCGAAAGCAATACAGGACTGGATCATGCATTATTATCCAATGTCGCGTTTACCAATGCCGGACTGGCCGTTCCTTTTTCTCAAAAGGCAATCGATGCCATTAAAGATCCGAATACGATTGCCATCCCCAACGGTAAGGAGTGGACATACACTTCGGATATGGACTGGATTGACCTGATGATGGACCATAGTTTCCAGCAAACTCATAATTTAACCATTTCGAAAGCTTCTGATCGTTTAAAATACCTTTTCTCTATCGGTTGGCTCGATCAGAACGGAATGTTCTCTGAGTATGGGCCGGACAATTATGACCGGATTAATCTCCGTTCCAATATCAGTGTCGAGTTGATCAAGGACAAACTGTCACTGGACAGTCGCATCAGCTATTCACGTGGAGTGAATCTTTATCATGCTGCCGAGGGTTCCTGGTCGATTCCTTATATCACCTTTATACAAGCGGGTCCCAATATGCCTGTTTATGATCCCAACGGAAATTATTCGCGGCATCGTATGCAATTGAATCCGATACAGGCTCTGAAGGAAGGTGGCGAAGGGCGTACTCGCAATCAACGTATCGAGGGAGTATTTACTTTAGAGTATAAACCGGTGAAAGATCTTTCTCTCCGGGCCGTAGGAGGCGCCAATATTCTGGATGGACAGAAGAAAGAATGGCGCAGAGCTTACGGAAAATATGGAGTGGATGGTTTGATTTCAACAGCTTTTGGCCAGAAAAGCCCGAACTCGGTTACGCAGAACAACTCCCATCGACAATATCTGACCGGACAGTTGATTGCCGAATACAAAGGGGTATTTGGAAAACATGATATCAATGTCCTCGGCGGATGGTCGGCCGAAGAAAACCTGTATGAAGATCTTCAGGGAAAGCGTACCAATATTGTCGGCAATGAACTGCCTGCACTGAATCTGGGAGATACCGACGGATGGTCGAACGCCGCTGATGAAAATGAATGGGCGTTGCTCTCCGGATTTATGCGTGCAAGCTATGCTTTTGCTGCCAAATATCTGGTAGAAGTGAATTTCCGTGCGGATGCTTCTTCCCGTTTCTCAAAGAAAAACAGGTGGGGAGTGTTCCCTTCGGCATCTGTCGGATGGAGAATCACAGAAGAGAAGTTTATGCAAAATCAGCACATCTTTGATAATCTGAAATTGCGTGCTTCGTGGGGACAATTGGGTAACCAGAATGGATTGGGGCTATACGACCACATTGCCAGCTATAACATCAATGGATATTATCCTTTTAAGTCGGAATTGGGACAATGGGCGGTTATCTCGAAATTGCCTTCAGAGTCCAGAACCTGGGAAACTGTAGAGGTGAAAAATATTGCTGTCGACATGGCATTCCTCAGAAACCGTTTGACTGTAACGGGTGAATATTTTATTAAGAAGAACAAAGATATGTTGGTCAGCATCGAGATACCCAGTATAATAGGTATCGATGTGCCCACAGGAAACTACGGAGAACTTAAAGTAAAAGGTTGGGAAGTTACGGTCGGATGGCAGGATAAGATTAAGGATTTCTCTTACGGAGCCCGTTTTAATTTGTCGGATCAGAAAGATAAGCTGGTGGATTATGGTGTAGAATACAATGGTTTTGTGGCCGGTGTCAATCAGAAAGTGCAGGGGTATTCCCTGGGGGCTATCTTTGGATACCGTACGGACGGGTATTTTACTTCTGAAGAAGAGGTGAAGAATTCGGCTGCCTTCAATAAGGCCATTACAGGTGTGGGAGATATTAAATACATCGATAAAGACGGCGACGGAAAGATTTCGGCTCCCAATGATCTGGAATATCTGGGAACTACGACTCCCCGTTATACATTCGGGTTGAATCTGACTGCCGCATGGAAAGGATTCGATCTGGGAGTGTTATTGCAGGGGGTAGGCAAAAGAAATTTTTATCTGTCGAGCGAAGTGATGAACCCGTACTACGCTACCTGGAATAACTTCTCGTATAAAATGCATAATGACTATTGGACTCCGGAGAATCCCAATGCCGCATTCCCCCGCTATTACGCCGGTGCCAATCATAATTACCAGATATCGGATCATTGGCTGCAGAATGCCGCTTATGTTCGTTTGAAGAATCTGCAATTGGGCTATACGATAAGTCCGAAGCTTACTAAGTCATGGGGGATTCAGCGTTTGAGAGTCTACTTTAGCGGTGATAATCTTTGTGAGTATAGTAAACTGAACGATAATTTCGATCCGGAACTGTCTGATATTAACGGATATGTATATCCTATTATGAGAAACTTTTCTTTTGGAATCAATGTGACACTTTAATTCTTGGAGTAAGATGAAAAATATATATCTTTTTTTGTTAAGCGTAGTAATTCTTTGCAGCTGTAACGATTTCTTGGATCGTGAACCTAAAACAAATTTGTCTCCCGGCAGCTTCTGGAAGTCGGAAGAAGATTTAAGATTGGCAGCGAACGTGTTTTACCAGAATATGAACCGTTCTTATACGTTGGATAATCAGAGTGCCGACGGTTTTGCCAATGTAGGAAACCTGGTAAGTTCCGGAACACACGCTCCAGGCAATACTGATGGGATATGGACCACAGCCTATAAACAGATACGACATGCTAATAATTTTCTGGAGAATTATGAGAAAGCTGAGGTGAGTGAGGCCACAAAGAACCGTTATGCAGGTGAAGCCCGTTTTTTCAGGGCATATTTCTATTTCAATCTGGTGAAGCGATTTGGAGATGTTCCATACGTATTGCGTACACTCGATATGGACTCGGAAGAGCTGATGGGACCGCGTGTACCCAAAGAGCAAGTGATTGCAGGTATCATAGAAGACCTGGAGTTTGCCGAAACACATATTCCACTGAAAAGTAAGTTGCCTACAGATGTAGGACGTTTGACTAAAGGAGCCGCTCAAGCCATGCTTGCCCGTGTGGCGCTTTATATCGGTACCTGGAATAAGTTTCATGGTAGCGGAGAGTATAAGAGCTATCTTCAAATAGCTAAAGAAGCCAGCAAGCGACTGATTGACTCTAAAGAATATTCGCTGTACGCCGATTACCGTAATCTGTTTTTGCTTCCGGGCGAAGATTCGAATGAACATATTCTGTCATTTCGTTATTCTGCCGAAGCCGATACGTACAATCCCCGTATCCGTGCTACAATAGCCGACTTGTCTCATAGTCCGACGAAGGTATTGGCTGATGCTTTTCTTTGCAAAGACGGACTTCCTCTTGAGAAGTCGGCCTACCGGGTGGAATATCTTCCTGCGGGAAAAGAGTTCGAGAATCGTGATCCTCGCATGGCATTGACTATCTGGAAACCCGGCGATCCTTTTTTAGGCAAACCGTTTGTGCCTAATCTCACGAGCCAGACACGTACCGGATATATGTTTAAGAAGTATGGCGACGAGGAGTCTTACTCTAACATGAAGTCGCGGATTGATGAGATTCTGATTCGTTATGCAGAAGTATTGCTGACCTTTGCCGAAGCCAGTTTCGAACTGGACGACAGGATTTCCGATGAAGACTTGAACCTCTCTGTCAATGCACTCCGTAATCGTTTCGAGGGAGATCCTAACCGGCTGCCGGATCTGACCAATGCTTTTGTAGCAGAACACGGGTTAAGCATGCGTGATGAGATTCGCCGTGAGCGCAGAGTGGAGCTTGCCGCCGAATCGTTCCGTTATGACGATATCATTCGTTGGAAAACGGCAGAAACGGAGTTGCCTGCCGCTATCTTGGGTGCCAAGTTCGATCCGGAACTCTATCCGTCCACAGTTCCCGGTAAAGATGTCATTCTGGATAAGAACGGTTTCATATTGGTACAGAATGCCGAAAGCCGTACGTTTGATAGTTCGAAAGATTATCTTTTCCCTTTGCCGCTGCGCGAAGTTTCGCTGAATCCGAATTTGAAGCAGAATCCTAATTGGTAATTAGTTTCTGGTAAAGTGATTGTTTGGAGAGGAGCGTTCGTCAAGCGCTCCTCTTTTGAATGGTCTTATAAAAAAAATGGAAACATGAAAAGACTGATTTTACCAATTGCATGTGGCATTTGCACTGTTACCTCTGATGCACAGACCGACAAACAACCGCATCCCAATGTGATCTTCATTTATGCAGACGATTTGGGATATAAGGATTTGAGTTGTACCGGAAGCCGTTTCTATGAAACTCCTCATATCGACAAGCTGGCAAGAGAAGGAGTTTGTTTTACTCAATCCTATGCCGCATGTCCGGTTTCGTCGCCGTCCCGGGCTGCTCTGTTGACCGGTAAATACCCTGCCCGGATCAACCTGACCGACTATATTCCCGGAGACCGGGTGTACGGTCCTCATAAGAATCAGCGGTTGGCTTCTTTGCCGTTCAATCTCCATCTGTCGAAAGACGAAATAACGATGGCCGAGGCCTTCAGGCAGAACGGGTATTCTACCTTTATGGCGGGCAAGTGGCATCTGGCCGAGTCTGCCGAATACTATCCTGAGCAGAATGGGTTTGATATTAATATCGGAGGAAATAATACGGGGCATCCCTCCAAAGGATATTTTTCGCCTTATGGTAATCCACAACTGAAAGACGGTCCCGAAGGAGAGTATCTGACGGATCGCCTGACTGATGAAGTGATCCGTTATATCTCGGAGCCTAAGGAAAAGCCGTTCTTTGTCTATCTGTCCTATTATACGGTTCATCTGCCCTTACAGGCAAAAGCGGAAAAGATAGCCAAATACCGGAGAAAGCTGAGCCGGGCGGTTCCTGCGGATTCATCTTTTGTGAAAAAAGGAGAGACGTATCATAAACTTGTGCAGGACATTCCGGCTTATGCCGCGATGGTCGAGAGCCTGGACGAAAACATAGGACGCCTGTTAGACACCCTGCATCGGTCGGGACTCGATGAACGCACCATTGTTGTGTTTACGTCCGATAATGGGGGAATGGCCACCAGCAATACTACTCGTAATATCCCGACCTCCAATCTGCCTTTGCGTGCCGGAAAAGGATATTTGTACGAAGGAGGCATCAAAGTGCCTGCCATCATCCGATGGAGTGGACACCTGAAAGGAAGACAGGTTTCGGATACTCCGATCATCGGTACGGATTATTATCCGACTTTGCTCGATCTTTGCGGATTGCCTCTACTGCCCGGACAACACGTGGACGGAGTTTCCATGAAACCCGTCTTACAGGGCGGACGGCTGTCCAGACCTTCCTTATTCTGGCATTATCCTCATTATAGCGGTGGACTGGGTGGTCGGCCTTCTGCGGCTATACGTGAGGGGGATTATAAGCTTATTGAGTTTTTTGAAGACCATCACGTCGAGTTGTACAATGTGATTCAGGACGAATCCGAAGAGAAAGACCTGTCACAAATATACCCTGAGATAGCAGATGGACTAAGGAAGAAACTATATTTGTGGTATAAGGAGGTCGGTGCCCGAATGCCTGTTGATAATCCCCACTATGTTTCTCCTGTGAAGGATTCCGACTCTTTTGAAAATAAATAATCGTTTGTACTTAAAATATAACAGATATGAAATTCGTTACCTTATCATTGTTAGCCACTGCGTTGACTGTTGGCGGAAATGCCGCCGAGCAGGCACGTTCCTCCAAGCAGCCCAATATCTTATTTATTCTGGCTGATGACTTTGGCTGGAGAGATCTGGCATGTACGGGCAGCCGTTATTATGAATCGCCCAATATCGATGGAATCGCCCGTAATGGCGTGAGGTTTACCCAAGGATATGCAGCCTGTCAGGTGTCCAGTCCTTCCCGTGCCAGCATTATGACAGGCAAGTTTACCGCCCGCCACGGAATAACCAATTGGATCGGTGAAGGAAGTGGAGAAGAGTGGCGCAAGATGGGAAGACATTCCAAGCTTCTTCCGGCCCAATACGTATGGCAATTGCCCAAAGAAGATATTACTCTGCCCGAAGCATTGAAAGCCCACGGTTATAAAACGTTTATGGCCGGCAAATGGCATTTGGGAGGTGAGGGTTCTTATCCCGAAGATCATGGTTTCGATATCAATATAGGCGGGCATGAAGCGGGAGGTCCTTATCCCGGCGGCTATTTTGCTCCCTATGGCAATCCGAAAATGAAAGAAGGACCGGATGGTGAGAATTTATCCATGCGTCTGGCACACGAGACAGCGTCGTTTATCGAAACCCATACCCGCCGGAATAAAAAGCAGCCTTTCTTTGCTTTTCTCTCTTTCTATGCCGTGCATGCGCCGATTGAGACCACTGAAGCCAAGTGGAGGCATTTCCGGAATAAAGCGGATTCGATGGGGATCGCTCCGGTGGGGTTCGAAGTAGATCGTACATTGCCTGTACGTTTGCAGCAGGATAATCCCATATATGCCGGACTGATACAGCAGATGGACGATGCCGTGGGAGTGGTGCTTGCCAAACTGCATGAGTTGGGTTTGGATGAAAATACGATTATCGTGTTCACCAGTGATAATGGCGGAGTGTCTTCGGGCGATGCATACGCTACCTCTAACTACCCTCTTCGCGGCGGAAAAGGGCGGCAGTGGGAAGGTGGAATACGCGTACCGTTATTTATCGATTTTCCGGGTAATACTTTAAAGGGAGATTCGTGCGTGGTGCCTGTCACCGGTGCCGATTTGTATCCTACTTTTCTCGATATGGCAGGCATCCCATTAATGCCCGGCCAACATCAGGACGGTGTAAGCCTGCTTCCTCTGTTACAGGGCAAGAGCATCCCCGAGCGTGCTTTATACTGGCATTATCCTCATTATGGCAATCAGGGTGGCGAACCTTCTTCCATCATACGGCAAGGCGACTGGAAGCTGATTCATTATTACGAAGATGGCAGGGATGAACTTTATAATCTGCGGATAGACGAAACCGAGTCGGAACCGCTGAATGTGCAATATCCCGAAAAGGTGGAGTTCTTGAGTAAGAAGCTGTCTGTATGGCTGACTGAGGTAGGGGCCAGATATCCTGAACCCGATCCTCAATACAATCCGGCAGCGGAGGCTCTCTATAAGAAAAAGACTCGCGAAAGAATGATGAAAACCTTGGAAGCTACCCGCAAGAAGCAGTTAGGCAAAGATTTCAAGCCTAATGCAGACTGGTGGGGGAGCGAAACGAAAGATTAAGGACGGGAAATTATGAAAGAGCGGAATCGGATGGTCAGCGCAGCACCACCCGGTCGCCCAGTCGTTTGGCCATCAGATTCTGTATCTCCTTCATCTCCTTGTACCGTTGCATGACAGCGTCGCACTGGGCGTTGTCATTCGCAATCGAAGGATCTTGCAGGGCATACATGATGTGCTTCAGCTCTTCTGCGACAATGGCGTTCTTGAAGTTAATCATCAGCATCGGGACCATCTCGTACAGCCGTTCCTCATCCGTCACCAACTTCTGTGTTTTGGAGTGATACTTGCTCAGTTGATACCGGTCACTCGCCAGTTCGGTGGCTATCGTACTGATTTTCGGATCGGGGTGCGCCACGAAGAAGCGTTCGGAAGCGAACTCCTGATCGTGGATATGTTCGGAGGCCTCCGAGAGGATACGGCGGTGGAGGGGATTATGGAAAGCCAGTTCGTCCTCCTTCAGGTCATTGATGACATACTCGACAACGGTGACCGGGACTTCGTTGCCTTCTTCATCCGTTAAGTTACACATCACCTTCTCGCCATAGCGCACAATCATCTGAATAATCAGGCGCTCGTATTTATAAAACTCTTGTCCCTCTTTACCTTCCTGCGGGATGAACGATTGGTAGGTGTCTGCCTCCATTTCTTCGGGAGGGAAAGGAGGAGGCATTTCGCCCGGTTGCGGCGTCGGGGCATTATTGGAGGCTATGGGTTTATTCCCCTTCTCGGCCTGAAGTTCCCTGCGCTTGGCCACTTCGGATACCAGTAACTTATCTTCTATCCGCAACAACTGCCCGCACTCCTTGATGTACACATCCCGGACGATGGCTTCGGGAATCACCGCAATGCTGCGCACGATGTCGTTGATCAGCTCGGCACGTTTCATCGGGTCCTTGCCGGCATCCTCCATCAGCAGTTGTGCCTTGAAGCGTATAAAGTCCGTCTCGTGTTCCTGTATGAAGTTCTGAAACTCCGTAGCGTTGTGCTTCCGTGCAAAAGAGTCCGGGTCGTCTCCGTCGGGTAAGAGGCATACTTTGATATTCATTCCCTCTTCGAGCAGCATGTCGATCCCCCGGATAGAAGCTTTGATGCCCGCCATGTCACCGTCATAAAGCACCGTGATGTTGTTGGTGAAACGGTGGATCAACCGGATCTGCCCCGGTGTAAGAGAAGTACCGGACGAGGCCACCACATTCTCTACTCCCGACTGGTGCATTGATATAACGTCCGTATATCCTTCCACAAGGAAGCAGCGGTCCTGCTTTACGATGGCCTGCTTGGCAAAGTAGATGCCGTATAGTTCGTTGCTTTTATGATAGATTTCCGATTCGGGAGAGTTGACGTACTTGGCAAGTTTCTTGTTCTCCGTGCTGAGCACACGTCCGCCGAAGGCAACCACTTTGCCCGAAAGCGTGTGAACGGGAAACATGACACGTCCCCAAAAGCGGTCGCGCAACTTATGGTCGTCCGTTTCATAACAGAGTCCGGTCTTTACCAGGAACTCTTGTTTGAACCCTTTGCGCAATGCCTCCTGTGCCAGTGCATCGCGCCCCTCGGTGCTGAAACCCAACTGGAACTTATCAATAATATCGTCACGGAAACCCCGTTGGCGGAAATAAGCCAGTCCGATGCTGCGTCCGTCTACATGGTTTTTCAGGATATTCTGAAAGTAGTCGCGGGCGAAGTTGTTGACAATGAACATACTTTCGCGGTTGCTTTGCACCTCTTTCTCTTCATTGGTCAGCTCCCGTTCCTTGATTTCTATGTTATACTTCTTGGCCAGGTAGCGGAGTGCCTCGGGATAGGACATCTGTTCGTGTTCCATGATGAAGTGCACCGCGTTGCCGCCCTTGCCGCAACTGAAACACTTGCAAAGTCCCTTGGAGGGAGACACGCTGAACGAGGGAGTTTTCTCGTTATGGAAAGGGCAAAGTCCCACGTAGTTCACACCGCGTTTGCGCAGCGTGACGAAGTCCGAAACCACTTCTACGATTTGTGCGGCATCGAGTATACGGTCTATGGTTGCCTGATCTATCATTGTTTTATCTCCTTGCGGATGCAAATGTACGTGATATTTCTTGGATAATCAAATGACTTTTCAGTGGATTCGACAGGACCTGCCGATATATCTGCCGCTTACTTAATGATCTCTGTACGCGCTGTTTCGCATTAAAAAGTTACTAAATAGGGGGTTAGTCTGACGAGTGCCCGATCTTTTTCTTGCCAACCGGAGGAAGAAAGTGCAAAATGGCGGCCTTTTGGGGTCGGAGAGCCGGGCTTTGGGGTAGAAAGAGCTTGTGTTCAGGGTAAAAAGAGCTTGTGTTTTTGGGAAAAGACGTAAGCATTCTCCCCGAAAGACGTAAGCATTTCCCAAAAATGATTACTTCTTTTTCAAATATCTCTATATGTTTTCCATGATTACATATATTGTTCTGTTTAAGGACGGATTTTTCTCCGTATTTCTTTCCGGTTGCTTGGCTGATACGGAGCTTTCTTTTCTGCCAGAAAGATACTCCCGTTGCTTCCGGGTGGATGATATGATACAGAAAGAACCCTTTACTGCTCAATATGCTTCTTATATCGATAAATGCGATCAATCGGATCGGAGGAAAAATGAATTAGAGCCGTTTTTTCCTTCTTGCCTTTCCCTTGGGGCTAAAGAATGAAAACTGGGCGCTTCTTATTATCATTTTGACATTTTGCTTATCCCGCGAATTAGAAAAGAAAGGAGAGGGGATGTCTGTGATGAATGATGACATCCCCTCATACTTATGATAAAGATTATCATTTAATTTTCTCTCGTATCTTCGTCAGGTACTTTTTCATTCCCTCCGCATCTTTGTTGGTGATGATCTCAAGCAGTTGTTTCAGCTCTGTGCGGATGTTCTCCACTTGTGACGGTGTGCGCGGATTGAACAGGATTTCCTGCAATAAGTAGTCATCTTCGCTCAGCAGCCCTTTGGCAATGGCCATGTGCTTTTTGAATGTGGTTCCCGGAGCTTCCTGGTGCTTCATGACAGCTGCAAAAACAAATGTCGAAACAAACGGGATGGACAGGGAGTAAGCCACTGTTTCATCATGCTCGTCGAAAGTATATTCGAAGATGTTCAGGTTCAGGCTATTGTATAAGTCTTTAAAGAATACTTTCCCCAAATGATCACTCTCACTGATGATGATGGCACTTTCGCTGCTCAGATTGCTCAGGCTGGCAAAAGTAGGGCCAAACATCGGGTGAGTGGAGACATAACGGAATCCGCTTTCTTCGTAGAACTTCTTCAATCCGGTTTTTACCGAAGCAATATCACTCAGGATACAGTCTTTGGGCAAAACCGGCAGAATTTTGCGGAAAGCGTCCAGCGTGTATTTCACCGTGGCAGCATTGATCACCAGTTCCGGTTCGAACTCCTTGATCTCCTCCAGAGTGGTGAAGCGGTAGGTGTTGTATACAAACCGAAGCTGATGCGGGTTGACGTCGAACACGGCCGTCTCGTGCTGGAAACTTAGTATGTCAGTAAAGAAGGAGCCCATCTTGCCGGCTCCCAAAATTAGAATTCGCATAATATGAATGATTTGCTATTTATTGATAATCTCCATCTGTTGACGAACCGATTCTTCGTGGATGGCTTCGAAGATCACTTTCACAAACTCTGCACTCATGCCGCACTGTTCGCCCTGAGCACCGCGTTTTTCAAGAATCTCGTTATAACGTCCGGTCTGAAGCACTGTGATATCGTGTTCCTTTTTGTAAGTACCGATTTCGCGTGCTACGCGCATACGTTTTGCCAATTCCTGTATGATGTTGTCATCACATTCGTCAATCTGCTTGCGCAATACGTTCAGATTCTCCGTTGTCTGCGTTTCTTTACGGATGACAAGCAGGTTGAGGATATAGTCCAGTACGTCCGGAGTCACTTGCTGTGAAGCGTCGCTCCATGCACAGTCCGGGTTGCAATGGCTTTCTACAATCAATCCGTCAAAGTTCAGGTCCATAGCCTGCTGGCAGAGAGGAGCTACCAGTTCGCGCTTTCCGCCGATGTGGCTCGGGTCGTAGCTGCTGAATCCGCGGTGGATGGCTCCCAGACGTTTCAGTCCGGCGTTGTTGATGCGTTCCAAAGCACCGATCCATAATTCCAGGTCCGGGTTTACCGGGTTTTTAACCAATACGGGAATGTCTACTCCCTTCAGTGCATCGGCTATTTCTTGTACAGCAAAAGGATTGGCAGTGGTACGTGCTCCTACCCAGAGTATGTCGATACCCGCTTTCAGGCATTCGTACACATGTTTGGCGGTGGCTACCTCGGTAGATACGTACATGCCGGTTTCTTTTTTCACCTCTTTCAGCCAGGCCAGTCCGTCCACACCGATACCTTCGAAACCTCCCGGTTTGGTGCGCGGTTTCCAGATTCCCGCACGGAAGATTTTTACTCCTTTGGCTGCCAGTTGGGTAGCTGTTGACATTACTTGCTCTTCTGTTTCGGCGCTGCAAGGGCCGGCTATTACCATCGGGCGTTTATCTTCCACACCCGGCAATAAGATTGATTCGAGTTCCATATCGATCTAATTCGTTTAGTTGTTATTTCATTATTGATTTGATTCGTTCCAGCGCTTCTGCCAGCTTGGCGTCTTTGCAGCAGAGAGAGATGCGGATGTATCTCGCTCCGTTGCTTCCGAAAATAAATCCCGGAGTGATGAAGACGCGTGCTTCCTGCAGCACTTTCTCTGTCAGTTCTTCTACATCGGCGCAACTTGCGGGGATTTTTCCCCAGAGAAACATGCCCACCTGCTTTTCGTCGTACGTGCATCCCAGCGTTTTCATAATCTCGCCGGCCAGGTGACGACGGTTCCGATAGTTTACATTGTTGCCTTCGTACCAGGTCGAATCCGCTTCAAGTGCTTTGGCAGCTGCCAGTTGCATGGCACGGAACATTCCGCTGTCGATGTTGCTTTTTACTTTCAGAATCCATTGTACAAACTCTGCGTTCGAAGCCAGCATGCCGATACGCCATCCCGGCATATTGTGACTTTTACTCATGGAGTTGAATTCTATACAGCATTCTTTGGCACCCGGCACACTCAGGATACTGATCGGCTTATCGTTCAGGATAAAGCTGTACGGATTGTCGTTCACAATCACGATGTTCTTGCGGCGGGCAAACTCCACCAGGCGTTTGTACAGTTCCGGAGTAGCGTTGGCACCGGTAGGCATGTTCGGATAGTTGGTCCACATCAGTTTCACGCGGCTCAGATCCATCTTTTCCAGTTCATCGAAGTCCGGCATCCATCCGTCTTCCTCTTTCAGGTTATAGTTCACCACCTCGGCACCCAGTATTTTGCTTAACGAAGTGTAGGTGGGATATCCCGGATTGGGCACCAGTACCTGTTCTCCCGGATTGACAAAAGCGAGTGTCACGTGCAAGATGCCTTCTTTTGATCCGATCAGCGGCTGAATTTCTGTTGCCGGATTCAGTTCCACTCCATACCAGCGTTTATACCAGTCGGCAAAACCCTTGCGAAGTTCCGGTATACCCACATACGGTTGATAACCGTGTCCGTTCGGATCGTGGGCATTATTACATAGCGTTTCGATGGTCTGTTCCGAAGGAGGCATGTCCGGGCTTCCGATTCCCAGGCTGATTACATCTTTACCTTCTGCGTTCATCCGTGCCACTTCTTTCAGTTTCTTCGAAAAGTAGTATTCGCTTACACCGGCCAGTCTGTCGGCTGGCGCTACCTTATACGTTTGATTTTCCTTCTGCATATTCGCCTAATATTTTAAGTTCTTTCGTCAATGGAGTGATTGCTGTAATCGATTGTTTATATCTCAGGTAATCGTTGAAAGCTACATCTACGTAAAACTGGTATTCCCATTCCCGTCCGATGA
>OMCM01001053.1_pt1 | contig 15153 bp, 19 predicted proteins | sample 1645021 | NCBI WGS metagenome assembly OMCM01 (sample SAMEA103958142, study PRJEB25191) | human gut metagenome | biome: human-associated habitat [ENVO:00009003]; feature: intestine environment [ENVO:2100002]; material: feces | place: Germany | collected 2013/2015
TGTATAAAGCAAATCTAATTCTACCCTTTCTTTTTTCGACGTTTCAATTCCTTTTCTTCTAGCTAAAGCTAGTTCCTGCTCGGCTGAAAGTAAATCTAATATGTAATTCTTGCCTTTAACTAATTCTTTCCCCCAATTAATAACCTCTTTCCCATATACAGAAAGAAGTGTTATTCCCACTACTAAAGCCGTCTGCCAACTAATAATAGACTTCGCCAGTTGCTGCCATACGGGAGCGACAGCCTTAACGTCTTTATTCCCGGCTGCTAATTCCGCTTTAAAAGCTTTGTATTGTAGAGATGCCTTTTTTATTTCATCGGCAAGAATTGGAAGGTTATTGGAAATTGCGAGAAAGAATGTATTTGCGCTAATTGCAAGTGACGGCAATTCACGTGCCACCTGTTGGACAGAAAAGCCTAGTCCATTCCAAGCTCTTTCATATTGTCCAACTGTTCTCTGAAACCTTCCTGAAGCCTGCTCCGCTTCTACCAGTTCTTTATAGACAGTTTGAATACCATTCAAAAGCTCTTTCCCGTATGCTCCTTTCCGTTGGCTTCTACCCAAAGAATCATATATAGCATTTAAATTACTCAATTCTGCCCTTAAAGACTTAATGGAGCCTTCTTGCAAATCCTGTATCTTCTGTGTGTTAACGTATTCTTTTTGCAAGGCCCGGAGATTATCTTTTTCAATCTTTATTTGAGCGTTAACTTTTGCCAATTCATTAACTTTGCCCTGTCCCACATCCGATTGCTTTCTGGCTTCTGACATTGCAAACCATTCTTTTGTCAAACTTTTGGCTTGCTTTTCAAGGGCGGCAAGTGAACCGGCTTCTGCTTCAAAATGTTCTGTAGCTTTCTTTGTCTCATTGGTTTGTTTCCGAGTATGTTTTATCAGATCTTCTGATTTCGCCAACTCTTCACCCATTAATTGAACTTTGGAGAGCAAAGTTTCTATCCCATCATATTCCTTTCTTAACTTACTTAACTGTGCTTCCAATTTTCTTATTTGTGGAGAATCGGAAGGTAATTTGCCTATCGCTACAGTAACCTTCTCAATTTCCTTTCTTAGCTCCTGTAATTTTTTTACATCCGCTTCTAGTGTAAATTTCAATCCTGCCATTTTACTTTAATATTAGTTGTTACATTTTCTTTTACTTCTCTCTCTAAGACATGACTAGCCGTGTCCATAACGTCAAAACCTTTGCTTGATACAAAGCTTGCGTATTCCATTCCGTCCGCTGCGACAATCCCGTTTTTAGGGCGTTTCCCGTAGATTAGAAGGTTTTCGGTTTTAGCTTTCGCTTCGGCATGCTCCCCGTCTGCCGGAACATATAAATCAATGATTTCCCCATTGCGAACAACAGCGGCACCGGGAGCATTACGCAAGTTCCAAGTGTGGTTCTCATAAGTCTTTTTGCTACTCTCATTTCTTACTTTCTGGGTATCAACAGCTTTATGAGCCGCATCTATCAAGCCCTGATTAATTTCATCTTCGACTTCTTGGATGAAAGAATCCAAACCGGATAAATCTTTCTTGATTTTCATAGCTTAGGTTTTGCTGCCATTAATGACACACTTTTAGCCATGAGGCTAGCACGTAATAATATCGGTTGAATAAAATCAACGATTATTATTTTTATCGCTTCTACAACTTCTTTCTTGTCTCCCCTACTTAGCCTTTTGGCAAGAGATAAATCCCCAGCAATGAAATAAGATAGTGTATCACACAAAGTATCTTTATCTTTCTCGTTCAATATTTCATAAATATCATTTTTGTCGGGAATATCTCCCAGGCATTTCCCGGCTAATGTTATGCCTTTAATGGTTGGACTTGTAAGATTGTACGTATTTCCACCGATAATAACAGATTTCTTCATAACTATTTATTTTTTTGTTGATAATACTCAAATGCTTTCTTTGGATTTATAACGGAGACATCTACGTTCATCTCCTTAGCCATCCGATAGGCGGCAACCCATTCGTTAATCCCTTGGTAGGGATTACACCTGTCCTTGATCCCGATAAACACCCCAGTGGCAAAGATGTAGAATTGTGGAGCGTATTCTATCAGTCCTCTTTTATCAAAAGCCTTTGCAACCTGTTGGGCGGTTATCTCTATCTCACAGGGCGGAGCGGAGAACATTTTACGGATGCTTTTCTCATACTCCGAATAAATCTCTTTGAATATGTCGCCAAGAACATCACTTGGCAAGTTTAAAATGTTATCTTTCATACTTCATCATTTGATACTAATGGTTTTCGTCCTCTTGATCTTGGCAAAATGTATTCATCCAACAACAGATTGTACTTTTCCAGTTTCTTATGATACGTCCAGACTTTATGCCCGTAAGGGGTTGTTTTTCCTCTATAGAACTGTTTTCCATATCTACGTACTGGATATTCCAACCGTCCGAATCCATAGAAAAAACGGCCGGATCTACTTTCTTTCTGAATACTGTAAATATGGCTAAAAGCATACCGGCTTGCAATCGTCTTACCGTCCAGAAAAAGTTTGCGGCATTTATGACCGGTATAAGGACAAAGAAAGTACCACACAGTCCCGTTTCCAAGATTGCTTGGTTCGGTCTGGAGCTTGATCTCTTTTTGGTTCCTTTTCCCTTGATGTTCCCAAAAGAAAATAAGCTTCTGTTTTTCTACCGACATCACTACGGTATATTGTATATCTTTAAGAGTGAAGCGAATAAACAGCGTTTCCTTTGTTTCGGATTGTTGTTTTATTAACTCTTTGAAGTTTGATAACGTAACTCTTGGTATGTAATCTATGATTGCTGCCATATTTCTAAATTCAGCCTAAACAGTTAGAGAATACACCGTTTTTATCTTGATTTTCTTTAGTAAACCGGACAGAGAATCAATAAAGCATCCCTGCCCGGAATGTTGATATAATTATATTATTTTTTACCTTCAAACATTCTCACAAAAATGCCGCTGGAATGACATTCAATCAAAGCACCGGGATAAAGGCAGGCAGTATCTTTTTTAAAGCCTATCACTGCCCTATGTCCTAGAGCACTGCAATAATACTTAGCTGCCATCTCCTGAAGCTTGTTTATTTCATCAATGGCTTTTATTGCCTGATGATAAACTTCTATTTGCTCCGGCTTGTCTATGTAAATCTTTCCTTGTTCATCACACAGGGCAAACGCTTCTTCCTGGGCGTGAATCCAACCGTCATCACCAATGAAGTACATTTCCGGAAGGACATAAGGGAAATCTTTCACCGACTTGTGTACGGCTACTTTCAACTGTTCGAACTCCTGCAATAACTGGTTATACATCTGCTCCTTCTGTCTGCGTATGATCGGCAAACTGGCATCATCCAACAAGTCTTTATTAAGGCGTTCCAACACGGTTTTCCCGGTGTTTTCACCGCCAGCAATCAAATCTTGCAATATTTCGGTGTTCAACTCAATACCAAACTCTTCTACTTTTTGACGGTTAATAATGCCTTGCAATTTGCTAAGCATCTTTTCAAAGTCCCGTCGAAAAGTTGTCTCACCGACACCGATACAAATTCTTTTAGTTTCCTCTTTTTTCATCTTTCTTTTCCTCCAATCTGTCTTTCATATGGTTAGCTACATCCTCACCAAGATGTGAAGCAATCCCTGCCAGGTCAAGAATCTTCTTTGTCCCTTCATTAATAATTTCTAATAATTCCTCGGCATTCTTCTTTTCGTCTATTTGTTCCATATCATTTTGATTTATGCCGGGTAGATCATCCGAAGCAGACCTACCCGGTATTGGGTTATACAATCTTTGCCAGTAATGCTATCAGTTTTTCAAGGGATTCTCCTTCTATGTCAAAATTCGGTTCCAGTCCGCTGTTCTCCCAAAATTCCCTAGCATCCTCGTTTTCGTTAATCACAATACAGGCGGTATTGCACGGTGTATTGTCCGGGTTAATCCTTTGGCAGACAGAAATAGTTTCCATATCGGTTTTCAATTCATATTCACCTTCAAGCGGTTCGGTCCCTAGCTTTAGTAACTGAATCCCCAGTTTACGGGCTTCTTCCGCATCAAGGTGTACGGTGTTCTCTTCCGTTATGAGTTCCTCGTTCTTTGTTTTGGTTACAAGGATTTCACCGTTATCCCCTTTTCTTACATAAACATGTTTTTCTCCTTTTCCGAAAAATTCTTTCTGTTTCATGACTTTAAAATTTTGATTGTTAATAATTTATTTAATTTGAAAATGTCTTTTGCATATATTTCAATACTTTCTTCATTGCGTTCTCGCCATCCCTGATACACCAAGCTGTGTCACCAAATTGCGATGTGCTGGGATAGGATTCATAAACATTCCCGTTTTCATCTTTCTCCAGATTTGACCGGAACACCTCAAAATATACAATCCCTTCCGGGGTGGTTCTTCTGTAACAGTACATTCGGTTGCTTTCATTTTTAGACACAAATTCGAATGTGTCACCAAACTTTTTAAATTTGTCCTTTAATGGTGGACGTTTTATGTTCTTTAATCTTTCCATATTCAAATAATGTTTTTGTATTAGCGACTTTCTCCGCAAAGATGAACATCTTATCATCTCACAAAAGAAAACGGCTTAAATCGCTTTATTTGGACTGAATATATTTTTTTGTTCGTTTATCTCTTCCATACCAAACTCTACTCTCGGATTCCGGCGGTCTATCCGCTTCTCCGCATGAATCTCAAAACAAAGACTGTCGTTTGTAATTGCCTCCACCATTTGCAAGCAATCAGGGATCGTTTTTAAGGCATTATCCAAGTCGAAACGAATATTTCCATGCCAAACACGAATAAATAGCTTGAAACGACCGGAAATGCGCTTTCCTCGATACTTCTTGCATTGTAGGCAGAAGGATTTCTCATACTCCCTGATTCGGTCGTTTTTGATGATCCGTTTCTGGCCGTCTTTGCCCGGTACGGCTTGATAGTTGTTTGCTTTCGCTATCACTTGCCCGTATATTGTTTCTATTTCCATAGCTAGAAGGGATCAGGTTCAACATTTGCCGAAATGGGTATATCCTGTAAGTCGTAAAAGTGAGTAGTCGGAGCATCGAACTTGCAAATAAACTTCATTATCCCAATGTTTCGGCCTTTGGCAACATCTATCATTGCCGTACCTTTGGTGTCTACATGGGAAAACTCTCCTGGGTATGGTTTGCCTTTCACTTCCGGACGATAAATCAACATAACCACATCTGCGGCTTCTGCTATTTGTCCGCTATCTCTCAACCGGGCTATAGAGGGAACCGGGTTATCTTTGTCTCTGTTGAGTTGCGATAATGCGATAATCCAGATATCAAGCTCTTTTGCTAGATTTTTCAAGCGTCGTGCCACGTCGCCCATCTGTTGCTCCTTGTTGGCTCCCTTCATGTTTACGTTGAGAATCTGCAAATAGTCAACAGCCGCACCGTCTATATCATACTTCCGTTTCATGTACCGGATAGAGTTTATTATACTGTCTATATTGCTGGTACTGTTATCGTCGAAATATATCGGAAGATGAAGTAATCTAGCCAACCCTTTATCAAAGCTTTCTAACTGTGAGCTTGTTAATTGAGAGTACATGATTTGATTTGCCGGTACTCCGCTTTCAATAGAAGCCAAACGGGACGCAATTTGCTCTTTTCTCATTTCCATTGAATAGATTATGCTCTTTGTACCTGAAAGTGCCGCAAACCGCAAAATAGACATTAACAGGGATGTTTTACCCATGCTTTGCTCTGCCGCAATGATTATCAAATCGGATTTTTGCAATCCTCCTGACCTTCTATCAAACTGATCGAACCCGGTAGGCGTTCCGGTTAATGATGTCTGACCGGAAAGATTGCGGTTCACTTGTTGGTGTACTCCCGTCAAACCATCCTTTAACGTGTATATGTTGTCCGAAGATTGCCGGAACATACCGGATAGGGATTCGACGGCTTTTGTCTGCACCTGTTCAATATCTTCCTCTTCCGAGGCGGAATGTTTCAGAAGAAACAAACCTATCTCCCTGAATTTGCGGTGTACACTCAAATCAAATAAACGGTTTACGTATTGATTGAAATCAAGCGTCATACCATCCAGGCGTTTTAATAATTCGGCCACATTGAAAGATATTCCCATTTTATCAAGACACCCTTTTATTGCGATTGGTTCGGGATGATCTCCACGGGATATAATTGAGTCAATAGCCCGGAATATGTTGCGGTTAAATTCGTCATAGAAACAATCTTCCGTCAGATTCTCCGGTATCTCCCCATTGGATAATACAGGACTGGTTAATGTGCCTAGCACTGCCTTCTCACATTCCAAATCATACAGCGGGCATATATTGTCTATCAAAATTTTCTCTGTCTTTGCCATAGTTGTAACAGTTTAAAATTATCGTTCTCCGAATTTCTTCTTCAATTCGTCTAATGTGCTACGATATACATTAGTCCGTTTCTTGGGAAAGTCTTTCCAGTTGTTCAAGCTTTCAAGGACATCGCTAATTTCTTTCTTGGTGTATTTGGCAAGAAGCTTTTGATATTCCGGTTCTTTCATTTGCGTTTTTACCTTCAGTACGAAAGGGCAATGTTTATCTAGCCATTGATTGAATTTTATAAATTCTTCGGATGGAGATGATAAAGAAAGCTCGTCTTTCTTTGATACGATAGTATTTTCTTTAATATCTACTTCAGTAGATACAGTATCAGTAACAGTATCAGTAACAGTATCGGCTTTTTTGGGTTCTTGTAAACCCACTGGGTTTTGTGGGTTATTAGGTTTTTTCTTTGGTCTCCCTCCTAGTCTCCCGTTTTCTCTATTTCTTCTGACTACCTTAGAATTGTACAATTCTTTATCATAATCTATTTGCTCTTTTATAGAGAAAAAAGTAGAGAAAAGAATCTGCTCATCTGTGGGTAAAGCACGATTTACGATATATTCATCTACTGCGTCGTGGATTTTGTGCCGTAATTCTGCTGGCATTTTCATCAACATCTCCGCCCATCTCTTGTAATATATGATTGAAATCCACTCTTCCTGTTTACTCATTGATACCTCCTTCCCAGTCAATAGACATTTGCCGTTTGTCCGGTTCTAACCAGTATAGTTTTCTTCTATCGTCCAGGCGAACGTCTTTAATATCCCAGCCTTCATCATTACGGAGGGTGGAGATTACACGTCTGGCATCATTCGAATTTGTTTCAGCGTTGATTTCTTTTGCTGTTACTTTCCGGCCAGATAAGAAAATAGATCGTACCTGTTGAATTATTCGAGATGATTTGTTATCTTTGTTTCCGGATCTATGTTGGAGATTGGCGGTCGTTGAGACTGCCTTTTTCTTTTCTTTCATAGTCACGCCCTCCGATATTTGAATACGACCTGTTTTTTTACTGCCTCATCAATAGCTTCCGCTTCATACAGGATTCTACTACCTACATGTTTGGCGACAAGAAGTCCGTCCTTTGTTATTCTCGCCAATGTTGGTAAGGTGACATGAAGGATTTCAGCGGCTTCTTTTCGAGTGTAGAACTTAGGTTCTTTCTTTGATGCAGCTAATACTCTCTCTGATACTCTGTCTACTATTTCGTCAATAATAGGGGAGAAGAAGCCCATAACGATCTGTTGCGTCTGGGTAATGTTAATGTCTGACTTTTCCATAGTATTACCCTCTAAAAGCGTTTTTTAGTGCTTCATTAATATCACCATCGGTATAATAAACACGGGAGCCTATTTTTCGACTATTAATTATCCCTTGTCTAGTCCATTTCCCTAAAGTAACAAGGGAAATTCCCAGTTTTCCCGCTGTTTCTTTAGGTCTGTGTAATCCTTCTCCTCCGAGATTTTTATTTACTTCAATAGTGGGGTTTGCAACATTAGCTAGTTTTTCATCAAGTAGGCGGCTAATCATATTTTCAAGGTCCTTCATTGTCGCACCTTGAATAAGTGTTGCATTTAAAGAAAAAAGATTTGCATCCATAAGTTACTTGTTTTTAGTTCTTATGGATGCAAAAATATAGTGATTTTTTTCGTGTAATACAGGTTGTAATATTACAAATTTTGGGTGATTATTGTTTTTTTATCTCACCATTATTGTAGTTCATACCTATTAATTTGAATTTTTCTATCTCTACTTTCTCCGGATAATATGTATTGACGAATGTAAGTTTGGGAGCCATTGACTAACCAAGCTACAAATTCCGCTATTTTTGTATTATCGGCTCCTTCCCATCCTGCCGCATTTAATAATGCTTTTATGGTATCATATTGTTGATTGGCTGTAATTGGATTCCGTTGTTTTCGTATTTTGTTTATTTCTATACTACCCCGTTTTCCATATTTAATGGCACCATTGCAAATATCTTTAAGAATAGATGATTCATCGCAAATGCTGTTTATTATTGAAGAAATGTCTATTCCAAAATCTAGGAATAAACTAAATACTCCTTGAATGAAAAAATCTATGTCGGAATCAACGCATTCGACATTACATTTAATCCCCTCTGGACCACATTCCCTAATGTAAACAGTTTTGGAGGTTTTTTCATACCCGTCTATAGGTTTTATTGATGTGTGCCATCTGTTTTCGCCTGTTTGTTTTTGATAATATTCAACCTCTTCTTTATAATCGTATGATCCTATTGTGGAGCATTCAATTTCTAGGAGTTCTATGATGAGTTTTGCATAAATGGGCCTATCATCTTTATTCATAGAAAAAAGCCTGCTAGCTATTTTGTAAGTAATGTCGCAAGTATTAAAGTAATCCAAATTACCAAAAGTCGGGTATTTATCAAAATCAACCTTGTTTTCTATAATTTCTTCATACTTAGAAAGGTGTTCTTCTACCATATTAAAAAACGCTCTAATATTTTCCATGATTAATATAATTTTATTATTTAACTATTCGTAATTTCGTGAAATAGTTCTCTTTAGCTGCCAGCATACTCTTTTCTGATTCATCCAGTTTGAGATATGTCTTTAGCTGCTGCTCGCTACTGTGTCCAGTAATAGCCATAATAGAACTTAATGAAGCACCGGCTTTATACATATTGGTTGCCAAACTTCTTCGGCAGGTATGAGTTTTAAGAAGGTCGCAGAAACGTTTCTTTGCTGTATACTCCATTGCTCCCCGTTGTTCGTCTAACTCTACTATTTCCGTCCATCCTAAAGCCTCGCCAATCTCTTTGATATGGTCGTTTATCTTTTGGTCGTAGACTTTGGGAAGTGCACCGTTATATTTGTCAAGGATAGCCGCAACACGATAATCAAGAGGAATATAAACGATATTTCCGGTCTTTTCCTGTTTAAGTTTGATGTACTTATTGCCATCGGTAAGGGTAACTATCATTTTTGAATTGATGCGCTTATAATCACTTACTCGTTGCCCGGTCAGACAGCCGACTACAAACACATCTTTTATCTTTTCCCATGCCGGACGATTGGATAAATCGTACTCATAAAGTTCCTGTATTCGTTCTTCAGTCAAATAGACATTATCAACATCTTTATAGATCACATCAAAACCAAACCGGACGTTTGCCGCATCCATTAGTTTAAGCTGTTCGGCTGCATAACAGATTGTTTTGCATATCTTCACCATCCGGGCAATAGTATTAGGGGAATATTCCTTATCTGTGAGGAATGATCGAAAGTCATTATAAAACTCTATTGTCAGATCCTCAAAATCAATAACCTTTAGCCTTGTTTCCTGATACGCTTTAAACTGGGATTGAAAGCCTTTGTAGCTCTTGATTGTTCCAAGAGATATATTTGTGGTTCCTCCTTTCTTTTTCCGTTTTCCGGTTTCGCATTCGTGAATGAATTGTGCTATGAAGTCGTTGAAGTTGGTAGCTTGTTCTTCTTCCAGAGCTTTAGCTTCGGCTTCTGCCCGTTCTTTTTCGGCTGCTATTTGTTCGGCATATACTATTTCATGTATACGCTCTTTAGCCATGTCGGAAGTTATGGCTACACCATTTTTTATTAGTGCGTCAATCGTTGATGAAATGGCATCTAGTTTAAGATAAAGTTCTTTTCCCTTGCCTGTTCTGAAAGCTGTTAGGGCTTTGGCTCCTGTTAAAGATTTGTTCCACTCTTTTATATCAACCTCTAATCCGGTAGATACTCGAATGTTAATCTTTGGAACCCTGTTTTGTATGCGAGCGTATAAGGTTGCATATCCTTCGCTTTTGTCAGTTCTTAAAATGAATGTTGCACCCATATTTTTACTTTTATAAGTTGGTACTACAAAGATAGAGATTCTTTTTGATTTGGTACTACATTGGTACTACAAACTTTTATCTTATTTTATTCTATTTTCTTTGTGTGATAAATAATTTGTTGTATTTCAGTATGTTATAAAAATAATATTTTATCTAATAAATAAGGAAAATAAAGAGAAAGAGGTTCGCCAGGAACCTCAAGTAACACTTTGAATTCCTTGAAAGTCAAGTACTTTCAAGGAATTTCTTTTTTGGGGGACCATTCTGGGGACCAATTAGGTAGTATATTATGGATATACCGTTACTGCATGCGCTAATCCTTTTTATTTTAGGTTTTTCCCTACTGACAATTATGGAATTCACTTATTTATTCTGATTTTCCTGCGTTACTTTTGTTCTAAACCAAAAGAAAAACGCCATGAAAAAGATTTTATTTATCCTGTTTGTTGCCCAGTTTATTTTGGCTCCTTATATAATAAAGGGCTATGGTGCAAATCTTGTTGAAGATAATTATGAGTATTCGGGAGTTGCCCAAGGGAGAGAGACTGTTGAAAAGGATATTTTAGGTAATATCATCATCCGTGATGATAAGGGGAATAGAACAACTATTAAAAAAGATATTTTTGGAAACGAAATAATTGAATATGGTAACGGTCATGGGAAAATTATTAAAAAGGATATTTTTGGAAATACAGTCATTGAGGAGTATTAAAATGTACTTTTTAAAATGATAATATATGGGATGTCATTTGAGATAGGGGTTATTCACAATATCGTGGATAGCCCCTTATTGTATGTTATAACCTGGCAATAATATTTTCGCTATAAAATCATATTATAATCGTAAAAGTGTATATATTTGCATAGTGCGGAGATAAAATATTTATTTCTAAGTTATTCAAGGATAAAGAAATGGAACACAAACAATTACTAACTGTATTTAATTCACTTCCTGTTGGAATAGGTTTCTTCACAGCCGATGGCACTCTGGTAAGATGCAATGAAAGCTTCTGCCGAATTTTTGGCGCTGACTCGCAAACGCTTCTTGGTAATAAACTCAACATAAATGAAAATTCTGTGGTTCCTGACGTGGTGAAGGAAGCAGTTCGTCGTTGTGTTCCGGTACAGATGAGTTTTTTGTATGATTTCGATAAACAGAGAACCGATAAACGCTTTTTCTCTACGCGTACCCGGACCTGCTATTTGAAATGTAATGGTAATCCTCTTTATGATAATGATGGCAAGTTTGTTAATTACATTTTTATCTTTGAAGATATTACAGAAACGGTGAAAAGTGAAGAGGTACTCCGTCAAAGTCGCCGGAAAACGGAGCTTGCTATGAAGGCAGCCAACATCATGTTTTGGGAATTTGATGCAGTGGCCAAATTATTTTATAGTGATAATGAACCGCTGAATGGATACGATCAGTCTAAGCCAGTTAGTATGGCACTATATCTGGAGACTTTGCATCCGGATGACCGTAGTCAGGTTACTGAAGTAATGGAAAGAATGAGCAATGGGGAAGATTTTTCTTTTTCTTTTGATAGCAGGGTTATGTTACCGGATAGCTCAACCTGGCAATTTTGTACGATAAGCGGTGCTCCTTATGAATTTGATTCTAATAAGAAGGTATTGAAATATGTTGGTACCCGAAAGAATAATACGGAGGTGCAGAAAAAGGAGCAGTTCTTCTATAATATATTAAATAATCTTCCGTTATCTGTTCATATCAAAGATGTAGAGAATGATTTCCGCTATGTTTTTTGCAATGAAGAGAGTAAGCTCATGTTTGGTACCAGCGAAGATAAAACTACTTATGATGTGCTGAGTGAAGAAGAAGTAGAGCGTATTCAGAAGACTGATTTAGAGGTATACAATACTGGGAACCCTTATTTCGGCATGGAACGTATTATACTGAAGGATGGACGCAGCTATGATACTATTGTTCGCAAAAGTATAATTGAAGATGATGGCAAACGCTTTCTGTTAAATACCCGCTGGGATCAGAGTTTACAAAATGAACTGAAGCGTCGTGCACAGCTGTTAACTGTCACTATGGAAGCGATGAATGCCTTCACCTGGTTTTTTGAGCCGGCTAAGAACAGGGTGAGTTTCGGTGAAGGTTTTGATAAAAATGGGAAAAAGGCATCAGAAATTAATTCGGTCGAGAAATATCTGACTCTCGTACATCCTGATGACCGACAAAAGTTTGCTGAAACTTTGCAAAAGGCGGTAGAACTAGGAAGCGGTGTATGGGATGTGGAATATCGCATTGACTTTAAAGGAGATGGCATGTATCAATGGTGGGAAACGCGTGGCCTTGTTGAAACCACAACTTTGAACGATGCTCCTTATAAGTATTTGTTCGGTATGACGCAAAATATCGATTCCTATAAGCAGACTGAATTGACCTTACTAAAGAATAAAGAAATACAGGACGCTTTGGTACGACAGAATGAACTGGTTCTTAACAATACGAATTCAGGGTTGGCCTACATCACGAAGGAATATATGGTTCAATGGGAAAATATTTCGTTATGTTCAAAAAGTCTTTCTTTTGAAGCCTACAAAAAAGGTGAACTTTGCTATAAAAGTACATATAATCGTACTTCTCCCTGTGAAAATTGTGTGATGCAACGTGCTTTTGTTTCATTACAGACGGAACAGATGAAGTTTTCGTTGGACAGTGCGCATACCGTTGAAGTGTTTGCCACTCCCGTAGTTCTTGAAGATGGATCTGTGGATGGTGTTGTAATTCGCGTGGATGATGTAACGGAGCGTGAAAAAATGATTAAGGAATTGCAGGAAGCCAAACATCAGGCAGAGCAGTCTGATAAATTGAAATCTGCGTTCCTGGCGAATATGAGTCATGAAATCCGTACTCCCTTGAATGCCATTGTAGGTTTTTCGGAGTTGATGGCTTATGCCGGAGATGAAGAAAAGGCGGACTATATTCAGATTATTAATAGTAATAATGAGTTATTGCTAAAATTGATAAATGATATACTTGATTTATCCAAGCTGGAAGCCGGTTCGGTAGAACTGAAATACGAACCGTTCGACTTATCCGAACATTTTGAAAACATGTTTACTTCCATGAAGCAGCGCCTGAAGAATCCGGATATCGTATTGACTGAAATCAATCCTTATCACTGTTGTCGGGTAACTCTGGACCGTAATCGCGTGGCACAAATTATAACGAATTATGTCACTAATGCTATCAAATATACTTCAAAAGGTTCTATTAAAATGGGATATGCATGTAAAGATGGAGGAGTCTATTTTTATGTGAAAGATACCGGTATTGGTATAGCTGATGATAAAAAAGGAAAAGTATTCCAGCGTTTTGAGAAACTTGATGAGTTTGCCCAAGGTACCGGACTTGGACTTTCTATTTGCAAGGCAATTGCAGAAACTATGGGAGGTAAAGTCGGCTTTGAATCGGTACACAATGAAGGATCGCTGTTTTGGGCATTTTTACCTTGTGAAGTCGATACACTTTCTATGGTAGAAGAGAAGAAAGAAGAGAATATCTCCGGAGGAGAGTTTGGTGCGAATGACGAAGTGATGGAGAAGAGTGCCGGTCGGAAAACAATTCTCATAGCTGAAGATATACAAAGTAATTATCAACTGGTGTCTGCTATCCTGAAGGATCATTATGATTTACTGCATGCGGAGAATGGGCAAAAGGCAGTGGAAATAGTGCGTAGCCAACATGTCGATTTGTTGTTGATGGATATGAAAATGCCAGTACTGGATGGATTGAAGGCTACAGCTGAAATACGTAAGTTTAATGCTAGCTTGCCTATCGTCGCACTTACCGCCCATGCTTTCGATTCTGACCGGATTGCTGCAATAAAGGCCGGCTGTAATGAATATCTGGTTAAGCCGATTGAAAAAATGAAATTAATGGTGGCATTAAAGAAATATTTATAATCTTTGCATTGTGAATATCTGGAATTAGTTGAATATATCGATGAATCGTATTAAAGGTATACTTTATGCGGCGGTATCCTCCTCCACTTTTGGGCTGGCTCCGTTTTTTTCTATAACTCTGTTGTTAGCTGGTTTTTCGGCTTTCGAGGTGCTTTCTTATCGTTGGGGAGTGGCTGCTATTGTATTGACACTGTTTGGATGGTGTTCGGGATGTAATTTCCGGCTGGCAAAGAAAGATTTGTTAGTCGTTTTTTTATTAAGTTTGTTGCGGGCAACCACCTCATTCAGTTTGCTCATTGCCTATCAGAATATAACCACGGGGGTAGCATCGACTATTCATTTTATGTATCCGTTGGCTGTATCATTGGCAATGATGTTTCTCTTTCACGAAAAGAAATCTCTTTTGGTGATGCTTGCTGTTTTAATGTCTTTGTTTGGTGCTGCTTTACTGTCATCGGGAGAGTTGGAGGCGAAAAGTGGTGATACAATAGTAGGATTGGTGGCGGCTTGTATTTCTGTCTTTTCTTACGGAGGATACATCATTGGGGTTCGAACAACACGAGCCGCTCAAATCAATTCCACTGTACTGACATGTTATGTTATGGGGATGGGAGCTGTTTTCTATCTGATAGGAGCTATGGCAACTTCCGGGCTTCATCTGGTAACAGACGGTTATATATGGCTGATTATTTTAGGACTTGCATTGCCGGCTACGGCTATTTCCAATATAACTTTGGTACGGGCAATTAAGTATGCGGGACCTACACTGACTTCTATTTTAGGTGCGATGGAACCACTGACAGCCGTTGTGATCGGTGTCTTTGTTTTTAAAGAACTGTTTACCCTGAATAGTGCTATTGGAATTCTTTTAATTTTGTTAGCTGTGGGTATGGTAGTATTTCGTAAGCAAAAATCTTAAAAAAAGATATTAATAAAAAATGCTGCTTATCTGATGTGATAAACAGCATTCATTCTGGAGAGCCTCTTGTCGGATTCGAACCAACGACCCCGAGATTACAAATCACGTGCT
>OMCM01001058.1_pt1 | contig 15107 bp, 13 predicted proteins | sample 1645021 | NCBI WGS metagenome assembly OMCM01 (sample SAMEA103958142, study PRJEB25191) | human gut metagenome | biome: human-associated habitat [ENVO:00009003]; feature: intestine environment [ENVO:2100002]; material: feces | place: Germany | collected 2013/2015
ATTCCACCGGTACTTTCAAATCGTATTTTGCAGAAGATAATAGATTTTCGCGGATCGGTACCATAAGATCACTCCTTCTTCTCATCACTTGCATCCGATTCATCCGCCACGGTGCGACGGAGCCGCTTTAAAATGTGCTGCAAACGCGAGAACCCCGGCACGCCGATGGCCGCAAGATTTTCCATGACGGAAATGAGCTCGTTGATCGTAAGCCACACGGTGACGAGCATGCCGAAAAACAGCTTTACATCGAGCGTGATGCCGGTCCCGATGACTGCACCGCGCAAAAGATAATCCACCGCCGCACCGACTGCGACCATAACCATATAGCAAAGCTTTTTGAGTATCCCCTTAATACCGAACTTGGAATTTAACTCGGCGCGGATATACGCTTTGATCATGCCGGTGATATAATCGAGCAACATCACGCCAAGCAGCACGAGCATCGGCACCGCAAGCGTACCGAGGTACGATACGAGTCCCGCGCCGAGCACGGCCGCCGTCGTCTTTAAAACCGTCTGTTTCATCAAATCTTTGCCCTCCTTCCCTGCATATTGGGACATGCACAGCGCTTTGTCCCGCGGCATACTATGACAGACGTGCTGCTTTTGTGCGCGGCAATCAGAAAAACCAATGAAACACGTTGCGGAATGTCAAAATCTGTGTTATGATTTCGGTGGACAAATATTCAAATATACAAAGGAGATTTTCTTATGGTCTGCAAAAACTGCGGTGCAAATATTCCGAACGGTGAGCTTTTTTGCCCAAACTGCGGCACGTGCACCGAAAACGCGAAATTCTGTAAATACTGCGGCGCGGTCATCGGTGCCGACTGTGTGGTTTGCCCCGCGTGCGGCAGGCAGGTAGAGCCATTGCAGTCTGCCCAACAGCCCCAGCCTGTTTATGTAAACAACAATGTCACTTACGGTGGTGTGGCAAAAAGCAAATGGGCAGCGTTTTTCCTGTGCCTGTTTTTAGGACTCATCGGCGCGCATAAATTTTATGAGGGAAAGATCGGCATGGGTGTTTTGTATATCTTCACCGGCGGCCTGTTCGGCATCGGCGCGTTCGTCGATCTCATCGTAATCCTCTGTAAGCCCGGTCCCTATTATTACGTTTAACTTTCTCAGAAAGGCGGCGTACTATGCCAAGCATCCTTGAATATGCAGAAACCGAATTCTCGCCTTTGGCAGAAAAACCGTTTACGGATGTAGACAGCCTGCTTTTATCACAGTTTTCCTACATGAATCTGAGCGCGTTTGAAGACGAGCTTAAATGCGAAAACAAAATAGAAATTCGAGAGCTTTTAAAGGCAGAGCGCTTTGAAAAGTTGATGTTCCATGTACGCGATACCAAAAGCAACATGAGGCTTTTGTACGCTATGGCGTCAAGCCCGCGCTGGCGCAACATAAAAATCGGCAACTTCGTTGAAAAGCTGTGTGACCAGTCAGAGGAGCAGTTTGCGGCCATCACCGTGTACCTCGATGACGACCACGCCTGCGCCGTATTCCGCGGCACGGACGCCACGCTCGTCGGCTGGAAAGAGGATTTTAACATGGCATTTCTGCCCGTCATCCCCTCGCAGGCCGATGCGGCAGACTATGTGACAAAGCTCGGCGAAGGTTTTCCCGGCAAACTGCTTTTGATGGGCCACTCCAAAGGCGGCAATCTTGCAGCCTACGCGGGCATGTTCTGCGACCCGGAAATTCAAAAGCGTATTGAGCGCGTCTACCCGCTCGACAGCCCCGGCTTCATCGGCAACACGCTCGAATCCGAAGAATATGGGCGCATTCAAAGCCGCGTACATAAGGTCATTCCGAAAGGCTCGCTCATTGGCATGCTGCTTGAAAACCACGGTGCATACTCCGTTGTGGAAAGCAACCAAATGGGCATTATGCAGCACGACCCGTTCTCGTGGGAAGTGCGGGGCAAGGATTTCTGCTATGCCGAGGATCTGGACAAGGGCAGCGTTCTGGTCAACCAGACGGTGCACCAGTGGCTGGCACAGTGCACCCGCGAGCAGCGCCGCAAGTTCGTGGATGCTATCTTCGACCTGCTGGCATCGACGCAGCGCATCAATTGGAAGGAAATGCGCAAGGATGTCCACGCGGGAGTGACGGCGATTCGCGGCGTGCGGGAACAAATCGACATCGAAACGGCGCGGATGATTGCGAATCTGCTGGGGCGCTTGGCGGTTATCGGCGCAGGCAATGCACTGGAAATGCTCCGCCAGAAGACCCCATTCCAGCAGGAATCAGCGCAGAAAGAACAGGGAGGGCTTGAACATGTTTGACGAGGCACAGAGGGAAACTTTACGCGCGGAAATCAACCGCATTCTGAACGAAGCCGTTGGTGCGCTGATGGATGCGGGGCATCTGGAGAGCGGCAGCGTGATTGTGCTGGGCTGTTCGACGAGCGAGATTACGGGCGCGCGCATTGGCAAGGGCAGTGTGCCGGAATTAGGTGAGATTGTGGCGGAAGCGATGCTGGCGGCGTGCAAGGGGCACGGCGTTCATGCGGCGTTCCAGTGCTGCGAGCACCTGAACCGCGGGATTGTGGTGGAGAAGGCGGTGCTGAAGGAACTGGGACTGACGCAGGTGCGGGCGATACCGCAGCCGAAAGCGGGCGGCAGTGTACCGGCGGCGGCGTGGAAGAAGATGGAGAAACCCGCCTTGGCGGTGAGCATTCAAGCGGACGCAGCGATTGATATTGGCGATACGCTGGTGGGAATGCACATTCGTCCGGTGGCAGTGCCGCTGCGGATTTCGACGAGCCATGTGGGACATGCGAATTTGGTGATGGCGTATTCGCGGCTGCCGTATATCGGCGGTGCGCGTGCGGTTTACACGGAGTAAGGGCAAAAGAGGATAAACACGCGGGCATAGCATGATAACGCGACCAGCTCAATCGCGCGGAGGGGTCAAGGGGAGGACTTCGTCCCGTTTCATTTCTCCTTGCAGGGTGCAGGGACAGCGTCCCTGGCAGTAACTTTGCGCTCCCGCAGGAGCCCCCAAGCTGTTTTGCTCACAATTTGCACATTGTCGTGCCAGATAGGCGCGGACGACCAGCATGGGAGAAGTTTTTCTTTCGGTGCTGGTCTTTTTCATTGCAGAGGGATTCGTATCTATCCACCCCTCTTTTTCGGGAAAAAAGTTTCCGAAGTGTGCATTCTCTCCTTGCGCGAAGAGGAAAAGTATGCTACAATACGCACGGATAGAAGCGTTTGAAAGGGCAGGAGGATTTCCGCCTGTCCGGGAAAACGTTTTCGGAGATAACCCTGACGATGAATTACGTAAGGAGGATTTCTCTTATGCAGTTCGGTTACTTTAGTGATGCTGCGCGCGAGTACGTCATCACCGACCCGCGCACGCCCATGCCGTGGGCAAACTACCTCGGCTCTCCGGAATACGGCGCGATTGTGACCCAGAACGCCGGCGGATACAGCTTCGTCAAGTCCGGCGCGGCGGGACGCATCCTGCGCTATACCTTCAACCAGTTCGATGAGCCAGGGCGCTATGTCTATCTGCGGGATGACGAAACGGGCGATTATTGGTCGGCAACGTGGCGGCCGGTGGAGAAGCCGCTGGAACAGTACAAGACCATCACCCGTCACGGCACGAGCTACACGGAGGTCGAAAGCACATACAGCGGCATCGAGAGCAAGACGCTGTACTATGTGCCGCTGGGCGCGACGCACGAGGTTTGGCGCGTGGCGGTGACGAACAAGTCCGACAAGCCCCGCACCATCTCCGTTTTCTCTTACTGCGAGCTGACCACTGAGAGCAACTATGAGCAGGATTTGGTCAACCTCCAGTATACGCAGTTTATCACCACAACGACCTTCCACGGTGACCATATCATCGAGCATATCAACCAGTTCTGCGGCGTGAATGCGGATGGCGAAAATGGCCGCGAGCGCTTCTTCGGTCTGGCAGGCAGCCCGGTCAAGAGCTATACCGGCCGCCGCGAACGCTTCCTCGGTCAAGGGCGCTTCTCCAACCCCAAGGGCGTTGTGGATGGCGACCTGGGCAATTCCCTCAACTTCAATGGTAACCCCTGCGGTTCGCTGCACACGGTGCTGACGCTCCAGCCCGGCGAGACGAAGACGATTGCGTTCCTGCTGGCGCAGAAGGGCGAAAAGGCGGCGCGTGCGCTGCTGGACAGCTATGCCAACGTCGCGGATAAGGTGGACGGCGAACTGAAAGCGCTGGTTGATTACTGGCACGGCGAGCTCTCCGGCTTGACGGTCAACACGCCCGACGCGAATTTCAACAGCATGATCAACACTTGGAACGCCTTCCAGTGCTTCACGACGTTTGTCTGGAGCCGCGCGGCGTCCCTCATCTACTGCGGTCAGCGCAACGGTCTGGGCTACCGCGACACGGTGCAGGACATTCAAGGCATCATCCACCTTGACCCGAAGATGGCGAAGGAACGCCTTGTTTTCATGCTCAGCGCGCAGGTGCATCACGGCGGCGGTCTGCCGCTGGTGAAGTTCAACCACAACGCGGGTCACGAGGATTCCCCGGAGGACGACAGCTACGTCCGCGCCACGGGTCATCCGCATTATCGCGCGGACGATGCGCTGTGGCTGTTCCCGACCGTTTACAAGTACATCGCCGAAACGGGCGATACCGCGTTTATGGACGAGGTCATTCCGTATGCGACGCACGGCGAAGGCACGGTGCTTGATCACCTGAAGCGCGCGATTGACTTCTCCATGAATCATCTGGGCGCGCACGGGATGCCGGCGGGTCTGCACGCGGACTGGAACGACTGCCTGCGTCTGGGCGCGGCGGGCGAATCCTCCTTCGTCGCCATGCAGCTGTATCTCGCCCTGCGCCTGCTGGATGAACTGATGCCCAACAAGCCGGAGAACGACGAATACCGCGTCTACCTGCGCCAGAAGGCGGAGGAACAGAAGGCGCTCATCAACCAGCACTTCTGGGAGGATGACCGCTTCCGCCGCGGTTACAGCGAGCAGGGCAGCATCATCGGCAGCAAGAACGATCCCGAAGCGTCCATGTGGCTTAACCCGCAGTCCTGGGCGGTCATTTCCGGTCTGGCAACGCCTGAACAGGCGGAAAAGGCCATGCAGACCGCGTTCGAGCAGCTGAACACGCCCTTCGGTGTGGAAATCATGGCGCCCTGCTACAAGCAGCACGCTTTCGACGGCGCGAACATGCTGCTGTTTAACCCCACGACGAAGGAAAACGGCGGTATCTTCTGCCAGATTCAGGGCTGGGCGATTCTCGCGGAAGCGCTGCTGGGTCACGGCGACCGCGCGTTCCAGTACTTCACGGAGAGCTGCCCCGCCGCCTACAACGACCGCGCGGAGCTGCGTGAAGCGGAACCCTATGTCCACACGCAGTTCATCGAGGGTCATGAGACGCCCCAGCCGGGCCGCGCGCATGTGCATTGGCTGACCGGCACGGCATCGACGGTCATGGTCGGCTGCGTTGAGGGTATTCTGGGTCTGCGCCCGACGCCTGAAGGACTGGTCATCAGCCCGGCGATTCCCGCGTCTTGGGACGGATTCACGATGGACAAGACCTTCCGCGGCAAGCGGCTGCACATTGTGGTGGACAACACCGCCCACCACGAGAGCGGCGTGAAGCAGGTGCTGGTCAACGGCACGGAAGTTTCCGGCGTGCTGACGGACGCTGTGCTGACCGACGGTGCGGAAATCAAGGTTATCATGTAATTCGGATACACACCCCCCGGAGGCGGATTTTTCAGCCGCTTCCGGGGGTTCTTTATGCGCTAACGCAACAATTGCTCATTCAAAAAAGGGCACGACCTGCATTGCTGCAAGCCGCGCCCTTTGATGTTTCGGGATTACGCCCAGGGATTTTCCGTGGGATAGGGCAGAGACTTCGGCTGATTCCAAGCGATGTCCTGCACGCCGAGGTACTTGAAAACCTCGAAGAGCTGCTTTGCGCAGTGGTCGAACGCCACAGCACCGTGATGCGGATAGCGCTTCTGCACCAGCACATGACGGTAGAAACGACCCATTTCGTTGATGGCGAACACGCCGATGCCGCCGAAAGAGCGGGTCGCGACGGGCAGCACTTCGCCCTCCGCGATGTAGGAGCGCACCACGCCGTCAGAATCGCACTGCAAGCGGTAGAACGTGATGGGGCTGGGCGCGATGTCACCTTCCAGCGTGCCGCGGGTGAAGTCCGGATCGCTGCCGGCGGGCTCCAGCAGGCGGTGCTGAATCAGCTGGTACTTGACAGCGCGGTTGTCGCACATCTTGCAGGACGGCGTGTTGCCGCAGTGGAAGCCCATGAAGGTGTCCGTCAGCTTGTAATCGAACTTGCCCTTGATGTCCTCGTCGTAGATGTACTGCGGGACGGAGTTGTTGATGTCCAGCAGGGTGACAGCATCGCCGGTCACGCACGCGCCGATGTATTCGCTCAGTGCGCCGTAGATATCCACTTCGCAGGCAACCGGGATGCCGCGGGAGGCCAGACGGGAGTTGACGTAGCAGGGTTCAAAGCCGAACTGGGACGGGAACGCCGGCCAGCACTTGTCCGCAAAGACAACGTACTTGCGCGCGCCCTTGTGGGCCTCTGCCCAGTCCAGCAGCGTCAGCTCGAACTGCGCCATGCGCTCGCACAGCTCCGGATAATACTTGCCCTCGCCCATTTCCTTCGCCATGTCTTCGCAGACAGCGGGGATGCGGGCGTCGCCAGCATGTTCCTTGTAGGAGACGAGCAGATCCAGCTCGGAGTTCTCTTCGATTTCCACGCCCAGCTCATACAGACCCTTAATCGGGGCATTGCAGGCGAAGAAGTCCTGAGGACGCGGGCCGAAGGTGATGATCTTGAGGTTCTTCACGCCGATGATGGCGCGGGCAATCGGGATAAATTCCGCAATTTTGTCCGCCAGCTCATCCGCCGTGCCGATGGGATATTCCGGGATGTAGCCCTTCAGGTGGCGCATACCCAGGTTGTAGGAGCAGTTCAGCATACCGCAGTAAGCGCCGCGGCCGTTGATCATGTCACCGTCGCCTTCCGCCGCTGCCACAAACATGCACGGACCGTCGAAATTCTTCGCAATCAGCGTTTCGGGGGTTTCCGGACCGAAGTTGCCGAGGAACACGACCGCCGCGTTGCACTCGTTCGCCTTCAGTTCCTCAACCGCCTTGAGCATGTCCTTCTCGTTCTCCACCGTCGTCTTGATTTCGACGATGTCGAGCTTCTTCTGGCCGCATTTTTCCGCAATCGCGGCACGGCGCTTTTCGCTCAGCGCAATCGGGAAGCAGTCGCGGGAAACCGCAACCAGACCCAGCTTCACAACGGGAATATTCTGCATCAGAAAAGCCTCCTCTTAATGACTCTGATTCAGGGTGTACCTACTCGTAGTATACCGCGTTCGCCGTGATTCGTCAAGAGATTGCAGGCGCAATTCTTGCAAGAAAACGTGCAGATTTTGCCCAATTCATACTATTTTCAATGAAAAAGCTCTGCTACCGTATTCCGGGGGCACATGTTGCAAGAATCGCGACCGCAGGCGCGGAATCCTTTCTGCTGCGATAAAAGACCAGTAACATGGGTGTGCAATGCGAAGGGGTCAAGGGGGCGACCGCAGACTTCGTCTGTTTTCATTGCCCCCTTGTCGCGCCCGCAGGCGCGATTCCCCCCGCAACGAAAAAGACCAGCTGCAAAAGAACATCCATGCCTGAAAAAGGGCAGAAAAATCCCCGTGCAGTTACCCGCACGGGGAAAGAGAATTACTTGCCGAGCTTCGCCGCGATCACTTCCGCAGCCTTCTTGCCCCAGACAAGGCAGTTGCCGTGGCCCATGCCGCCGATGGAGTTCAGACCGCCGACGTTCGCCATGCCGACGATTTCGCCCGCGATGTAAACGCCTTCAATCACCAGACCGTCGGAGTTCAGCACTTCGCAGTCCTTGGTCATCATCGGGCCGCCGCAGGTAATCATGACGTAGGGAACGGTCTTGACCGCGTAGAACGGGCCGTTTGCCATGGCGACTTCCTGCGCCGTGCGGCCGAACGGGTCATTGCCGTTTGCGCAGCCGTCATTGTACGCCGCAATGGTTGCCGTGAAGGTATCCACCGGCAGGCCGACCTTTTTCGCCAGCTCTTCCACGGTGTCCGCCTTCCACGCCAGACCCTTTTCAATCAGGGATTCCATGTAGGGGTCAAATTCTTCCTTCACGCTGCCCCACGCGCCAGTGGAGAACACCTTCGCGTCCGGAATCAGCATTTCGGAGGAGAAAACGGTGTAGACGATGTTGTGGGGAGCGTTCGCCCACGTTTCGCTCTTGACGTGAGAATCCGCGCCGGTTTCGTTTGCCATACGCTCGCCGTTGGTGTTAATCCACAGCGCGCCGTTGGTGGCGTTGAAGTAGCCGAAGGAGCGGAAGTCGTCGCTGGTCGGGATGCCGCCCGCATACGCGGTGCAGAAGTCCATGTTCGTCAGCGGCGCGCCCAGTTCTTCCAGCCAGGCATAGCCGTCGCCGGTCACGCACGCGGGAGAGGTGGACAGCACGTTTTCAAAGTTGTACTTGTTCAGCAGCTCTTCGCTGCCGCCGTAGCCGCCGGTGCAGACGACCGTCGCGGGCGCCAGCAGGGTGGTTTCGGTGCCGTCCGCCAGACGAGCCTTCGCGCCGATAACCGCACCCTCGTCATTGGTCACAAGACCGGTGACGTAGGTGTTGAGCATCATGTAAGCGTTGGTGGAGAAATACTTTTCCAGTTCCGCGTACAGCGACACGACGAACGCACGAGCGCCGCCCTTGCCGGAGTAGTTGCGTGCCACGTTCAGCGGCTGATACACGCCGAAGTAGGGGACGCGGTCGCCGAAGTCGGTGCCCAGATCGTCCAGCCAGTCCACCGCTTCGCCGCTGATCTGGGAGAACTCACGGGCAATTTCCTCGTTGAAGGTGCCCGCGCCGCCCAGACGCACAAAGTCCGCGAAGCACAGATCGGGGTCGTCCTCGATACCGGCTTCCTTCTGCATCCGCGTGCCAGCGCCCAGCAGCGTGCCGCCCGCAACGTTCGCAGAGCCGCCGTAGGTCGCAGCCTGATCGACAACCAGCACGTTCAGACCCAGCTCAGCCGCACGGGCAGCCGTCGCCAGACCTGCCATGCCCGCGCCGATGACCAGAATGTCCGGCTGCTCAAAAGGCATGGTGGCTTCTTTTGCTTCGTCGGGGTTCAGGGCGTTCTTCACCGCCTCGATGATGCCCTTGGAGGTAAAGGTCGCGCCGGAAACGATGTCCACGTCCGCAGACTGCGCTTCGACGATCGCCGCAGGAATCTTCTCAATCGCAGGATCGGAGATGCCCGCCGTCTCGGAATGCTCCAAGACCTTCACTTCGGTGATTTTGCCGCCGCTGACCGTCACGGACACCTTAATCGCGCCGTTCAGACCAGCGCCGGTGCCTTCATAGACGCCGTCTGCCGTCTCCGCCACAGCGGGGATGCAGCACAGCACCATGACCAGCGCAAGAAGCAGGGAAAGGAACTTACGCATGATAGAAATCCTCCTTTTTTTCTGGTGGTGCGCTCATCAAATTTGCTTGTGCAGCTTGAAAAGCGTATCACAATATCCGTATGAAAAGTATAACCTTCTGAATTGCAATTGTCAAGTAATTCACGAAAGTTTTCCCGCCATTTTCGCACTTTTTTTCGGCACGATTATTCCAAAACAGTCAATACAGCAAAAATGCCGCGAAAGCAGCATCTGTGTGCTTTCGTGGCAAAACGACTTTATAGGATTCACCAATTAGGCGGATTTTACCCCTTCCGCATGACTGCCTCAATGTCCTCAACCGTGCGCGGAATCGCTGCTGAGAGGTTTTCGCACCCATCTTCCGTTACCAGCAGGTTGTCCTCCAAGCGGAAACCGATGCCCCATTCCTCGTGGTAGATGCCCACGTCGATGCAGAACACCATGCCCGGCTTGACCGTCAGCGGACGCTCGATAACATCATGCACGTCGTAGCCCACATGGTGTGCGCCGCCGTGCCACATATAGCGCCCGATGTTTTCCGGCTTGTCCAGCACGCCCGCGTCGCAGAGCAGCGCCGCGTTGTAGCGGCGAATCGTCGCATCCACCTCCGCCATCGAGAAGCCCGGCTTGACGATAGAGAACATGTGGTTCGACGTTTGCAGCGCACAGTTGAACAGCAGCTTCTGCTTGTCCGAGAAGCGCCCGTTGCACGGGAAACCGCGGCTGACGTCGGTCATCAGGCTGTCATGCTGCGCGCCGACGTCGTTGAGCACCATGTCGCCGTCGTGCGCCTGTCCGCGGTAGGAATAGTAGTGGATGCAGAAGTTGTTTTTCCCCGCGCTGATGATGGACGGGAACGCGGGCCCCTGCGGGCCGTGCTGGGTCAGCGCGTAGTCAAATTCCGCCTTGTACTGGTATTCGTACATCCCCGGACGGCTCGCCTTCATCATCGCCATGATGCCCTCGCCCGTCACCTTTTCCGCTTGGCGGATGGCGTCGATTTCGCAGGGCTGCTTGATGAGCCGCAGACGGCGCAGGATGGCGTTCGCGTTCTCGACTTGCAGATAGGGGTAATTCGCCTGAATCTGCTTCAGCAGCCGATGCGCCGGGCGGTCAATGTCCTGCGGCGACACACGGAACAGGTCGAGATACACCTGCGCAATTTGCCCGCTGGTCAGGGAGTAGTGTCCGCCTGCCGCCAGCGCGTGGAAATCTGTCTGGAACTGGTCGACAAAGCGAACGTCGGAAATGCCGGACAGCACCTCAACCTCGGCGGGCTTCAGGCGCGCACCCGTCCAGCGCTCTGCCATCAGGTCGGGCGGCAGAATGTAAATCTGTTCATGCACATTCCCGGACGGCTCTTTCACTGCCATCAGCACCAGCTCATGCTGGTCAAGCCCGGTCAGGTAGTAGAAATTGCGGTCGGTATAAAAAGGATAATATTCGTCATTGGTCTTGCGCACGTCTTCACCGGAGAACATGACCAGCAGCGACGCGGGCTTCATGGCTTCATAGAGCCGTTTGCGGTTTCCTGTGTGGAACGATGCGTTCATCGAAATTTCCTCCTTGACTGAATTTTGCTTCATCATACGCTTTCCCGCGCCAAAAGTCAACGGCAGACGCTATCGGAAAGAAAAAGCAATTGCAATACCGGGCAAAAACCTGTATAATAAACGATGAAAATGGGGGAACTGTTTCCCGCAAAGCCGAAAGGAGTCGAATGACCCACATGACGATCAAAAAAACGATGCTGGAAAGCATTTCGCGGTTCAAATCAAGCAAAGGTGACCTGCTCCGCGCGCAGGGGATGACGATGGCGGTCTGGGCGGCGTGCCTGTGCCCGCTGCTGTTTCTGCTGAACGCGTCGCTGCGGCCGCTTGCGCTGCTCTGCCCGCTGATGCTGATTTTTATTGCCCTGCCGATGCGCCAAAGCACGGCGGAAGCCATGCAGCTGTTCCTCTCCGGCGCGCCGATGGCGACGGTGGCGATGCTGCCGCTGAACGGCTACTGGAAGAAGGTCGTCCGTTCGCTGCGGATGACGGGACTGATGCTGCTGTGGCTGCTGCCGTTCGCAATCATGCTGGGACTGCTGCTGTACGCGCTGACCGGCATGGACTTCTTGACAGCACTGGGGTATCTGTCTTCGCTGGGCGGCGGTGATTTCGGGCAGGGGATTATCCGCTATGTTATCGTGATGATGCTGATGCTGCTGTTCCCGCTTTTTGGGGTGATGTTCCACAGCGGCACGCGGCACGCCTGCGCACTGAACGACCGCAAGTTAGTCAAGGGACACCGTGGGCAGCTGATAAGGCTTTGGCTGAGCGGGATGCTGTTCGTGCTGCCGGTAGCGATTTGCGTCGTCGCGCTGATTGCAGTCATCGGCGTGTCCGCCGTGCAGTTCACGACAGAGTGGTTCAACAACCTGATGGCTGTGCCGAGCATGTCTGCACTGATGCCCCCGAAGTGGCTGTTAGCGGTGACGGCGGCATCTGCGGTACTGATGCTGGTGACGAATCCCATGCGTTCGCTGCTGCCGGCGATTTTCCTGCGCGGCGTGAAGGACGAGAAGGAGCAGGAAGATGCTGCGGCTTGACCGAATGCTGGTGACGCTGGGCAGGGGCAGCCGGTCGGAAATGCAGAAGGCGATTCGCGGCGGGCGCGTCCGCGTGAATGGGGACGTGCAGCGCGACCCGTCCGCGCAGGTGGCGGAGGACGCCGAAATCCTGCTGAACGGCGAAAAGCTGGACACCCGCCTGACCCGCCATGTGATGCTGCATAAGCCCGCTGGACTGCTGACCGCCGCGCGCGACAAGAAGCAGCCGACGGTGATGGACTTGCTTCCGGCGGAATATGCCGCGATTGGCTGTATGCCCGTCGGGCGGCTGGACAAGGACACGACAGGGCTGCTGCTGCTGACGACGGACGGCGAATTGAATCACCGCCTGTTAGCCCCCGCGCGGCATGTGGACAAAACGTATCTGGCGACGCTGGACAAGCCGGTGGGCGACAAGGAAGTCGCGGTGTTCGCATCGGGGCTGTCCCTGAGCGACTTTGAAGCCGCGCCTGCCGATTTGACGCCGCTGCCGGACAATCAGGCGCGCGTGACCATCCACGAAGGGAAATTCCATCAGGTGAAGCGCATGTTCGCGGCGGTGGAGCGCGAAGTGCTGACCCTGCACCGGGAGACATTCGGGTCATTGGTGCTGGACGAGGCGCTTCCCTGCGGGCAGTGGCGCGAACTGACGGAAGCGGAAGCATCCGCCCTCTACCGGGACGCGCAGATGGAGGAAAAGCATGGCTGAACAGTATTTTACCGCTGACCCGACCTGCGAATCAAAGCAGGTGCCGTGTTCGTTTGTCTATCGCGGGCATGGGCTGAACTTCATGACAGACGCGGGTGTGTTTTCCAAGGGCGAGCTGGACACCGGGACACGCCTGCTGCTGGATGCCCTGCCGGATGTGTACGGCGACGTGCTGGATTTGGGCTGCGGCTGGGGCGCAATCGGCGTGGCGGTGAAGAAGAAGTATCCCGCTGCGCATGTCACGATGGTGGATGTCAATCGCCGTGCGCTGGAACTGTGCCGCTTCAACGCGGTGCACAACGGCATCACGGCGGAATGCCTTGAATCCGACGGCATGGCGGAGGTGATGGAGCGCACGTTCGACTTCATTATCACCAATCCGCCGATTCGCGCCAGCAAGCCGGTCATCTACCGCATGTTCGCCGACGCAGCATCGCGACTGAATCCCGGCGGCGCGCTGTATCTGGTCATTCGCAAGCAGCAGGGTGCGGAAAGCTGTATGAAGTACCTCAAAACGCTGTATGCCAAGGTGGACAAGGTGGACAAATCCGGCGGATTCTGGGTGCTTCGGGCGACAGAACCGCTGAAGAAAGAAAACGAAGCGCAGGAGGAAGCAGCTGATGCACACGTTTGACGAAAGCTATTTTGACGCAGGACTTGACCGCCGCGGCACACGCTGCGAAAAGTGGGACGGCACAGAGAAGGAAAGCGTGCTGCCGCTATGGGTCGCGGATATGGATTTCCCCAGCCCGCCGGAGGTCGCGGAGGCAATTGCCGTCCGCGCACTGCATCCGACATACGGCTATACGCTGGTGCTGCCGGATGACACCCGTGCGCTGACCGGCTTCTGGCAGCGCCGGCACAATCTGACGATTCAGGACGAGTGGGTGATGATGATCCCCTGCGTTGTGACGGGCATTCGGCTTGCCCTGCTGGCGCTGACGAAGCCGGGCGACGGGGTGATGATTCAGTCGCCGGTGTATGGGCCGTTCCGCTTTTCGGTGGAGGCAACGGAGCGCAGGCTGATGGATGCGCCGCTCAAGCGCGACGATACGGGTCGCTACTCTATGGATTTGGATGCCGTGGAGAAGCAGCTGCAAGCGGGTGCAAAGGCGCTGGTGCTGTGCAATCCACACAACCCGGTGTCCCGCGCGTGGAAGCGGGAGGAACTGCAAGCGTTGATTGATCTGCTGGCACGGTACGGCGCGTACCTGATTGCGGATGAGATTCACGCGGATTTCGTCTATGCGCCGGAGCAGTTCGTGCCGGTGCTGTCGCTTGCGCAGAAGAACGTACTGTCCCTGTGCGCCGCCAGCAAAACGTTCAACCTTGCGGGGCTGGAACAGGCAGCGATGCTCGTGCCGGACGAAGCGGTGCGGGCGAAAATCAACACCGAGATGGAACGCGCGGGCGTTCGCAGTGGCAACCTGTTCGCGCTGGAAGGGACGCGCGCGGCGTATGAATACGGCGACGCGTGGCTGGACGGCTTGATGCACTATCTGGATGGCAACCGGAAGCACCTGACGGCATTGGTCAAGCAGGAACTGCCCCAAGCCGTGCTGACCCCGATGGAGGCGACGTATCTGGGCTGGCTTGACCTGCGGGCATACGGCATGAACTGCGAGGAGCTGATGGCGCGGACGCTGAAACATGGCGCGCAGTTCACGGAAGGCACGTTCTTCGGCGAGGGCGGCGAAGGCTTCCTGCGCGTGAATATTGGCTGTCCGCGCCGGAACATCACCGAGGGTATCCACCGCTTGAAAGAGGCGCTGGACGAAGCTGTGGAGGAGAAAGCACATGGCGTTGATTGAATCCGCAGGAGCCGTGCTGTACACTGAGGACGGCGGCGTTCGGCAATATGTGCTGGTGATGGAGAAGAACGGCAGCTTTGGGCTTCCCAAAGGACATGTAGAGCCCGGCGAAACGCTGGCGGAGACGGCGCTGCGCGAGGTTTGGGAGGAAACGGGCATCTGCGCGATTCTGCACACGATGCAGCCGGTGATGGTAGATGAATACCCGATTGCGGGCGGCGATGTGAAGCGGGTGAGCTGGTTTGTGGCGCACTACCACGACCAGACGCCGCTGGCTGACCCGACGCAGGTGCTGGATGTGCGGGTTTTGCCCCTGCGGGAGGCGCTTCGTCTGCTGACCTACGGCAGCACAAGGGCGATTCTGCGCGAGGTGGATCGTCGGCTGGGGGATGTGCGTCCGCGTCCGAAGAATTTCTGAGGGCTTTGCGGTCGCCCTCGCTTCGCAGGAAGTACTTTTGTGATTGATTTTTATCGCGGCAGGGGGAATCGCGCCTGCGGGCGCGACAAGGG
>OMCM01001059.1_pt1 | contig 15072 bp, 10 predicted proteins | sample 1645021 | NCBI WGS metagenome assembly OMCM01 (sample SAMEA103958142, study PRJEB25191) | human gut metagenome | biome: human-associated habitat [ENVO:00009003]; feature: intestine environment [ENVO:2100002]; material: feces | place: Germany | collected 2013/2015
CACGTTCCTCGGACGGGACCTACTGGAGATGCCGATCGAGGACCGGGCGCGTCTGGGGCTGTTTCTGGGTTTTCAGTATCCGGTCGAGATTCCGGGCGTCACGATGGCCAACTTCATGAAGCTGGCCGTGAACGAGCAGCGCAAGTTCCGCGGCGAGGAGCCGCTGACGGCCGCCGAATTCCTGAAGCTGATGCGCGAGAAGAGCGCCGTCGTGGAGCTGGATTCGAAACTTACCTCGCGCGCCGTGAACGAAGGCTTTTCGGGCGGTGAGAAGAAAAAGAACGAGATTTTCCAGATGGCGATGCTCGATCCGAAGCTGGCCATTCTGGACGAGACCGATTCGGGACTCGACATCGACGCCCTGCGCATCGTCGCCACGGGCGTTACGAAACTGCATACGCCCGAAAACGCGACGGTGGTCATTACGCATTACCAGCGATTGCTGGATTACATCGTGCCCGACGTGGTGCATGTGCTCTACCGGGGACGCATTATCCATACGGGCGACAAGACGCTGGCTCTCAAACTCGAAAAGGAGGGCTACGACTGGCTGATTAACGATTACAGGGAATGACGGCGATACTCGATATAATCCGTGATTTCCGCACGGCGCAGGGCGAAGTGTTCCGGATCGAAGGGACGCAGGACGGGCCTTATGCGGCGGTCGATCCCCGGCGCATGCGCATTGAGGCCGCCGCGGGCGCGTCGGGACGCATCGTGGTGGTGCATACCGCGCCCGACATGTCGTCGCTGGAGATCGTTGCGGCGGAGGACGCCCGTCTCGAAATAACGGAGGTGTTCCTCGCCGAAGCTTTCGCGGAGGTTGCGGTGAAGCAGTCCGCACGCAGCCTGTGCCGCCTGACGGCCGTGCAGCTTACGAGCGCCAACGCCTCCTATACGATCGATCTCGACGGCCGCGATGCCGAGAACATGCTGGGCGGGGTGTTCCTTGCCGGCGGTGAAGAACACTGCGTCGTCAAACTGCGCACGAACCACAACGTGCCCGACTGCCGCAGCAATTCCTATATCAAAGGCGTTGCCGGCGGTTCGGCCCGCGGCGAGTTCTGCGGACTGGTCTATGTGGCGCCCGATGCGCAGCATACCGACGCGCAGCAGCAGAACCGCAACATCCTGCTGAGCGAGACGGCGCATATCGCCACCCAGCCCCAGCTGGAGATATATGCCGACGACGTGAAGTGCTCGCACGGCGCGACGGTGGGGCAGATGGACTCGGAAGCCGTGCTGTACATGCGCCAGCGCGGCCTGAGCGAGGTGCAGGCCCGCCGGCTGCAGATCGAAGGTTTCGTGGGTGACGTCGTACGCCGGTGTGGTGTGGAGCCGTTGTGCGAGACGATGATGGAGGCCGTTAGGGCCAAAATGGAAAAATTGTGACCATGTTCGACGTTGAAAAAATACGCGGGGAGTTCCCGATTCTTGGACGCGAGGTTTACGGCAAGCCGCTGGTCTACCTCGACAACGGAGCCACGGCCCAGAAGCCGCTGGCGGTGATCGAGACGATCGATTACCTCAACCGGGAGCTCAACGCCAATATCCACCGCGGGGTGCATTACCTTTCGGAGGAGGCCACGACGCTCTACGAAGCGTCGCGCGAGCGGATCCGCGCCTTTATCGAGGCGGCGGAGAAGGAAGAGGTGATTTTCACGGCCGGCGCGACGGCTTCGCTCAATACGGTGGCCTATGCGTGGGGCGAGAAATTCGTCCGTGCGGGCGACAACATCGTCGTCAGCGAAATGGAGCACCACTCCAATATCGTTCCGTGGCAGATGCTGTGCGAACGCAAAGGGGCCGAAATCCGGGTGCTGCCCTTCGACGACGAAGGGCGTCTGCGCACCGAACTGCTGCCGTCGCTGCTCGACGGGCGTACGCGCGCCGTCGCCGTGACGCAGGCGTCGAATACGCTCGGCACACGGCCCGAACTGCGCGGGATTATCGACGCGGCGCATGCCGTGGGGGCGATCGCCGTCGTGGACGGATGTCAGGGCGTCGTGCACGGGGGCGCGGACATGCAGGAGCTGGATTGCGATTTCTACGCATTTTCCGGACATAAGCTCTTCGCTCCGACGGGTATCGGCGTGCTGTACGGCAAACGCGCGCTGCTGGAGGAGATGCCGCCGTTTCTGGGCGGTGGGGACATGGTCGATACGGTGACGTTTGCAAAGACGACCTATGCGCCCGTCCCGCTCAAGTTCGAGGCGGGAACGGCCAACTTTTCGGGCGCCATCGCGCTCGGCGAAGCGGTGAAATTCGTCCAGCGCTTCGATCCCGAAGAGATCGAGCGGCACGAGCAGGCGCTGCTGCGCCGCGCGACCGAACGTCTCGCGGCGATCGCCGGCCTGCGGATTTACGGCACGGCGCCCGGCAAATGCGCCATCGTGTCGTTCAACGTCGAGGGCGTGCATCCTTACGATATGGGGATGATTCTCGACAAGCTCGGCATCGCCGTCCGTACCGGACAGCACTGCGCCGAGCCGGTGATGGATCATTACGCGACGACGGGCATGTGCCGCGCTTCGTTCGCGCTTTACAACACGCAGGCCGAAGCCGACGCGCTGGCCGACGGGGTCGAACGGGCCGTGCGGATGCTGCGCTGAGAAGAGGAAACTACCATAACTACCACAAACGGAAATAAAACAGGCAACCTATGTTCATTGTACTCGAAGGATTGGACGGAGCGGGCAAATCGACCCAGATACGCATGCTGCGCCAGCTGTTTGCCGACAGGAGCGTCGAGAGCGAGTATGTGCATTTCCCGCGCTTCGATTCGCCCGTTTACGGCCAGCTGATCGCCCGGTTTCTGCGCGGCGAATTCGGCGGCGTACAGGAGGTCGATCCCTACCTCGTGGCGCTGATTTTCGCGGGCGACCGCGCCGACGCCGCGCCGCAGATACGGCAGTGGCTCGCCGAAGGAAAAGCGGTGGTGCTGGACCGTTACGTCTACTCGAACGTGGGTTTTCAGTGCGCCAAACTTCCCGCCGGCGAGGAGCGCGACCGGCTGGCCGACTGGATCGTGAACCTCGAATTCGGTCATAACGCGCTTCCCCGTCCCGACCTCTCGCTGTTCCTCGACGTACCGTTCGCCTTCACCGAGCGCAAGCTTTCCGAAGCGCGCGAAGGCGACGACCGCGACTACCTGCAGGGCGGACAGGATATCCACGAGGCGTCGTTGCAGCTGCAGCAGGACGTGCGCAGCGTCTACCTCGCTTCGGCGGCCAAGGACCCGTCGCTGCGGGTCGTCGACTGCAGCGACGCTTCGGGCGCGATGGAGTCGCCCGAAGGCATCTTCGCCAAAATCCGTGCGGAACTAATCCCAATACTTGGAGCAGATGCGTAAAACACGGGTATTCAAACTGATAGCCAATATCTGCCGGCTGATCCTCGCCTGCACGTTCATCCTTTCGGGTTTCACGAAGGTTATCGACCCGTGGGGCACGGCGATGAAGGTCAACGAGTACCTCTCGATCTACGGCGTCGAGTCGCTGCAGCCTGCGAGCATGGCTTTTTCGATCTGGTTGTGCGGCGCCGAGCTGATGATGGGGTGCATGCTGCTGTTCAAGGTCCGCATCCGCCTGATTTCGATCTTCGCCGTGCTGTCGATGCTGTTCTTCACGGCGCTGACATTGCTGAGCGCCACGCTGATTCCCGTCGAGGACTGCGGCTGTTTCGGCGAGGCGCTGAAACTGACGCCGTGGCAGACTTTCTTCAAGAATCTGGCCCTGCTGCCCATGGCCTTCGTGGTCTGGTGGCGCTACCGTCCCGACAAGATTTTCGCCTTCAACGCGCTGGAAATCGTGCTGACGGTCACCTTCTTCTTCCTTTCGATGTATCTGGGGTACTACTGTTACCGCCATCTGCCGCTGATCGACTTCCTGCCCTACAAGGTCGGGGTCAATATCTGGGAGGGCATGCACGCTCCGGCCGTCGAACCCGGCGAGACGGAGACCGTGCTCGTTTACCGCAATCTCGAAACGGGCAAACTGCACGAATTTTCGCTCGAAGACACCGCATGGCAGGACGCCGGGAAGTGGGAGTGGGTCGATACCCGGACCACCGAGGAGATGCCCGCCATACGCCCGCTTATGAGCGAATTCGCCCTGCGCGATGCCGAGGGGGACGCCACGGAGGAGATACTGACCGCCCCCGGACGCGTGTATATGCTTTGCGTCACCTCGTTCGACCGCCTGCCGCGCGCCTGCGCCAAGCGGTTCGCCGCTCTCATACGGCGTGCGCAGAGCGAAGGCGCGCGCGTCGTCTGTCTCACGCCTCAGCCGTTGTACGGCGTCGCCTATCACGATTTCGGATCGGGCGAGGTACGCTGCTATAACATAGACGCTTCGACCATGAAGACCATGCTTCGCGCCAACAACGGCATGGTGCTGCTCGAAGAGGGCGTGATCCGCGCTAAAAAGAATTGTCGCGATATTCGTCCATAGGGACTTTTTGCGGCGAGTGGTATGAAAGTTGACCCCGGAAACGGAGTCAACTTTCTTATTATGCGAACTTTCCAAACTTTATTCATTCTTCTCGCGCTGTGCGGCTGCGGCCGCCGTCAGCCGGCGCCTGAGACGGTCCGCCCGGTGAAGGTCGTCACGGCGTCGGGCGCCGGGGTCATCGACAAGGATTTCGCGGGCATGGCTACGCCCGACGACGCCGTGAATCTGGCGTTCAAGCTTCCCGGACAGGTGCTGGACGTTCCGGTGTCGCAGGGCGAGAGCGTGAAGAAGGGGGCGCTGCTGGCCGAGCTTGACCCCCGCGACATCCAGCTGCAGGTTTCCGCCGACCGCTCCGCATACGAAGAGGCCCGCTCGCAGCTGCAGCGCATGCAGCGGCTGCTGGAGCACGAAGCCGTCTCGCAGCAGGAATTCGAAGCTTCCCGAACCCGCTATGCGCAGGCCCGCTCTGCTTATGACAACTCCCTCGACATGCTCAAGGAAACCAAGCTCCGGGCGCCTTTCGCCAGCGTCGTCGAGCGCAAATACGTCGATAATTACGAACGGGTGCAGGCCGGACAGACCATCGTGCGCGTCGTGAATCCCGTGACGACGCAGGTGCAGTTCACCCTTCCCGAAAGCGCCCTGCCGCTGCTGGCCTCCCAATCCACGCGCTTCGAGGTGGAATTCGACAACTACCGGGGCGTGAAATTTCCGGCCGTGCTGAAAGATTACGCCAAGACTTCGTCCGACGCGTCGGGATTTCCCGTATCGCTTCGCCTGACCAATACCGATCCGGGGCGTTATCCCGTCTCTCCGGGCATGTCGTGTACGATTACCATGCAGAGCGCCGACCCGGTTCCCGACGCCGTGTCGCTGCCCGTGTCGGCGATCTTCGCTCCGGCCGAGGGCGGCACCTACGTCTGGATCGTAACCGGCGACGGCCATGTCGTGCGCCGCGAGGTGACGCTGGGCGAGCTGTACGGCCGCGACCGCGTCGTGGTGGACAGCGGCGTGGAGCCGGGCGAGCGCGTCGTCACGGCGGGCGTTTATCAGCTGCGGCAGGGCGAGCGGGTGCGAATCCTAAAGTGATACGGTCATGAGTCTGCCCGAATATTCGCTGAAAAATAAAAAAGTCGTCTGGTTTTTCCTTTTCGTCCTGCTTGCTGGCGGCGCCCTCGGCTTCGTCACGCTGGGTAAAAAGGAGGATTCGACATTCGTCATCAAAAGTGCGTCGCTGGTCTGCACCTATCCCGGAGCCACGCCGCTGGAGGTCGAACAGCTCATTTCCGAGCCGATCGAACGCGAGGTGCAGTCGATGCGGCTGGTGCATAAAATCACCTCCGAGTCCTATTACGGACTTTCGAAGATCATGGTCGAACTCGATCCTGCGACCGGTGCCGCGGAGATTCCGCAGTTGTGGGACGAGCTGCGGCGCAAGGTGCTCAACATCCAGCCCCGGCTGCCGGCCGGGGCTTCGCCCGTTACCGTGGCCGACGATTTCGGCGACGTGTACGGCATCTATTACGGCCTTTCGGTCGACGGCGGATTCACATGGTCCGAACTGCGCGAATGGGCGCAGCGGATCAAGACGGCGCTGGTGACCGTGGACGGCGTGCAGAAGGTGACGCTCTTCGGCGAGCAGACGCCTGTGGTGAACGTCTATGTCAGCCTTGCGGCGCTCGCCAACTTCTCGATCCGCCCCGAATCGATCGTGAGGACCATCGGCCAGCAGAACACGATCGTCAACAGCGGCGAGAAGCAGGCCGGGGCGCTCGAAATACAGATTTTGGAGGACGGGGCCTATAAGGACCTCGGCGACATCTCCAACCAGCTGCTCATCTCCTCTTCGGGCAAGCAGTACCGGCTGGGCGACATCGCCCGCGTGGAGCGGGGATACGCCGATCCGCCGCAGACGCTGATGCGCGTGAACGGCCGCCGGGCGGTGGGCATCGGCATTTCGACCGAGACCGACGTGGACGTGGTGAAGGCCGGGGAGAAGATCGGCCGGGTGCTCGGCGGCCTTACGCGCCAGATGCCCGTGGGCATGGATCTCACGGTGCTTTATCCCGAAGACCGCATTGCCCGCGAGGCGAATTCCACCTTTATCCTGAACCTCGCCGAATCGGTGGCGATCGTCATCCTTATCATCATGCTCGTCATGGGATTCCGCGCCGGGGTGCTGATCGGCAGTTCGCTGCTGTTCTCCATCGGCGGTACGCTTCTGCTGATGCAGTTTCTGGGCGAAGGTCTCAACCGCACCTCGCTGGCGGGGTTCATCATTGCGATGGGCATGTTGGTGGACAACGCCATCGTGGTGACCGACAATGCGCAGCAGGCCATGCTGCGGGGCGTCGCGCGGCGGCAGGCCGTCATCGACGGGGCCAATGCTCCGCGCTGGAGCTTGCTGGGGGCGACGCTGATCGCCATTTTCTCGTTCCTGCCGCTTTATCTGGCCCCTTCGTCCGTTGCCGAGATCGTCAAGCCGCTGTTCGTCGTGCTGGGGCTTTCGCTGCTGCTGAGCTGGGGGCTGGCCCTTACGCAGACGCCGCTTTTCGGCGATTTCATGCTCCGCGTCAAACCTGCGGCGCACGATCCCTACGATACGAAGTTCTACCGGAAATTCGACCGTCTGCTGGCCGGGCTGCTGCGCTGGCGGTGGGGCGTCGTTGCGGGCGTCGTCGCGCTCTTCGCCCTTTCGCTGGCAGTAATGGGTCTCATGCCGCAGAATTTCTTCCCGTCGCTGGACAAGCCCTATTTCCGGGCCGACGTGCTGCTGCCCGAAGGGTATAACATCCGCGATACGGAGCGCAACCTGCGTCTGATGGAGGAGTGGCTCCATGCGCAGCCCGAAGTGAAGACCGTATCGGTGACGATGGGCTCCACGCCGCCGCGTTACTATCTGGCCAGCAGCAGCATTTCGCTGCGTCCCAATTTCGGCAATATCCTGATCGAACTGCACGACCGGAAACAGACCGAGGAGGTCGAAAACCGTTTCAACGCCTACGTCGTGGCGAACTGTCCCGACGTGTGGCTGCGCTCGTCGCTTTTCAAGCTCTCGCCCGTGCCCGACGCCGCGATCGAATTCGGGTTCATCGGCGACGATATCGACACGCTCCGCCGGCTGACGCAGGCGGCCGAGGACATCATGTGGCGTACGCCCGGCACGGCGAATATCCGCAACAGCTGGGGCAACCGCGTTCCGACGTGGCTGCCGCTCTACTCGCAGATGAAGGGCCAGCGCATCGGCGTCACCCGCAGTCAGATGGCGCAGGGCATTACCATCGCTACGCAGGGTTACCGGCTCGGCGAGTACCGCGAGGGCGACCAGTTCATGCCGATCCTGCTCAAGGACGAGAATATCGACGCCTACAACCTGACCAACCTGCAGGCGCTGCCGATCTTCACGCCTGCGGGCAAGGTCTACTCCATCGAACAGGCGACCGACGGGTTCCGCTTCGAATACCGCGGCGGGGTGGTGAAGCGTTACAACCGCCAGCGGGTGATGAAGGCGCAGTGCGATCCGGCGCGCGGAGTCAATACGATGGAGCTGTTCGCCGCCCTGCGCGATTCGGTGACCCGTGCCGTGCCGCTGCCCGAAGGCTATTCGATGAAGGTTTTCGGCGAGCAGGAGAGCCAGCAGGAGTCCAATTCGGCGCTGGCCGAGTACATGCCCCTGACGATGGTCCTGATCTTCATCGTCCTGCTCTTGCTCTTCCGCAACTACCGCGAACCGGTCATCATCCTGCTGATGATCCCCCTGATCTTTATCGGCGTGGTGCTGGGGCTGGCCGTTACGGGCAAGGTGTTCAACTTCTTTTCGCTGCTGGGACTGCTGGGGCTTGTGGGAATGAATATCAAGAACGCCGTGGTGCTTGTCGAGCAGATCGGCGTCCTGCGGGCCGAGGGCGAAGGGCCTTACGATGCGCTGGTCTCCGCCACGCGCAGCCGTATCGTGCCCGTTGCGATGGCTTCGGGAACCACGATCCTCGGCATGCTGCCCCTGCTGTTCGACTCGATGTTCGGGGCGATGGCCGCGACGATCATGGGGGGACTGCTGGTCGCCACGCTGCTGACCGTCTGCGTCCTGCCGGTCGTCTACGCCATTTTCTATAATATCCGTAAATCATGAAACCGTTTCTGCTGTCAGTTATCCTGTTGTTTTGTTTGCCTTCGCATGCCCAGACCACGCTCGACGATTACCGCCGCGACGTGACCGAATACAGCCGCCGGCTGAAAGTCGCCGCCGCCGGAAGCGATGCCGCCGCCGAAGCCGTGGGGCAGGCGCGGACGGGCTACCTGCCGCGGTTGTCACTTGACGGGAACTTTACGGCCACCGTCCATCATTACGACGGCGTCGAACGTTGGAACTTCAGCGTTCTGCCCCAGCTGGTGCAGGTCGTCTACGGCGGCGGAGCCGTGCGTGCGGCTTACCGGCAGGCCGAACTGGGATACGACATCGCCCTCTGCGACGAGGAGTTCACCCGGCTCGACGTCCGCTATACGGCCGAGTATACCTACTGGAACCTTTCGGCCATGGCCCTCTATGCCGCTTCGATGCGCCAGTATGTCGGCATCATCCGTTCGCTCAAGGAGGTGGTGGACCGCCGGTTTGCCGAGGGGTACATCGCCAAGGGCGACGTGCTGATGATCGACACGCGCCTGAGCGAAGCGCAGTACGAACTGATCTCCGCCGAGCGGAATTACACTGTGGCGCTGCACAATTTCAACATCCTGCGGGGCGCCGATCCTGCGCTCGGCGTAACGCTGGCGCAGGGCATCCGCGATTCGCTTCCGCAGCCCGTGCGGGTGCCCGCCGCCGAAGCGGCGGCATTCAGACCCGACTATGCTGCCGCGCAGCTGCGCAGCGACCGGGCCGAAGCCGGCATCCGCGCAGCCCGTGCGGCCTTCAATCCGCAGCTGAGCGTCGGCGTCGGGGGATCGTGGCAGCCCTATTATCCCAACCGCACGGGCGCTACGACGGTGGACGGCTCTGCGTTCGTGAAACTCTCGCTGCCGATATTCCACTGGGGCGAACGCCGCCGCGCGACGGGCGTCGCCCGTGCCGTGCAGCGGCAGAGCGAATGGGACGCCGCGCAACTCTACGACGATATCGTGCGCGACGAGATGAACGGATGGACGGCGCTGGTGAACAGCCGTGCGCAGGTCGAAGCCATGGAGCAGAGCCTGCGCATCGCCGGCGAGAACCTCGACATCAGCACCTATTCCTACGGCGAGGGGCTGGCGACGATTCTCGATGTGCTGCAGGCGCAGCTGAGCTGGATTCAGCTCTATACCAACGCCATCAAGGCGCATTACAATTACGCCGTGGCGGTGTCGGATTACCGGCGGATTACGGCGCAGCAGTAGCCCGGAAATAGAAATCGGAGGGTCCGACGGACCCTCCGATTTTTTCGCCGGATTGCGGTGTCAGGCTTTCGCCGGTTCGGTGCTGACCACCGCGATTTCGTGAGATACCGGGGCGATCATGCGGAACATGCGCATGATGCCGCAGTATTTCTCGTGCGTCAGCGTCGCCGCGCGGCTCACCTTGGCCTGATCGTCTTCGGTGTCGCATTCGATGTTGTAGACGACGTGGAACGACTTGAATACGCTTTCGGACCGGACCTCTTCGGTCGAAAGTTCGCCCGATACGCTGATCTCGAAGCGCTTGGGACGCAGGCGCTCCTTCTCCATGATCATCAGGGCCGTCATCCCCGAACATTTGGCCGCGGCATAGAGCAGTAGGGTCTTGGGATTCATCTCCCCGCAGTCGGGACCGTTTTCGGGCACGAGTTTCGAATCCCCGGTCAGCTGCAACGTTACTTTTTCAATCATATGGCTGAATTTTTATTGAACAACGCTCTTCGGGCAAGAATCGTACCTTACTGCCGCATTCCGGCCGTCTCCGCAGGCTCCCGCCGCGGAGCCGCTTCGGGCCTGCTCAGCGGATGCTGAATCGTGAACCGGGTGCCTTTGCCGGATTCGGACTCGACCGAAATGGCGCCGCCCAGATACTCGGTGATCGTGCGGCAGATCGACAGTCCGAGTCCGACGCCTTTGACGAACGAGTCGGCCTTGTAGAATCGTTCGAAAATCCGGTCCAGATGCTCCTGCGCGATGCCCTTTCCGGTGTCGTGGACGAACAGTTCGACCTGTTCGCACCCCTGCGGGGAGCGGAAGCCGAAGGTGATGCTGCCTTCGTCCGTGAATTTCGCGGCGTTGTTGATGAGGTTGTTGACGACCTGCTTGAGCCGCGACGCGTCGGTGATTATCGGTGTGTCCGCCTGCGGCATGTCGAGCCGCAGAAGGACGCCTTCCGGCATGCAGAGCCGCTGGGCCTGATAGATATCCGTCAGCAGGGCGTGCAGCGAGTGCTCCCCGAAATGGAATTCCATGGTGTTCGACTCGATCTTCGAGAGGTCGAGGATGTCCGAAATCAGACGCAGCAGCTGGTCTCCGTTGCTCGTTATGAGCCGGCTGTACTCCTGCTTTTCCGCCTCGCTGAACGGGATGTCTTCGCTGGTGAGCAGGTTGGCGAAGCCGATGATGGCGTTGAGGGGCGTGCGTATCTCGTGGCTCATGTTGGCCAAAAACGCGCTTTTCAAACGGTCGCTCTCCCGCGCCTTGTCGCGGGCTGCGCGCAGCCCGTCTTCGGAGATCTTGTGGGCGTGGATGCTCTGGCATATCCCCACGATGCGGCAGGGCGATCCGTCGCCGGTCTGTCCGAGGTATACGGACTGCTCCTCGAACCACTCCCACGTGCCGTCTTCGCGCCGGAGCCGGTAGGTGAACGTGTCGGGATTCAGCTCTCCTGCGAGTTGTTTTGCGAAGGCGTCGGCCAGCCTGCCTCGGTCTTCGGGATGCACGAGCCTGAAGAAATCTTCGGCGCCGATCGTGCCGTCGCCCGCCGGAAGTCCCAAGTGGGCGAACCAGCGCTCGTCGATGACCATTCTGTTGTGTCCGAGGTCGAAAAACCACGGGAATATCTTCGTCTGCGACAGGGCCATGCCGAGGATGAATTTGCGGGTGATCTCCTCCTCGGTGTTGCGGAACAGAAAGACGATCCGGCGCAGCTGCCGCCGCCGGTCGTAGCGGCCGACGAAACGGCCTTCGATGTAGAATTTCAGGTTGGAGTCCCGAAGCCGGATATAGCTCCATGGCGGCAGGTCTCCGTAGCGGTGCCGCTCCCTGAGCCGGGCGAGAATGCCGGGCAGAAGGTCCTGCCGGTCATGACAGACCGAGAGGATGTCGGAGATGTTCAGCGGATGTGCAAAATCCCCCCCCCGCGGATGCGGAGTTCGTCGCATGCCCGTGCGTTGATTTCCGTAATTTCCCCTTCCGGAGTGAGCGTGACGGCGCCGACGGACAGCATGCTCAGCGTGTCTGTCTCGGACTGGGCGCCGGTGCGGGAGGCTGCGCGCGGGTCCTTGTGATGAAAAAGACGCGATTTCATCGAGTGGAGGTTTAGCGAATCAGTGACGCCGCAAGGTAGGGATAATTTTCGACAGATGCAAAAGCGGCGGTTTGCGGAGAATCCGGCCGCGGCATATATTTCGTTTCCCTATATGGAAAAAAGGTAAATTTTCGTATATTTGCCCTTTGTAAGAATCTAAGTGTCGTATGCGGAAAAATCTGAATTTATTGCTGGCCTTTGCCGTGTGTGCGTTGTGCGTGCCCGGAGCGCAGGCCGGAACCCCCGAATCTGCTGCCTTTATCGACCGCGGCAGGTCCCTGTTCGACTTCGGTCGCTGGACTGACGCCCGGCATGAGTTCCTGCAGGCGCGGGAGACGCTTTCGCCCGCCGACCGCGAGGCGGCGCAGACGGTCGACTTCTATCTGGCGGCCTGCGCCGTCGAGTTGGGCAGCCGCGACGCCGAGGCCGCGCTCCGCCGATTCGAAGCGCGTTACCCCGGATCGGTCTATGCCAACGACGTGCGGTTCTCGCTAGGCTCCTACTATTGCGCCGAGGGCGATATGAAACGCGCCCGCGAAGCTTTCGAAAAGACCGATTACAAAGCTCTCGGCCGGGCGCGCAAGGAGCAGTACGACGTTCGCATGGGCTATGTCGAATTCACCGACGGCGATTACGACAAGGCGTTCGGCTATTTCGACCGCATCGGCCCGCAGAGCGAATATGCCGACCACGCGCTTTATTACAAATCCTATATTGACTATGCCGAAGGCCGTAACGGCCGTGCCAAGCAGGGCTTCACGGCTTTGCAGCGCAGCGACGCTTACCGCGACGTGGTGCCGTACTACCTGCTGCAGATCGAATTTCACGAGGGCAACTACCGCTATGTCGTCGAGAACGGCGGCAAACTGGTGCAGCGGGCCGTTCCCGAACGGCGCAGGGAGTTGGAGCGCGTCATCGCCGAGTCGTGGTTCCGGCTGGGCGATTTCAACAGGACGATCGAACATCTGGACGCTTTCACCGCGGCCGGCGGCGAGCTGGACCGCGACGGCAGTTACCTGATGGGCTTTTCGCTCTACCGCACGGCGCGCTATCCCGAAGCGGCGGAATACCTGCGCAGGGCGTGCGGCGCCGAGGACGCGCTGACGCAGAATGCCTCGTATCATCTGGCCGACTGTTACCTGCGGGCGGGCGACAAGCGGGCCGCCATGCACGCTTTCGCCATGGCCGCGGACGACCGCTTCGACGCGACGATCGCCGAGGATGCGCTGTTCAATTACGGCAAACTGCAGTATGAGCTGGGCGGCGGAGCCTTCAACGGCGCGATCAACGTGCTGACGCGCTATGTGGAGCAGTATCCCGCGTCGCCGCGCGTAGGCGAAGCCCGTACGCTGCTGATCGCCGCCTACTACAATTCGAACGATTACGACGCGGCCTACCGGGCCATCAAATCCTTCCCGACGCAGGACGCCGACATCCGCGCCGCGTTGCAGAAAATCACCTATTTCCGCGGACTGGAAGCCTACAATGCCGGCGACATGCGTGCGGCGCAGCGCTATCTGGCCGAGTCTGCGGCGATCAACGTCAGCCCCAAATATTCGGCCCTCAACTCCTTCTGGCAGGGTGAAATCGCCTTTGCGCAGGGCGAATATACGGTCGCGGCGGCCAAATACAACGCCTATCTGAAACGTGCGCCCCGCAGCGAAAAGGAGTATGCCATGGCGCTGTACAACCTCGGCTACTGCGCCTTCTCGCGTATGGACATGGCGCAGGCGCGCGGCTCGTTCGAGAAATTCCTCGCCGTCTATCCCGCACGTGACCGGTACCGTGCCGACGCCTGCAACCGTCTGGGCGACATCCGCTACTCCGACCGGGAGTTCGAAGCGGCGGTGGCCGAGTACGACCGGGCTGCGGCCTTGGGCGGTCCCGAAAAGTATTATGCGCAGTACAAGCGCGCCGTGACGCTCGGCATTCTGGGCCGCACGGAGCAGAAACAGCAGGCGCTGCGGCAGATCATCGCCGCGGGGGAGGGCGATTATGCCGACGAGGCCTCCTATGAACTGGGACGCTCCCACATCGCGCAGGAACAGTACGCCGAAGGCGCCGCGCAGCTGGAGAAATTCGTCGCCGACTATCCCTCGTCGCCGCGCCGGGCGCAGGCCCTTTCCGATCTGGGCCTCGCATACCTCAATCTGGGCGACAAGGAGAAATCGCTCCGCTATTACGACATGGTCGTCGAGACGGCTCCGCAGTCGTCCGAAGCCAAGGGCGCGATGGAAGGCATCCGCGAGATTTACGTTTCGGAGGGCCGGGTGGACGACTACTTCGACTATGCGCAGAAGGCGGGGCTGGAGAGCGATCTGACCGCCGTGTCGCGCGATTCGCTGTCGTTCGCCTCCGCGCAGAAACTTTACCTTGCGGGCCAGACCGATGCCGCCGCCAAATCGCTGCGCAGTTACGTCAAGAGCTATCCCAAGGGCTATTACGTGAACGATGCGCTCTATTTCCTGAGCGACAGCTACCTCCGCTCCGATCAGCGCGACGACGCCATCGAAACCCTGACGACGCTGGCCGGGCAGGGTACGAACCAATATACGGTCACGGTGCTCGAAAAACTCTCGGATATGACCTTCGAGGACAAGCGTTACGACGAAGCTGCCGCCGCTTACCGCCAGTTGTACGACGTTACGACGACGGTCGCCGGGCGTGAGGACGCCATGAAGGGCTATGTGCGTGCGACGCTGGCCGGGGGCGATGCGGCGAAGATCGAAGCGATGGCCGCCGATGTCGCGGCGCATCCCGACGCCGGGGCCGTCGCGCTGCGCGAGTCGAAATTCGCATGGGCCGAGCTGCTGCGTCGGCAGGACCGCCGCGCCGATGCCGTGAAACTGTATAAGGAACTGGCGTCCGACGTCCGCACGAAGGAAGGCTCTGCGGCCGCCTATTACGTACTCGAAGATGTTTTCGCGGGCGGCGATATGGACAAGGCCGAGAAGGCGATATTCGCCTATTCGGAGCGTGAGCCGCAGGCGTACTGGTTAGCCAAGGCCTTTATTCTGCTGGGCGACGTCTATGTCCGCAAGGGCGACAATTTCCAGGCTAGGGCGACCTATCAGAGCGTTGCCGACGGCTATTCGCCTGCCGACGACGGCATTGTGGCCGAAGCGAAAGAACGGATCGCAAAACTGAACTGATGATGAAACGCATATT
>OMCM01001068.1_pt1 | contig 15037 bp, 14 predicted proteins | sample 1645021 | NCBI WGS metagenome assembly OMCM01 (sample SAMEA103958142, study PRJEB25191) | human gut metagenome | biome: human-associated habitat [ENVO:00009003]; feature: intestine environment [ENVO:2100002]; material: feces | place: Germany | collected 2013/2015
AAAGCTTGCTGAGCTCATGCTGGAGCGCCGCCGCGCCGGCAAACCGTTCACGTTCTACCACTACATGATTGATCTCACCGGCGGCCCGTGCATTTACAAGCGCATTTCGGGCTGCGGCTCCGGCACAGAGTACATGGCCGTCACTCCGTGGGGCGACCTCTACCCCTGCCACCAGTTCGTCGGCGACGAAAAATTCCGCCTCGGCGATGTCTGGACAGGCGTGACGAACACAGAAATTCAGGCGGATTTCGTCTCCTGCAACGTGTACGCTCACCCCGAGTGCCGCGATTGCTGGGCAAGACTGTACTGCTCCGGCGGCTGCGCCGCAAACGCCTACCACGCCACCGGCTCCGTCCGCGGCGTTTACAAAGAGGGCTGCGAGCTCTTTAAAAAACGCATGGAATGCGCCATCATGCTCGAAGCCTCCAAGGCATTGGATAACAACGCATGATAACCGCGCCAATCTGCGAATTTGTGCGCCGCTACCGATATAGCGGCGCTTTGCGCATGCACATGCCGGGCCACAAGGGCACCGTGCTGCTCGGCCCCGAGCCGCTCGACCTCACCGAGATTGAGGGCGCAGACGTGCTCTACCACGCCGAGGGCATCATCCGCGAAAGCGAAGCGAACGCCGCCGCGTTATTCGGCACCAAAAAGACGGTCTACTCCGCCGAGGGCTCGTCCCTGTGCATCCGCGCCATGCTGTATCTTGCGCTGCTGCATGCCCGCGCAAATCACAAAAAGCCCGTCATTGCGGCAGGCCGTAACGCACACAAGGTCTTCATGACGGCCGCAGCGCTGCTCGACCTTGACATTCGCTGGATCTACGGCACGGAAAGCGTCATTTCCTGCGCCATCACCCCCGCGCAGCTCGAAGACGTGATCGTATCGGAAAACCCTGCCGCCGTGTACATCACAAGCCCGGATTATCTCGGCAACATCGCGGACATCAAGTCCCTGTCCACCGTCTGCAAAAAACACGGCGTATTATTGCTCGTCGATAACGCCCACGGCGCGTACCTGCATTTTCTGCCCGAGCCCATGCACCCCATGCAGCTCGGTGCAGACATCTGCTGTGATTCCGCACACAAAACACTGCCGGTCTTAACGGGCGGCGCGTATCTGCACATCGCGCACGGCACGCCGGACATGTTCGCGCAGCGTGCGGAAAGCGCCATGGCGCTCTTTGCGTCCACGAGCCCGTCCTACCTCATTTTGCAGTCGCTCGACGCAATGAATCCGCTTTTAGCAACATCTTTTCCCGCACAGCTCAAAGCCTGTGCGGAGCGTCTTGACACGCTGAAAGCAAAGCTCCGTGCGCACGGCTATGCTCTTTGCGGCGAGGAGCGCACAAAGCTCTGCCTACTGCCGAAGTCCTTCGGCTACACGGGCACAGCTCTGGCGGAAATTTTGACGCACCACAACATTTACTGCGAGTTTTCCGACGCAGACCACCTTGTGATGATGTTCACGCCGGAGACCACACCCGCAGATTTCGCCCGTCTCGAGCGCGCGCTGCTCTCCGTTCTGCCCGCCCCGGCGATCCTTTCAAAGCCGCCTGTGCCGCCGCATGCCGAGCGTGTACTTTCCCCGCGCGAGGCGCTCTTCTCGCCGAGTAAAACGCTGCCGCTTTCCGAGTGCGAAAACCGCATTTTGGCAGACGCCAACGTGAGCTGCCCACCCGCGGTGCCGCTTGCTGTATGCGGTGAGCGCCTGACCCCTGAGGTCATCTCTGCGATGGAATACTACGGCACCGAGCACTGCACGGTCGTTGTGGAATAATCACTATTTTAAAATATAAAAGTCTCCGTTTTCCTCTTTGATTCAGAGAAAGACGGAGATTTTTTGCTTCTATTTTATCTTATTTGAATTTCGAAAGACAGTCGCAGACCGCCTTTCAGGGAACCCATGCAACTGTGTTCCCTACGCTTGAAACGTCCACCGGATGTTTCAAGCTGCCTTCCTCGTTTTGGGTTAGGCAAAAGGTATTTCGTCGTTTGCGAACGACGACTTAGGACGTTGCCCCAAGACCCCACCAACTTTCTCGAAGAAAGCTGGACAAAGACTTTATTCGTCGCTCCGCTATCGTTGTCGTAAACGCGTCAAATCTTAATTTTCAGCCATTTGCCCTGCTTCATTCTGAAATACCCAAGGCAGAATCGCATAAATTGGTCGCCGAACAGCCCAAGCCACACGCCGAGCAGTCCCAGTCCCAGCGGGTAGCACAGCAGCCAGCTTAAGCCCGGTCGGATAATGGCGACGCTGATCATAGACGCAAACGCGGTATACTTCGTATCGCCCGCGCCTCTCAGGCAGCCGAAGAAAATAACCTGCGTGATCTGGAGATAAATGATAACGCACAGCATACGCATAATCATTACACCCATATCGAGAATTTCCTGCTCATTCGAAAACAGTCCATAGAGATTCCTGCCGAAGAACAGGAAAACCATCGACATCACAAACGCGCAGAAAAGTCCGATTCGCTGACACATGGAGGCGTACAGCTTTGCAAGGTCGCGCCGTTCCTCGCCGAGACTCCTGCCGATCAGCGCCACAGACGCCACCGAAAGCCCATCACCGAGTGAGAACGTCAAACTCATCATATTCATGCCAATCTGGTGCGCAGCATACGCAGTGGTGCCGAGGTTCGCAACGGTGATGGCGAACAGCAAAAAGCCGATGCGTAGGAAAATCTGCTCCACAAACGCGCTGGAACCGACGTTAAGCAGTGAGCGCACGTCAAACCTCGAGGTAAAAAAGCCTTTCACGCCGCGGATATACACAAACGAGGACTTCGCGAACATGGAATGCAAGCTCATCGCGCAGCCGAGCACAGAGCCGATGACGGTCGCAAGCGCCGCGCCGCGCGTGCCGAGCGCCGGAAACCCGAAGTTGCCGCCGATCAATAGATAGTTGAACACCACGTTCACAAGGTTAGAGACCATGTTCGTGCGCAGCGCGATCTTTGTGTTTCCCGCGCCGCGCTGTGCCGCGTTCACGATCATCATCACGGTCGTAAACCCGATGCCGCCCATGATGATTTGGAAATACTCTACCGCCGCTTCATGCGTATCGTCCGCCGAGCCCGCAAAGCGGATAATGGGGTCTGCAAACGCCGTAAACGTAACGCTGATGATCGCCGTCAAAATCACGGCGACCAGAATGCATGTTTTCAAAATGCGCACCGCGCTTTCGCGGTTCTGCTCGCCCCTACGCCGTGCAACCAGCGCCGAGATGGCCGTGCTCATCGACATAAACAGCGCCAAACCGATGAACTTCGGCTGCTGCGTCAGGCCCACCGCTGCAATGGCGTAAGAACCCAGCGTGCTCACCATGATGGTATCGATAAAGCCGACGAGCGCCACCAAAAACGATTCCACCATCGAAGGCCACGCCATGTTGATGGTCGTTTTGAAAAGCGAGTTCGTAGACGGCAGCTCGCCCGTCACAGGCTCGCCGTGCAAAACATGCTGCGCGTTAAAGAGTTCCAAAAGTATTCACCCATTCCCAAAATAGTTGCTTTTGAAACATTATAGCATTAAAAAAGAAGCCGGTCAAGACGCGTACCGTTTATTTGTACGCAGTTCGACTGGCTTTTCAACTGTTATTTGTTTATTTTGTGGCAAGAAGCACTGCCGTGTTGGATTTCGCCCAGCACACGCGTACCTCTGCAAAGCCCGCTTTGAAAAGCAGCGCCCGCCACATACTGCGGCGTAAAGCAATAGTAATGCTCGTCTGCCGACAAATGCTGCTCCTTGCGCTTCTGCTCAAACTCGGAACGGCAGAAGTCCTCATACATCTGCGTCGGCGCGAATTTGTCGCTCAACAGAAAGAACCCGCCCTTTTTAATGCTGCGGCACACGCGGTGAAACAGCTCCAAATTCTCTTCGCGGCTGTAATAATGCAGCGCCATCATGGAAACCGCACCGTCATAGCTTTCCGGCTCCAACTCATATTTAAAGAAATCACCACAAATCGTGCGGATGCGCTCCTTGTGCTCCGGCAGATTTTTCGGAATTTCCGAGAGCATCTTATCCGCGCAGTCAATGCCGTCCACATAAATCGTCGGGTTCTGCTCTAAAATTGCCGTAAGACCCGTGCCTGTGCCGATGCCGATGTCCAGAATGTGCAGGTGCTCCTTCTTCGGGAAAAACTCCGCCGTGCGGCGAATGTAGCCGTCTTCATCCTCTGCGCTGCGTTTCAAGCGCTCGTCATAAGACTCCACCGCGCCGTTAAAATAACTGTCGATCCTTTCCAGTGGCATATGCACACCAATCCTTTCCTGCCGACGCAATACTCTAAACGATAGTTTTGCGTCAGGCGCATAAGCTATGCAAAACTTTTGCGATATTTTTCATTTACCCATTATTACTATTTTACTGGAAATTCGCTCACCTTGCAACTTGGAAAAACGACAATTCTGCGCGGGCTTCGGCAAAAGATATTGGACTAATCCATGAATATCCCGCTGAATACCGCGGTTTACGCGAAGATCATGCGGCCAAAGTCCTGCGGACGATGGAAATCCGGCGTTTCGCTCGTCGTCTCATTCCACATCATATAGTGCGGCTGCACGGTGAGGTCGCCGCATTTAAAGCAGTTCGCGCGGATCACACGTCCGCTTTTAAAGTCGTAATCGGGGTAAAATACATGCAGAAATTCGAGCGGAATTTCATAAAAGATTTCCCACCCGTCCGCCATTTTGTTCGTGCGGATGTTAAAAAGCTTCTTGTGGTCTTCCGGGATCAAACGGATGCTGTCTGCTCTGCCGTGGCCGAAGCCAAGGAAAATCGCGCCGTTCAAGTTCAGCTCAATGTTAAAATACCGCCCGTCCTCCGGCACCGGGGAGAAGAAAAACTCCATGCAGCTGTCCGTGCAGATGCTGCCGAGCTTATCGGTCAACTCCGCGCGGATGTTCTTTTCGTGCGCCACTTGGTGCACGTAGATTTTCTCGTCGTCGTGGCAGATCTGCTGCTCCATGCGCACGCCCGCGTCCGGCAACCAACAAACATTGTCCACCTGCAGCTCCGGCACCTTTGTCCAGTCCGGCGCACCCACCGTTTTCTCAATGACATACTCTTTCATATTCATACAACTCCTAACCGTTTTCCGCCCATCGCGGTTTTCCATAGCTTCATCATACCAGATTTTGCCGTAAAATACAACAATTCCATAAAAAACAGGCGCTCCCGAAAAACGGAAGCGCCTGCGAAAAAGCTATTCTAATTTAACCAAAGCGATCAAGACAACAGTGTGCTAAGCCGTCAGGCGGTCTTTGTACAATGGTGTCTTATACTTCGTGCGGGTACTTTCTCATGTAGGAAAGCAGCTCGTCAACGGTGGTGAAGGCCATGCCGGTGACGGTGTCGGCAGCACCATAGTAGATGGTGATGCGGCCGGTGTCGGCATCGGTCAGGGTAGCGCACGGGAACGTAACGTTCGGCACGTCACCGGTGAGCTCATAGCTCTCTTCCGGACCGAAAACATAGAAGTTGCCTCTTTCCTTCACGATCCACGGCTTCTCGTGGTCAAGAAGCGCTACGCCGAAGCGATAAACGAAGCCGTTGCAGGAGTTCAGAACGCCGTGATAAATCATCAGCCAGCCTTCATCGGTCTCGATCGGAATCGGGCCGGGGCCGACCTTCTTGGACTGCCAGCCGGAGTGACTGCTCGTGCCGAAGACATAGCGGTGCTTGCCCCAATACGTCATGTCCGGGCTCTCGCTGTAGAAGATGTCGCCGAACGGGGTGTGACCGGTGTCGGACGGACGGCTCAGCATTGCAAAGTTGCCGTTGATCTTCTTCGGGAACATAACGCCGTTGCGGTTATACGGCAGGTAAGCGTTCTCCATCTGATAGAAGGTCTTAAAGTCATAGGTATAGCCTACGCCGATCGTCGGGCCGTGGAAACCGTTGCACCAGGTGATGTAGTAACGGTCCTCAATCCAGCAAACGCGCGGGTCATAGCGATATTCCTTGCGGGTTACGCACGGGTCGCAGCCGGGAGCCGGCTGGAAGTCGATCGGCTCGTGGTTGATCTTCCAGTTGATGCCGTCATCGGAGAAGCCTGCGAAGATGTCCATCTCAACAGAGCGGTTGTCGCAGCGGAAAACGCCAGCGAACTTGCCCTCAAACGGGACAACTGCGGAGTTGAAGATGCTGTTGGAAGTGGGGATGAGATCACGCGGAATGATCGGGTTGTGGTCATAACGCCAAACCGGCTTATCGTAGCCCTGCGGCTTATCCTGCCACGGGATGTTCGGGAGTGCATTGCCGATAATTTTAGCCATTGTAGTTTCCTCCATTTTATATTTTTTCAAAAGACATTCGAAAGCGAACACATGCAGTCCTTTACAATGTGTAACCGCTTCCACATCACATTAACTATAATACAAACCAAGAGAAAAGTAAAGCTATTTTTTCCGAAAAAGCTGTTTCTATCACAATTCCACCAAATTTCATCGCCGCCTTTAGCAAAATGCCGAAGTCCGCGCCGTACGCAGCATCACAAACCGCCAACTTTATGCAACAAATGCCTATTGCGTAAAAGCCGCATAAACGATATACTGTTGTTATAAACGGATATTTCTCTGCCCGAATTTTTATGTTTTCCCGAAAGGAACGATCTTATGGCGATTTTATTTGATGCCGAAAAGAAAATTTTCAAGCTGGATACCGCTTCCTCCAGTTACGTTTTTGCCGTGCATGACAGCGGCCGCCTGCTGCACCTCTACTACGGCGCATACCTGCCGGACTGCGACATGCGCTATTTATTGGACCGCGGCTACTTCGGCTCCTTCACGCCCGACGCCGCAGGCTACGTCGGCACGGAGTTTTCCCCGGATACACAGCCGAGCGAATATTCCTGCAACGGCACCGGCGATTTCCGCATCTCCGCACTCCAAATCCGCAACGCGGACGGCAATATCGCAACCGACATCCGCTACGTTTCGCACCGCATTTTAAGCGAAAAGCCTGCGCTGCCCGGCATGCCGTCTCTGCGCGACGAAAACGGTGACAGCGAAACGTTCGAGGTCACCACGCTCGACCAAACGACAAACGCCGAAGTGAAGCTCTACTACACCGTTTACAAAGATCTGCCTGTCATGACGCGTCACGCCGTCGTGACGAATACGTCCGACCGCGCCATGGAGCTTGAGCGTGTGTTCAGCACCTGCCTCGACTTCAACACGATGGATTACGACATGGTGCACCTTTACGGCAAGTGGGCAAAGGAGCGCACCGTTACAGAGCGCCCGCTCTGCCACGGCATTCAATCCATCCAAAGCAAGCGCGGCTCCTCCTCACACAACCACAACCCGTTCGTCGCGCTGAAAGCCCACGGCGCCACCGAAGAAAACGGCGAAGTCTACGGCGTCAACCTCATTTACAGCGGCAACTTCTCCATTGAAGCCGAAGTGGATTGTTTGAACGCCACGCGCCTTCTCGCGGGCATCAACCCCACCGATTTCACCTGGCGCCTGGAGCCAAACGAATCCTTCACCGCGCCGGAAGCCGTCATGGTCTACACCGATAAGGGCCTCGGCGAGATGAGCCGCATTTTCCACCGCACCTACATGAAGCACCTCATCAAGAGTCCGTGGCGCGATGTGGAACGCCCCGTGCTCATCAACAGCTGGGAGGCCGCATATTTCGATTTTGACGATGATAAGCTTGTCGCGTTCGCACACGAAGCCGCCAAAATGGGCGTCGATATGCTTGTCATGGACGACGGTTGGTTCGGCCACCGCGAAAGCGACGATTCCTCCCTCGGCGACTGGTATGTCAACGAAAAGAAGCTCAAAGGCGGTCTCAGCTCCCTCATCGAGCGCGTCAACGCAGAGGGCTTAAAGTTCGGCATCTGGTATGAGCCGGAGATGATTTCCCCGGACAGCGACCTCTACCGCGCCCACCCGGATTGGTGCCTGCACGTGCCGAACCGTGAAAACTCTCCCGCACGCTTGCAGTACGTCCTCGATATGACGAGAAAAGACGTGCGCGATAACATCTTCGCGCAGATGTATAAAGTCCTCAGTGAAAATAAGATTGATTACGTCAAATGGGACTTCAACCGCAATCTGACCGAGGTCGGCTCTGCGCTGCTCCCGCCGGAGCGCCAGAAGGAGGTCATGCACCGCTTCGTGCTCGGTACATACGACCTCATGGATCGTTTTGTCAAAGCGTTTCCGAATATCCTCTTTGAAAACTGCTCCGGCGGCGGCGGACGTTTCGATGCCGGCATGCTGTATTATTCCCCGCAGATCTGGTGCAGCGACAACACCGACGCCATCGAGCGCCTCACCATTCAGTTCGGCACGTCCATGTGCTACCCTATCTCCTCGTTTGGCGCACACGTCGCAGCCCGCCCGCGCACCTCGCTTAAAACCCGCGGCAACGTCGCCATGTGCGGCACATTCGGCTACGAGTTAGACCCCAGAAAGCTCACCGATGACGAAAAAGCCGAAGTAAAGCAGCAGATCGCCGACTACCGCAAATATCACCGCCTTGTCCGCGAGGGCGATTTCTACCGCCTCGTCTCCCCGACCGAGAATGACTTTTACTGCGCGTGGGAGTTCGTTTCGCCGGATAAACAGGAAGCCATGATGACTGCCGTCGTCATGCGTCAGCCCGAGACCCGTTACTGCGTGCAGCGCCTGCGCGGCCTCGACCCCAAAACGTACTATCAGGACGAGGAGACCGGCACCGTCTATTCCGGCGCCATGCTGATGAACGCAGGCCTTAATTTGACAAGAGACGTCTACGAAGACGGCACCAGCGTCACAAAGCACTTTAAAGCTGTAAAATAAAGCCGCCAAAATTCATAATACTGCAACGTTAAAAGTCTTTGATTAAACTTTCTTCAAAAAGTTTATGGGGCTCGGGGCAGCGCCCCAAGTCGCGCTCCGCAGAGCGCGAAACACTTTTTGTCTTCACAAAACCAGAACCGTCGGAAACCCGGTTGCATGGATTCCCTGCATGATTTGCCCCGCAAATCATTAGAATTAAATGAACAAAGCAGAACCCCGTAAACACACAACGTGCCTACGGGGTTCCTGCTATATAAATCATAAAAAATCGACTTATTTCTCATCCGCATGCGTGCTGTTCATCAAACGGATAAGTGCCTTCTGTGCGCGTTCCTCGCATACCGCAATAATCTCATCGCCCGCTTGCAGCACCGTGTCGCCGCCCGGAATGATGAGCTTGTTATTTCGCACAATGGAAATCAGCAGCGCCCCCTTCGGGAACACCACCTCACGCACCGACTTGCCGTGCAAAACCGAATTCTCTCCAAGCGTCACGGAGCAAATCTGACCGCGGCCCTTGTTCAGCGATGCCACAAGATGAAACTCCATCAGGTTCGCTTCCTGCTCAATCATCTGCGCAATGATTTCCGTGCTGCTCACCGCATAATCCACGCCAAGCACACGCATCGTCTCCAAATTGCGCGGGTCGTTTGCGCGGGCAATCACTTTTTTCGCGCCGAAATACTGCTTTGCAAGCTGCGACGCAACGAGATTATTCGCATCGTCACCGGATATCGCAATAAAGCAGTCGGCGTCACGTACACCGGCGTTTTCCAGCATGTCAATGTTCGTGCCGTCGCCGCAGATGATCTCCACGTCCAGCGCGTTTGCAAGCTGTAAGCTGCGCGCGCGGTCGCTCTCGATGATACGCACCTCGTGGCGGCGGCCCTCCAAAATGCGGCGCGCAAGGCTTTCGCCCACCTTGCCGCCGCCCATAATGACAATGTTCATGGCACTTCCCCCCTTAATCGATTGCGCGGCTGTACACAATCTCGTCGCCTGCCTCGAGCTTCAAGGGTGCAAGCCCCGCTAAAACGAACGCACCGTTTTTGCGGATGATGCCGAACACCACTTCGCCCGGGTTGCCGTGCAGTTCGCCCACATTCTTGCCGATCTGATGCCGCTCTGCCGGCCGCACGTCAAAGTCGACCGTATGCAGACCGAACTCGAGTTTCTTGTTCATTTTTTCTCCGCTCAGCATCCGCACAATGCGGTCGCCGGCGTGGTTTGTGGGGCAAATGGTATGCAATCCCATATGCTCAAAAATCAATTCACGCGCGGGGTCGGATACACGCGCCACCACGTTTTGGATACCAAAGTAATCGCGCGCAATCTGCGCCACCGTGATATTGAGGTTATCGTCCGCCGTTGTTACCGCCACCGCGTCGCAGCTTTCAATGCCCGCTTCGCGCAGGTTGCGAATATCCATCGGGAACCCGCGGAATGTCACGCCCTCGAAGTCGTTTTCCAAAAGCTCCAAGTCGCTTTCAATGTTGCTTAAAACAGAAACGTCCCAACCCATTTCGTCCATGGTGCGGGCGATTTTTCGCCCAAGCAGGCCGCAGCCTATAACTAACACATTCATAGTTTACCTCAGCGTCGCTCCGGGTCTTCCGTATCGCGAATGGTCTCTGCCGTCATGCCGTCTGATGTGCTGCCGGAGCTCGTATTCTCTCGGTTACCGCCGTTTACGATGATAGGATTATTCGCATTCGGCGTCGGCTCTGCGGTGGGAGCGGGTGTCGGCGATGCCTCGCTGCCCTTTTGCGCGTCACCGCTGTCCCCGTTGTCATCGGTCGTGCCGTCTTCCGCATTCGGGGTCGGCGAGGGCGTCGCGGTCGCAAGTGCGGTCTTCTCTTTCTCACTGATCGTCACAAATTCCGCAAACACATACGCATTCTGCCCAAAGTAAGAGATTTCCACCCACTCGGAGGTATCGTCCTGTGCCACAACCTCGAACACCTCGCCGGCCTCTGCCGTGCCGAGAATTTCGGAATCCGTCGAAGCCTCGCTGCGCACATTCAATGAATCGTCGATGTCGTTGATGGTCGCCACCTTCACTTTTTCGACTGGCACGGGCGTTGCGGTAGGCTCCACGCTCGGGGAAGGGGAGGGCTCCGCCTTGGCGCTGCCATTGCCGCACGCCGCGGTGCCAAGGATTATCACAGCGCACAGTGCCGCCGTGACCGCCGTTTTCAAAATGTTTTTATAATGGATGCTTCGTTTCATAAAAGCTCACTTCGCCTTTCTTTTTTCGGCGCGCATTCAAAACGCCGCCGGAACAGAAGATGATTTGTTATTAGCTATTTTAACACAGTTCAAAGGAAAATCCAATACTTCGCCCGGTTTTTTCATTTCTTTTGCAAAAATCACCCGCATTTCTTGCCATTACCCCAAAAAAAGGCTATAATTACAGGGAATATTTTGCTTGGATATTGGAGTGTTCATCATGTTAAAACCCGAACAGATCGTGTCCGTCAAGGGCCGCGGCTTCCTCATCAATCGCGGCACAGAGTGCTTCTCCGGCCGCCTCGTCTGCGCCGGCGCGGTCTTCACCGCTGCCGACCTGCGCACCATCTCCGAGATTGCCGAAAAATTCGGCAGCGGCAAGGTGACGTTCACCTCCCGCCTGTCCGCCGAGATCGTCGGCATCCCCTTCGAGCAGATTGACGCCGCCTGCGATTACGCTGCCGAGCGTGGCCTCTACTTCGGCGGCACCGGCGCTAAAATACGCCCTGTCACCGCATGTAAGGGCACCACGTGCGTCTACGGCAACTACGATACACAGGCGCTCGCCAAAGAGCTGCACGAAAAATACTACGTCGGCTGGGCAAATGTCAAACTGCCGCACAAGTTCAAAATTGGCATCGGCGGCTGCCCGAATAGCTGCATGAAGCCTTCTTTAAACGATTTCGGCATCGAGGGCCACCGCGTGCCGATCTTCGACGAAGACACCTGCCGCGGCTGCAAGGTCTGCATGGTAGAAAAATCATGTCCCTCCAAGGCTGCACACGTCGAAAACGGCAAATTACATATCGATGAAAAGTGCCTCGCCTGCGGCGTCTGCACCGGCAAATGTCCGTTTAAGGCTGTCCGCCACGAAAGCCCGGTCGTTTACCGCATTTATGTCGGCGGCACGTGGGGCAAGCAAACGCGCATGGGCACGCCGCTCAGCCGCTTCGTCACCCGCGCGGAGATTGAGCCTCTGCTCGAGAAGACCATGCTCTGGTTCAAGGAAAACGCCATGCCCAAAGAACGCCTCGGCAAAGCGATTGACCGTCTTGGCATCGAAAAATTCGAGCACGACGTCTTCTCCGATGAGCTTCTGAACCGCCGCGAGGAGATCCTCGCAAAATAATTCCGAAAGGATACCCTATGAGACTCAAGTTCCTCGCAGCACTCGCGCTTTCCGCCGTGCTGCTCCTTTCCGGCTGCGCCGCCCCGGCGCAAAACGAAACCACCCCTGAAAGCTCCTCCGCCGCTCCCGAACGGAGCTTCCCGATGATCCGTGCATCGTCTCCCTTTACGGCTCGTTTGCCGAGTGCTGGCTGCTCTCCGGCGGTAAGCTCGCCGGTATTACCGAAGATGCCGTAGACGAGCACGGCATCGAAATCGATGACGACACCGCGCTCGTCGGCACCGTTATGGAGCCGAATCTTGAGAGCGTCGCGGCACTCTCCCCGGATTACGTGATTTTATCCGCCGACCTGCCCGCCCACGCGGAGCTTGATGCCGCCCTCACCGATATGCAGATTCCCCATGGCTATTTTCACATGGATAACGTCATGGATTATGCAAAGATCATGCTGAATTTCTGCGCCGTCAACGACCCGGACGGTGAAAAATACGACGAAAACGTCACGCGGGTTTTAAAGCGCATTGAATCTATAAAGCAGGAGACAGCCGAAAAGCTCTCCGGACAGAAAGCTCCCACCGTCCTGCTTTTGCGCGCTTATTCCACCGGCGTCAAGGCCAAAGGCGAAGATACCGTTGCGGGCGCCATTTTAAAAGAGCTCGGTGCGCACAACATCGCAGACGATAACGAAAGCCTGCTCGAAGACCTCAGCTTGGAATCCGTCATCGAAGCCGACCCGGACTACATCCTTGTCATGACGATGGGCAGCGAAAAAAACGCCAAGACCTATATGGCGGAGAACATCGAAAATAACCCCGCGTGGAGCAAACTCTCCGCCGTGAAAAACGGCCGCTACATCTATCTGCCAAAAGACCTTTTCCACTATAAGCCCTTAAACCGCTGGGACGAGAGCTACGCATACATTGCAAAGCTCCTTTTGAACGAAGATGCGTAAGAAAATTTTATTTCCCACAGCGCTTTTGCTGCTCGTTTTCTCCTTTGTGCTGAGCCTCTGTGTCGGCTCGGCACAAATTTCTATTCACGAAGCTATCTCTGCCCTGCAAAACGGTAGTTTAACGCCCGACAATCGCATCCTGTTCTACGTGCGCCTGCCGCGCGCCCTTGCCGCCGTGCTCTCGGGCGCAGCACTTGCGGTCTCCGGTGTGCTCTTGCAGAATGTCTTAAATAACGCCCTTGCCGCACCGAACATCATCGGTGTCAACGCCGGGGCGGGCTTTGCCGTGCTGTTTTTGCTTGCCGTCTTCCCCACAGCCACTGCGTTTTTGCCGTTTGCAGCATTCCTTGGCGCTCTTTTCGCGTCGCTGCTCATTTATGCCGTCGCGGCAAAAAGCGGTGCTTCCCGCACAACGATCACCCTCGCGGGCGTGGCCTTAAGCAGTGTTTTCACCGCCGGCAGCAACGCCATAAAGACCTTTTTCCCGGATACCATCTATAATTCCAGCTCCTTTTTCATCGGCGGGTTTTCCGGCATCGCGTACAAAAATCTCACCCCCGCGTGGGTTGCCATCCTGCTTGGTCTGCTCCTTGCCGTGCTGTTTTCCGGCGAAATGGACGTTCTCTCCCTCGGCGATGAGACCGCGCAGTCGCTCGGCATGCGTGTGCAAGGAACACGCTTTCTCCTGCTCATGACGGCCAGCCTGCTTGCAGGCGGCGCAGTCAGCTTTTCGGGGCTTCTCGGCTTCGTGGGGCTCATTGTACCGCACATCCTGCGCCACTTCATCGGCGCGCGCCACCGCATCTTAGTGCCGCTTTCGGCCCTCTTCGGCGCGTCATTCGTCTTATTGTGCGATACCCTCAGCCGCACGCTGTTTTCCCCGTATGAGATTCCCGTCGGCATCGTACTGTCGCTGCTCGGCGGCCCGTTCTTCCTTTTCCTCATCGTGCGCAAAAAAGGAGGAAAACTCGAATGAACCAAAACCTTTCCACCGCCTTAAAATTCGCTGACCTTTGCGTCACGTTAAATCACGCCGAAATTCTCCGCGGCGTCTCGGGCGAACTCCGCCGCGGCGAAGTCACCGGCATCCTCGGCCCAAACGGCTGCGGCAAAACAACGCTGCTCCGTGCGCTCTGCCGCCTTATTAAAGCGGATTCCGGCAGCATCACCCTGTGCGGCGGTACCGCGGAAACCGACATTGCTGCCCTTGCCCCCAAAGCGCTCGCGCGGCGCGTCTCGTTCCTGCCGCAGCAAAGGGCCGTGCCGGATATCACCGCCAAAACGCTCGTCTCCCATGGGCGCTATCCCTACCTCGGCTTTTCGCGCACGCTGTCCAATAAAGACCGCACCGTCATTCAAAACGCGCTTAAAACTGCCGGTGTGTCGGCCTTTGCCGACCGCCGCCTGCCCATGCTTTCGGGCGGCGAGCGCCAGCGCGTGTTCCTCGCCATGCTTTTAGCGCAAAACACCGACGTCGTCCTGCTCGATGAACCCACTACTTACCTTGATGCGCACCATAAATTCGAGCTCATGGCGCTCCTCTCTACGCTCAAAGTGCAAAACAAAGCCGTCGGCATCGTCCTGCACGAGCTTCCCCTCGCGTTCAAGTTCTGTGACCGCCTGCTTCTCATGAAAAACGGCCGAATCATGCAAAGCGGCACGCCGGAGGAGCTATTAAAAACCGGCCTTATCGAGCACCTGTTCGGCGTTTCCCTCACCCCCGTGATGCTCGACAAAGAGGTGGAGTACATCGAACGTAAAATTCACAGTTGACATTTCGCACTTTTGCGTGTACAATAAGACCACAAGTTAAAGTACTTTTGTAACTGACGGAATACAAGATGGGGACATCGTGGAGCAAAAGTATGAAAATGAGCCGACCGTCTGGGCAGTGTAGCTCGGATTGTAGGCTTTTTTC